>Ga0315543_1002337_pt1 | contig 18560 bp, 17 predicted proteins | sample SalMarSW160210MG_2_FD_203098 | JGI IMG/M metagenome (GOLD analysis project Ga0315543, IMG submission 203098) | Salt marsh sediment microbial communities from the Plum Island Ecosystem LTER, Massachusetts, United States - Salt Marsh Sediment SW1601-210 ...
TCGTGAATTTCGCAAACCCCGATATGGTTGGGCATACGGGAATTCTCGAAGCGGCGGTAAAAGCTGCCGAAACGGTTGACGCCTGTGTCGGTAAAATTCTTGACAAGGTAAAACAGCTTGGCGGGGCGGCGATTATCACGGCAGACCACGGCAACTTCGAGAAAATGCAGGACGGAAACGGCGGCCCGCATACCGCTCATACAATCGGCGATGTGCCTTTGATTATATTTGATGAGCTTAATAAGAACAAAAAGCTCCGCAGCGGCGGCAGGCTTGCAGATGTACAGCCGACACTGCTGGAGATGATGGAACTGTCGCAGCCTGCGGAAATGACAGGGAAAAGTTTGTTCGTACATTAAAATATTTCAAATTTCCTGCCGGTGTTATGATGGGTCAGATAAAGGTACTTGACCAAAATATGGTAAATACGATTGCCGCAGGCGAGGTAATCGAAAGACCTGCCAGCGTGGTCAAGGAGCTTATCGAAAATAGCATCGATGCCGGCGCAACCGAAGTAAACATTTATATTGAAGATGGCGGAAAAGGGCTTATCCGCGTCGTCGATAACGGCTGCGGAATGGATAGCGGCGACCTTGCTCTTGCATTTGAGCCACACGCGACAAGTAAACTGAAAACAAGCGCCGATTTGCTCAATATCTCCACTATGGGCTTTCGCGGCGAAGCCCTTGCAAGTATCGCCGTTGTGGCAAAGGTTTCCGTTGTCAGCAGACCTGCCGATACAATGGCAGCGAACAGGATTGAAATCGATTGCGGCAGTAAAGACGAAGTCCGGCCGTGCAGCAGCGATGCAGGAACAACAATCGAAGTGCGAAATATCTTTTACAAGATGCCTGCAAGGAAAAAATTTCTTCGAACCGCAAATACCGAAATGACTCATATCATCGAGCGGTTTACAAGAATCGCCCTTGCACATACTGATATCAGTATGAATTTGTTTCATAACGATAGGGAGCTTTATCGATTACCAGCCGGTTTGGGAGTAAGGCAGAGAATCGGAAATTTGTTTTCTGCCGAGTTTGCCGAGACTCTGCTTGAGCTGGCAAGCAGCGAGCGAAATCTCAAGCTCACTGCGTTGCTTTGCAGGCCTGAAAACGGCAGGGCAAACGCAAAATTCCAGTATTTTTTCCTGAATGGCAGATTTATCCGCGATAAATTTATCTCTGCCGCCGTCAGGGAAGCGTTCCGCGGGCTAATTGAGCCTGATAAATACCCGGTAGTCTTTCTTTTTCTCCAAATGCCGCCTCAAAACTTTGATGTAAATGTTCATCCGACAAAAATAGAGGTCAGATTCGATGATTCGAATCTCGTATATTCGCAGATTCTTGCTCTTGTGCGGGAAAAACTGCTGTCGCTGGACCTGGATGTGCAGGCTAAACTACCTAAGGGCGGCCAGGTGCCGACACAGGAAGGTCAGGATGCGAAACAGTCGATTGCCGGCGCAATGGCAGAATTTTTCAGCCACAGCAGGCAGGGGATAGTTCCTCAGAGATATTTTGGTTTTTCGAAAGTCGCACAGAAAAGCGATTCTGCCGCTGTCGAACAGCGAGAACATTTTTATGAGAAAGGCGATTTACAGGCTGTGCCCTCGCCGCAGTATCTTCAAATTCACGACAGTTACATAATAGCTCAGACTGAAGATGGTTTTTTAATCATCGACCAGCATGCCCTGCACGAGAGAATAATATATGAAGACCTGTGTAGACGCCTGACTTGCGACGGCGGTGCGAAGTTAGAATCTCAGAAACTGCTTGTGCCTGAGAGTTTTGAATTGACTGACGCAGGGGCGCAGGTGCTGGAAGTAAATAAGGATTTGCTCCAGCGTCTCGGCATTGAGCTTGAATCTTTTGGGCCGGGAGTCTGGGCGGTACAATCATTTCCGAGTTTATTGGGCGGCGTAAAAATAGTTGAATTCATTGTAGATATGCTGGATGTGCTGGCCGACAGCGTAGGTAAAATAGATTCCGAAAGACTTCTGCATAAGATTCTTAATTTGGCGGCGTGCAAAGCGGCTGTCAAGGCAGGACAGAAATTAAGCCCTGCCGAAATAAATAAACTGCTGTCCGATAAAAATGCTATTGAGCGGGTGAGCCGATGTCCGCATGGAAGACCAACCGCTATAAAATTCAGCCTTGCAGAACTGGAAAAACAATTCAAAAGAACTTGATAAGCCTTTGTCGTGCAAAGAGTTATGAATAAAACTAAAATAGCTTGCAAACCGACTGTGCCCTTAATATATTATTTGCTCTTAAAACGCAGAAGCTTTTGGCCGATAAATGCCAAAGGCCTTTAAGAGTGGCTTATGATAAAAAAAATCATTAACTGGCGAAAACAGGTAATGAAAAAGAAGGACAACACAAAGAAAAAATCTACGCAAAGCAAGGGTTCGAAAAAACTGGCTTTGAAGAAAAAACCTGCACCTGTATATACAAAAACAAGCGAATATCTCAACAACCGGGAGGTTGAACATTACAAACAGCTTTTGCTTAGCAAGATGCAGGAAATCATAGGCGATGTCAATTCCATAGAGGGTGAAGCCCTGAAAAAATCCAGACTTGATGCTACCGGCGACCTTTCGAGTATGCCGATACATATGGCTGATATCGGCACCGACAATTATGAGCAGGAATTTGCCCTGAACCTGCTCGACAGCGAAAGAAAACTGCTTCGTGAGATTGTTGATGCTCTACAGCGAATTGAGGAGGACACTTTCGGTATATGTGAGGTTACCGGCAGAGCAATTCCGAAAGAACGGCTTGAAGCGAGACCCTGGGCGAGATATTGCATCGAATATGCCAAGCTTGTCGAAAAAGGAATCGTCAGAGAAGGTGAGCCTGTACCCGAAGGCGTTGAGCTGGACTAATTTATTGATATATGTTAATTTACTGTGCCCGCTGGATTATTGCAGTGGGCTTTTTTATTTTTTATAATAATAAGTTATGAAAAGGTACTGTCCAATATGCGGGAAAAAGGTAGTAAAACCGACAAAAGATAAGAAAAAAACCACTGAAACCACGAAATTCTTTCCCTTCTGCTCAGAAAGATGCAAACTGGTTGACCTCAATTCATGGTTTGAAAATGAATATATTATCTCCGGTCCCCTCAAACAGAAGCAAAAAGATGAACCTGATGAGCTGGAAAATGTGTTGAAATAGACACTTAAAAAGAGATAATGTTATACTGGCTGTTTTGAAAGGATTATAAAATGGCGGAACAAAAGAATCTGGCTGAATGTTGCAACGGTCTTCTGTTTTTAAATATTTTCAGGACATTTCGGATAGCAATTCAGCCTGCAAGGTTTCTGACGGCTTTTTTTGCACTGGCGGTTATTTTCATAGCCGGCTGGCTGATGGATTTAAGCAAAACCGTCGTAGTTTCAGGTCAGCTTAGCCGGCGGGAATTGAGGTCATCGGCATTGACCGGCCTGGCAGGCTGGCCGACCGAGCTGCACTGCTTTGTCAGCGATTCGCAGCAAGTTGACGCTTTCATCAAAAATTACAAGGGCAAAGCAGAAGGGCAGGGCGTTTTCAAGGTCTGGTCTAATTTCTGCCTGACGCGGTTCAATCAAGCTGCTGCTTCTATTGTGCTATTGAATTTTGGTAATTTTGTTACCTGCGTAACGGAATGTGTCGCTGCCTGTATGTGGGCTTTACAATACCATACCATTTACAGCATTATTCTTCTCTTAATCGTGATGATAATGTTTTCCATTGCCGGCGGCGCCATCTGCAGAGGTGCGGCTCTGCAATTCTCGAAGAATGAAAGGCCCGGCATGACGCAATGTTTGAAATTCGCTCTTAAAAAGTTTATTTCACTTTTCTCTGCTCCGCTGGCGCCGGTAATACTGATTACTATTTTCGGAATAGGCATCTTTCTGCTCGGCCTGATAACGAATATTCCATGGGCAGGGGAAATTATAATGGCCTTATTTATTATAATAGTTCTTATTGCAGGTCTCCTGATGACCTTTGCAATTATCGGCATGGGCGGCGGCATCAATCTTATGTTTGGTGCAATTGCCTATGAGAACTCCGATGCTTTCGATGCCGTAAACAGGTCGTTCAGCTATGTCTATGCAAGACCGTGGCGGCTGGCATTTTACTCTTTCCTTGCGGCCGTCTATGGTTCAATCAGTTATTTGTTCATAAGGTTTTTTGCCTTTGTCCTGCTTGGCATAAGCAGATGGTTTATGTCGCTGGGCATCTGGACAAGCGGCAGCAAGGCTCAGCAGCTCAATAAAGTTGTCGCAATCTGGCCGAAACCGGAGTTTTTTAATCTGTTAGGCAGCGGGCTGGAAATCTCAAAAAATGCGACTGAATCTATCGCAGCGTTTGTTGTGTATCTATCCGTGCTTGTTGTTGCAGGACTTGTTATTGCCTTTGCCGTCAGTTTCTATTATTCAGCCGGCACCATTATTTATTGTCTGCTGAGAAATAAAGTCGATAATACCGCTCTTGACAGTGTTTTCATCGAAGCCGAGCAGACACAGCAGGCGATTGAGACAGGTCATGCCCAGAACCCGCAGCCGCCGCAGTAATTTTTAACGATAATTTGTGAAAGTGGATATGGTCGAAGAAAACCGGAATATTCAAAGTCCAAAAGAACCCGATGAAAAAATAAATCCGTCGGCGCTGCCTGCCGGATTGCTGCGATTTCGAAAGCAGATAATAATGCTTGTACATATCGTAGTTTTTGCATTGAGTCTGATGATGGCTTTTCTGCTCGTCAGCAATATGCAGTTTCAGCGAGAATGGTTTTTTACTCAGTACCCCCGGCTTCTGGTATTTTTCATTATAATAAAGCTGATTGTATTCGGCTATTTTAGACAGTATCAGGGCTGGTGGCGGTTTGTAGGCATTTCAGACCTCCTGTCGATAGTTAAAGCTTCTCTTGTCAGTGCGCTGATTCTGGTCGTTTTGTGGTTTACTCTCCTGATGTCTGAATCCATCAGAATAAAATTGCGCGAAATTACCACTGTCAGCCAGGCAATTTTCATTCTCGATATGTTTGCAACAATTGTACTTCTTGGGGGTTTGCGTATGGCTGTGCGCCTTTATCACGAGGAGTTTCTTACCGAAGTAAGCGGCAAGCTGAAAAGATTTCTGATTGTAGGCGCAGGAAATGCGGGCGAGGCCCTGCTCAGAGAGCTTCACCGTATGCCGGTCGGGCAGTATGATGTGATAGGCTTTATTGATGACGACCCTGCAAAACAGGGTATGAGTATTCACGGTATTCCTGTTCTTGGAAAGGTTGACCAGCTTCTACAAGTCTGCCAAAAGCATAGTATCGAGGAAATTGCAATAGCTATGCCGAGCGCCACGGCAAAGCGGCTTAGAAGAGTAGTTCAGATTTGCGAAGGAGCAAAAGCCAGATTCAGAACCGTTCCGTCGGTTACCGACATCGCAAGCGGCAAGTACCGTGTTTCACAAATTCGTGATGTTGACATTAATGACCTGCTGGGGCGGGAGACCGTGAAGCTCGACCTTGATATCATTGAACAGTATCTGAAAAACAAGGTTATTCTCGTAACAGGGGCAGGCGGTTCCATCGGTTCGGAAATGTGCAGGCAGGTCTGCGGTTTTGAGCCTAAACTGTTGCTCCTGCTCGAACAGGCAGAAAATGCGTTGTTCTTCATCGAGAGAGAGCTGCGTAAAAGTTTTCCAAAAGTTGCTACGGCAATTCTTATATGCGATATCACCGACAACAACAGAGTTGAACAGATTTTTGAAAAATATAAACCTCAGGTTGTCATTCATGCTGCCGCTCATAAGCACGTCCCTCTGATGGAGCTTAATCCCGGCGAGGCGGTAAAGAATAATATCGTTGGCACAAGGACAGTTGCCGATGCGGCTGATAAATATGACACCGGCAACTTTGTAATGATAAGCACAGACAAGGCCGTAAATCCCACAAGTATTATGGGTTCTTCCAAACGCATCGCTGAGATATATATTCAGGACCTTAATAAGACCAGCAATACGCGTTTTGTAACTGTCAGGTTCGGCAACGTTCTCGGCTCGAATGGTTCCGTTGTGCCGGTGTTTAAAAGCCAGATTGCTTCCGGCGGTCCTGTAACTGTAACACATCCGGAAATGAAAAGATATTTTATGACGATACCTGAAGCCTCTCAGCTTGTTCTTCAGGCTGCCGCTATGGGAAAAGGAGGAGAGATATTTGTGCTTGATATGGGCGAACCTGTCAAAATCGTTGACCTTGCCAAGGAGCTTATTACGCTCAGCGGATTTCGGCCCGGCGAAGATATCGAGATAGCCTTTACCGGCATCCGGCCGGGTGAAAAACTCTTTGAAGAGCTGTCAATCAAGGGCGAAGATATGCTGCTCACCCGGCATACCAAGATCGGAATTTGGAAAAATAATATTACACTTGGCAGACAGCAGCTTCACCAGATGATAGATAATCTTATTACGATGGCTGATACTCAGGATTATGTGACGATTGTCTCCCTGATAAAACAGCTTGTTCCCGAATACATAGGAAATAAGGTTAATAAAAATTGATTATTATCAATAAGCGCATAAAAAACCCGTCCGTAAGGGACGGGTTTTTTGTTATTTGAATTGCTTTATCAGTTTTTTTCCTGTTCATCACGAGGATGAGCGTTATCATAGACCTCTTTGAGTTTCTTTGTGGTAAGATGTGTGTAAATCTGAGTTGTTGACAGCGATTGATGCCCCAATAGTTCCTGAACGCTCCGCAGGTCGGCGCCGTTATTAAGCATATGAGTTGCGAAGCTGTGTCTTAACGTATGCGGACTGATTGCCGGGTCAAGCCCCGCCATCTTGAGGTATTTGTCCATTTTTCTGCGAACGCTTCTTGTGCTGAGCCTTTTGCCGTGCTTGTTTACAAACAGCACCTTTGAATCAAAATTGCCGTTGCCCTGTGCCCGTTTATTGCGAAATTCCATATAGTGCTGAATTGCCTGGAGCGCGGATGAGCCAATCGGCGTCAGTCTTTCCTTCTTGCCTTTACCTCTGATATGCAAAACTTCGCCCAGAAAATCGACATCCTCGATATTTAGCGCGACCAGCTCGCTTACCCTTACACCTGTGCTGTAAAGGGTTTCCATTATCGCACGGTCTCTTGCTCCCAGCCAGTTGTCGGTTGGCGGTGTCTCAAGCAGCCTTTTAACCTGGTCGTATTCAAGGAACTTGGGCAGTTTCTTGTCTTGTTTTGGTGTCCTGACCACCATAACGGGATTAGCGCTCAGATGTCCTCGTTTTACCAGAAATTTGTAAAAGCTTCTCAAGGTCGCCAGTTTTCTTGCAGTCGTTGATTTAGAATATTGTTTTTCATTCAGGCTGGCCATATAGGCTCGAACGCTGTCGGTTGTTATCGACAAAAGAAGCTGTTCTACGTTCGTTTCCGTCTGTATAGCTACAGAACCTGCTGAACGGCTGCCGGCGGACCAGTCTTCTGAAGAATGACCATGCTCACTACTCAAATACTGGCAGAACTGTTCGAGGTCGGCGCTGTAGCATTTGGCCGTATGTTCAGAGAAATGTTTTTCAAGTTCCAGGTAATCCAGAAACTCATGAATAATCGCGCAATTTTCCATTTTATTGTCTCCAAATCGTCTCAACAACGACGAAAGTTTATCTTCTATTTAATTTCAAAAGGCTCAACTACCTCCAGTGCCGGTTCATTCAGGAGTTTGTCTGCTTCACTTATGAGAGACTGGACAAGTTTGAAACTCAATACAGCGGCATCGAACCAGTCAAATTTCGTTCGGCTGTCTCTGGCTTGCGAGATCAGCGATTCGAGAAGCGCATCTTCACAACCGGCCTGATAGCGAAATATGTATTTTTCAGAGCCTTTCTTGAGAACAAGTTGTCTTAAATTCTGCTGCAATTGCCTGTCTAATTTCTTAACAAAGAATTTACATTATGGTTATCGGCCGCAGTAACCAGACCGATAACTAATTTTTTAAAAATTTTCCAATTTTCCGCGACAAGCTATGCTATCGTCAGTTGATATATAAAAGTTATCGGCCATAAATCGTTATTTTCTTTAGGGGTTAAGCTAAAAGATTTTAAATAAGTGTTTTTTTTTAAGGGTGTTAGCTTGACTGACTTTTGGATGAGAATCACCCTTTGCAGGGCTTTCAGGGTGTCTTGCAGGGTCGATGTGGAATATCAGTATTATTAAGGCTAAAAAGACTTTTAGGGTCTGGTTTTGTCTTTAACTTCGGGTTATTTCATAGATTTTTTTGCAGTTTATCAGTAGTTTTTCAACCCATTCGATGGGCATAATAGAAGCCGCATCGGATTTAGCATTTTTTGGGTCGGTATGCACTTCGAGAAACAAGCCATCGGCACCGGCTGCAATTGCGGCCTTAGCCAGTATGGGCGCCATATCCCTTGCCCCGGCGCTTGCATTGCCAAGTCCGCCCGGCTGCTGGGTGCTGTGGGTGGCATCAAAAGCAACAGGACAGCCAAGCTGCTTCATAGCAGGTATTGCCGTCATATCATTGACAAGACGGTTGTAGCCGAAAAACGTACCGCGCTCGGTAAGGAGGACTTTTTCATTGCCGGTTGAACGGATTTTTTCAACGGCATTTTTCATCTCGTCCGGCGACATAAATTGCCCTTTTTTGATGTTGACCGGTTTGCCTGTCTTTCCACAGGCGATGAGCAGGTCGGTTTGTCTGCACATAAAAGCCGGTACCTGAAGGCAGTCAACGATTTTTGCCGCTGTCGGCACCTGCTGAATTTCGTGGACGTCTGTCAATATGGCAAGCGAGGTTTTTTGCCTTACCTTTGCCAGAATCTCCAGACCCTTTTGCAGGCCGGGCCCGCGATAACTTTTAATACTGCTGCGGTTGGCCTTGTCAAAACTTGCCTTGAAGATTATAGGAATGCCGGTTTTTTGACTTATCTTCAGCAAACGGTCGGCAATATCAAGGCAGGTTTCTTCAGTTTCAATAACACAGGGGCCTGCTATGACGAATAATCCGCTGTCAGGTTCGATTTTTACATCACCTATTTTGAACATATCGTTTTCTCATAAATTTCATTCGAAAATTTTGAATATCCTTTTTCTCATACCTATGGGTTTTGCCTTCGGCGGGACAAGAACCTTAACGGCCTGAGGGATAACGCTTACCTCAAGCGGCAGGTCGGGTCCGGGGTCGCCGTCAAGCTCGCTTTTCAGGGGACTTTCAGAATATATTTTGAATTTTTTGCATTGCTTATAAGTGACATTTTTACTTTTTTGAAGACTCTTTAGCAGCGTTAGAAGAGCATGCCACAGCAGGACCACTTTGCTGGAACATCTGCATGTGCATATATCGAGCAGCCCATCACCGTAATTTGCCAGATGCAGGATTGGCAGTCCGATGGCATATCTGGATATATTGCCGAAGATAACAATGCCGCGGTCTGAAAAAACAATTTTGTCCTCAACTTCTACGGTTATCTTCGGAAAATCATATTTCCAGAAGGTTTGCCAGATAGGCCGGAAGTAATGAAGCTGGGTGATATTGCCTTTCCTTTGGTCGTCAACAAGTTTCACAACCTCGCCGTCAAACCCCGCGCCGCCGACTGATGTGAAAAATTTGTCATTTGCCTTACCTAAATCCAGCGGCCGCAATATTTGTGCCTCGAATGTGCTTATTGCATTTTTGAGTGTCGTTTTATAGCCAAGTTCATTTGCCAGAAGGTTTTCAGTGCCGCAAGGCAGAAGCATCAGCGGTTTGTCGCTGCCTTCAAGACCTTCAACTACCGCTCTGATTGTGCCGTCGCCGCCTGCAACTATAACCATTGAGCAGTCGTATTTTACCGCCGCTTTCCTCGCCAGAGATTGCGCGTGCGGCAAAGACTCGGTGTAATCAATCTTTGTTTTAACATCTTTCTGCTGCAGATATTCGATGAACCTTTTTACCATCAGCTTGTTGCTGCTTGCACCGGCACCGGTATTTATTATCAGCGATATATAACCGTTTTCGGGATTCATTGTTTTGTGTTGAACGTTATCCTTTTTTTCTTTATACCGGTTTTTTTGACAGCCTCTTCCATAAGGTGTGCATAGCTCTGGGGTATGTGTGACAGATGCTCAAGACTGAGCTGTTTTTGCGCATTCTCAATCAGCGTATCATTTGGTCCTTCAATCTCTACGAATTTTCCAAGCAGCGGCAATTCATCCAGCGCAACCTTGCAGTCAGCAAACTCCCACAGACTTCTTTTCTTCTCGAATGTAAGTCTTTCTCTGTATCCGAGTTCGCCAAAGAGATGTGCAAGCTCCTCGGCCTTTTCAACCTTTAATCCTATTTCCCTGCGTGTTTTGAAGCGATGGTTTTCCCGTGCACCTTTATAGGTAAGCTCAATAACCTCGCTGCCGCCGTTGCGGTGTTTCCGTATGCGGAGGCATCTGTCGGAATTGACCAGTGAATCTTTCGAATCGTCGTAATAAGAATCAGTCTGAATAAAATCACCGGCAAACTCGGCCCCCAATTGCTTGAGCCTCTGAGCTATCGGCTGCAGACTATCAACCTTTAATTTCAGTTCTATTTCTAATGCCATACAATCAGCCTATAATAATGTTTACCAGTCTGGATTTAACAACTATCATTTTCTTTACTTGTTTACCCATAATTGCAGAAGCAACTTTGGGGCAGGCAAGGGCCTTTTGCTTTATCTGGTCTTCGTCTGCATCGGTGGAAACTACAATTTTATCTTTTATCTTACCCAGTACCTGCACCGCCAGTTCAATCTCTTTTTCCCTGGCAAGGTTTTCATCGAATTTCGGCCAGGATTCAAAGATGAGCGTATTTTTATGCCCGAGCTTTTGCCATAACTCCTCTGCAATGTGCGGCGCAAAGGGCGACAGAATAAGTACAAATGTTTCAATCACTTTTTTAGGTCTGGTTTCAAGCCTGCTCAGGTGATTAACAAAAATCATCATTTGGCTTATTGCTGTGTTGAATCTGAAGTTTTCAATGTCCTGTGTAACCTTTTTTATGGTCTGATGTAGTAATCGCTGTGTTTCTTCATCGGTATCACATTCTTTTATACTGTTGCTTAATTGATAGGTATCTTCGTTTATTATTGTTCGCCAAAGTTTATTTAAAAATCGCTTAACCCCTTCGACGCCCTGCATACTCCAGGGCTTTACGGCCTCCAGCGGCCCCATAAACATCTCGTAGAGTCTCATTGAATCGGCGCCATAATCGGTAACAACTTTGTCGGGATTGACAACATTGCCTCTGGATTTACTCATCTTCTGATTATCTTCGCCGAGAATCATCCCCTGATTGACGAGCTTTGTAAACGGTTCAGGTGTGCTGACGTAGCCTAAATCATAAAGAAGTTTATGCCAGAATCGCGAATAAAGCAGGTGCAGAACCGCATGTTCGGCTCCGCCGATGTATAAATCTACCGGCATCCAGTATTTTTCTTTTTCCTTGTCCCAGCCGGCCTCGTTGTTATGTGCGTCGAGATAGCGCAGATAATACCAGCAGCTTCCCGCCCACTGTGGCATTGTATTTGTCTCTCTTTTTGCCTTTGTGCCGTCGGGCAATTTCACATTGAGCCAGTTATCAATTTTGGCAAGCGGTGACAGGCCTGTGCCGGAAGGCTTGTAGCTGTCGGCCTGCGGCAGAGTCAGCGGCAAATCTTTTTCGTCAAGTGCGATTACGCTGCCGTCTTCACAATGCAATAGCGGAAACGGCTCACCCCAGTATCGCTGTCTGCTGAACAGCCAGTCGCGCAGTTTGTAGTTAGTTGCCTTTTTGCCAAGCCCTTTATCCTCAAGCCACTTTGTAATTTGTTCCTTGAATTGCAGAGTAGAAAGGCCGGTGAATTTTCCGCTGTTTATCGCAATACCGTCGCCGATAAAGCAAGCCGCACCTCTTCTTACCTGTTCTGCAAGAGTTTTGTCGTCAGGCTCTACCACCGCGATAATCGGCAGATTAAATTTCTTTGCGAATTCAAAGTCTCTCTCATCGTGGGCGGGCACGCTCATTATCGCGCCTGTACCATAGCTTATCAGGACATAATCGCTAATCCAGATAGGAGTTTTTTCGTCGTTGACAGGGTTGATTGCGTAGGCACCTGTGAATACGCCTGTTTTTTCCTTTGCGAGGTCTGTCCTGTCGAGGTCGCTTTTGCTTTGAGCCAGTTTTTTGTATTTTTCGACGGTTTTTTTTTGCCCGGCTGTAGTGATTTTATCAACGAGCGTATGTTCCGGTGAGAGAACCATATAAGTTGCACCGAATAGCGTATCAGGGCGGGTAGTAAAAACTCTGATAGTCTCATTGAAACCGTCAACTTTAAAATCAACCTCTGCTCCGATACTTTTGCCTATCCAGTCGGTCTGAAGTTTCTTTATTGAGTCAGGCCAATCAACCAGTTTAAGGTCGTCAAGGAGCCTGTCGGCATATTTTGTAATCCGCAGCATCCACTGCCTCATTGGTTTTCTGATAACCGGATAGCCTCCGCGTTCGCTTACGCCGCCGACAACCTCCTCATTTGCCAGAACCGTCCCCAGTTCCGGGCACCAGTTGACAGGAACTTCGGCCTCGTAAGCCAGGCGGTTATCGTCGATATATTTCCTTTTTTCTTCTTTACTGAGATTTTTCGGGATAAGGAGCTGCTCTATTGGTTTGGCCTTCTGTTTTTTTTCATTGAAGCAGCTGTTAAAAAATTTCAGGAATATCCACTGCGTCCATTTGTAATAATTCGGCTCTGTAGTATCAACCTCTCTGTCCCAGTCATAAGAAAAACCCAGCGATTTAATTTGTCTTCGCATTATGTCAATATTCTGCTGTGTGGTTTTGGCAGGATGGGTACCTGTCTGGACGGCATATTGCTCCGCTGGCAGGCCGAAGGCATCCCAGCCGATTGGATGCAGAACGTTAAAACCTTTCATCCTTTTATAACGGGTGATGATGTCGCTTGCGGTGTAACCTTCAGGGTGTCCGACGTGAAGACCCTGCGCAGATGGATACGGGAACATATCCAGCACGTAGTATTTGGGCTTGGTTTTATCGCCGTCTTTGGCGGCAAAAGTTTTATTGGTTTCCCAGTACTTTTGCCATTTTTTCTCTATTTCATTAAAGTTATAGAATCCCTTTTTTTCGTTCATAGTTTTAGAGTCCCGAATGTGGGCAGGTATGGGCAGCTTTAGTATCAGCCTTTTGGAGAAATTCGCTAACCTTGCTGCAATCAGTACATTTATATTCAAAAACAGGCATAAAATCTTTTTGAAATCAGGTTTTAGGTTTTGAAAACCCAGCAGTATATCTCTTTAATTTGCTTGAGGCAAGGGAAAGGTTACAAAAAAGGATGTAATAAGTCTGCAATTGGAGCTCTGTATAAGAATGTGGCCGTGGCCGTTCCAAAAATTTTCAATCCACCGGAGGCGGACAAGTCTTCAATCAATAAATATTTTTTTAATATGCCTGTCATAAATGTTCTCAGTTACAGTTGTTGCGATTGTATCTTCATATTTTTCAAGGGCTTCGATATAACAATGTCCCATTTTTGCTGCGATTTTGTAGCCGACGTGGATTAACTGTCTGAAATTGGGATTATAGTCTTTACAATTTTGGTCGTGCCGCAGGACTTTGGCGAACTTTACGCCATCCCATTTTGCAACTTCGTCCGGCTCAGGCAGTTTTGAATTATCAATATCAATAACCGTTGCGTAGGGTGCAGCAAGCTGGTCAAAATGTTCGAGAGACTGCTCGTAAATCTCCTTTGCAATATCGAGACCGCAGCCGCCTGCCAATGCAAGGCCGATGATTTCCTCCAGCCAGGTTGTGCCTGCCGTTTTTAAATGCAGGCCGGCATTGAATCTTTTTAACGCGTTTTTAATAGGCGCATAAATTGAAAATTTATCGCTGCCGGAATGAATACTTAATTTAAGGTTTGCCGGCAGGCCAAATTCCTTGATTGCAAAATTTATAACCGCTATATCCTCGTTAAATTCTTTTTCGAATTGTTTTATATCGCCGACGTAATCAACACCTTTATTGAATCTGCCTGTAAATTTCGGAGCTATTGTCTGGGCGGGTATGCCTTCGGTTGCGATGGCGGACAATATGAATAACATCTCAACCGGGCTTTGCGGCTGGTTCGATTCGTCCATTGAGATTTCAGTTACAAAGTTATTGCTGCCTTTTTTTTCGGCTATGTGTCGGTAGATTTCGCCTGCCTTCTTGACGGCAAGCAGGAATTTTGCACCGATTTTCTCAAGGTCATTTTCTGTGATGTTTAATTTGTTTTCAATATTTGGGATTTCAAGGCTGCCTATGAATTTTTTATTGGCTGCTATGAAGGTTTTTAAGTCTTTTTCATCGCACTTCTGGCTGATGTAATCTGCCACGTCGAGCGTGAAAAAATTGCTTGAATCTATAAATGCATCGACGTTATTAAGATTTATATGGTCTGCATCAACGTAATATGAATCCTTCCAGCCGAGTACCTTTACGGCGGCATCTGCTTCGATTCTGACGTCGGCGGGTCTGGTGCCTATGATGGAGTGTTCTCTGTTGGATTTGTTCCAGACAGGGACGATATTACAGCCCTGCTGTTTTGCTTTGATTATGGCGGCGAGCTGGGCCTTGCCCTGATGAGCAAATCTGTCACCGATTCCGAAAGAGAATTTTTCAAGCTTCATTTGTGAAAGCCTTTCGGCAATAAATTAACTATTCAATATACCAGTGCAGGCTGCTCGTCAAGAGCAAATCGGCAGGGCAGCAGTTTTTTCAAATACCGGGATTTATTGGTTTGCAAAGAAGTATCTGCAGGGTATCATATCTGGCAAATTTCCTGAGGTCAAGTTATGCTCAAAAGACAATTGGGGCTTATGAGTGTCTTCAGCATTGCTGCCGGAGCGATGATAAGCAGCGGTCTGTTTATCCTGCCGGGCCTTGCATATGCAAAGGCAGGTCCGTCTATCGTCATATCTTATTTTCTTGCCGGGCTTTTGGTGATACCTTCGATGCTGTCTAATGCCGAGCTTGCTACGGCGATGCCGAAGTCCGGCGGAAGTTATTTCTTTGTCGAGCGAAGTCTTGGCCCTCTGATGGGCACATTTGCCGGGCTGGCCAACTGGCTGGCTATCGCACTTAAGGCAACTTTTGCTATGGTAGGTATCGGTGCTTTGGCGGCGGTTATACTGCCCGGCGGCGGCGAAGGAACAATAAAACTTGTCTCGGCGGCAGCGTGTCTGTTTTTTCTGCTCGTTAATCTTTTAAGCGTCAAAGGCACAGGCGGACTCCAGACGGGACTCATAATGGCTCTTATTGCCATTCTGGCTGCGTTTATAGTTAAGGCTCTGCCGTTTGTCGAGCCGCAAAGACTTTCTCCGTTTTTGCCGTTTGGCGTAAAAAGTATGTTCGCCGTCGTGGGTATGGTGTTTGTCTCTTTTGGAGGGCTGACAAAGGTTATTGATGTTTCCGAAGAAGTGCGTGACAGCTCAAGAAATATACCATTAGGAATGTTCTCGGCTTTTTTTGTGGTAATCGTACTGTATGTTCTTGTAGTATTCGCGGTGACGGGAGTGCTTGAGCCGGAGATTTTGAGCGGTTCTCTTGTTCCTGTAGCCCTTGCGGCAAAGGCTGTTGCCGGCACTGCAGGAGAGGTTCTGGTGGGCATCGGTGCTTTTCTTGCCTTTGCAACTACCGCAAACGCAGGCCTGTTAAGCGCATCGCGAACTCCGATGGCTATGAGCCGCGATGGTTTGCTTCCACAGTTTCTTTCTCAGTCGAGCAGAAGATTTCATACGCCGCACTTTTCACTTTTTCTGACTGCAGGCTTTATGATGTTTGTAATTTTCGGACTGTCTATCGAAAACCTCGTCAAAACAGCCTCTACCATAATGATTGTTATGTTTGTTCTGATGAATGTCTCAGTGGTAATAATGCGGCATAGCGGTGTTCAGACCTATCGGCCGACGTTCAAGGCGCCTTTTACTCCCTGGCTGCAGATTGCGACTGTAGTGGTATATATATTTCTGATTTTTGAGATGGGCCAGGTGCCGCTGGTACTGATAGGTGTCTTTGCGATTATTGCGATGGTCTGGTTTTTGTTTTATGTTCAGAGACGCATCGACCGCGAATCGGCAATCGTATATCTTGTCAAGAGCATAGTCTCAAGGCATATCCAGAGAACCGGTCTTGAGGAAGAGTTAAAACAGCTTGCGCTGCAGCGGGACGAGGTCATAACCGACAGGTTTGACGAGCTTGTTGAACACTGTACCATTCTTGATGTCGATGAAAAAGTTTCTGCGACAGACCTTTTTCACAAGGCTTCGCGTGCTTTGTCTGAAAAACTTGATATTGACGCAGATAAGCTTTATGAACTGTTTATCCAGAGAGAAAGAGAGTCCACGACCGTCATAAAGCCCGGCCTTGCCATACCGCATATTGTTGTTGATGGTCGGGGTATTTTTGAAATTCTGCTTGTGCGGTGCCGAGGCGGTGTCATTTTTTCTGAACTCCAGGAACCTGTAAAAACTGCGTTTGTACTCATTGGTTCAGCCGATGAGAGAAATTATCACCTCAGGGCGCTTATGTCGATAGCTCATATCGTCAGTGAGCCGGATTTCGAAAGCCGCTGGTTTGCCGCAAGAAATATAGAACAGCTAAGGGATATAATCCTCCTTTCCGGCAGGAAACGGGACTAAACCAAACTTCGGGCTTTCGCATCGCCCTTGTGTGTCTGTATCCTTCTAATCTTTACACTTGGCAAACTTATGCAAATTGCATACAATTATATGCGCAATGGATATAGGAGTTGTAATTTCAAGCAATGATGCGAAAACATGCTGGAACGCACTCCGCTACGCGAATTTTGCACTTGGGCAAAAGGGCGAAGTCAAAATTTTCTTCATGGGAAAGGGTGTAGAATATCATAAAATCAGCACTGAGAAATTTAATACTGTTGAACAGGCGCATAAATTTATGCAATCAGGCGGGAAAATTTATGCCTGTGGAAGCTGTATTAAATCGAGAGAACAGGAAGGTTCGCAGATGTGTCCGGTTTCTACCATGAAAGATATGTATGAGATTGTGAAGAAGTCCGACAAGGTAGTAACTTTTTAAAATGGAAAAAGATATTAACATTAAACCAATAGGAACAATTTATACGCCTTATAAAGAGCCAAAAGGCATACCCATACAAGGTAGGTTTAATAAGAATGTAAAAGGACGTATTGAGCTGTTTCAGGAATACCGAGCTGGCTTAAAGGATATTGAGGGATTTTCGCACCTTATTTTGATCTATTATTTTAATCGCTCAAAAGGAGAATCGGTTATGGGAAAACCGTTTCTTGAAAACGAAGAACATGGCATATTTGCTATAAGAAGTCCCCATCGACCAAATCATATCGGTGTTTCTGTCGTAAAACTGGAAAAAGTCGAGGACAATGTAATTACTTTTGCAGAAGTTGATGTGCTGGACGGTACCCCTTTGTTGGATATCAAGCCCTATGTTTCGCATTTTGATTCCAGAGGAGATGTTAAGAATGGCTGGCTTGAAAAGCATTTTATAAATGGCAATATACCAAAGGGGACTAAATTGAAGTGAAAGCAGGAATCTACCCAGAGGAGTTATCGCTAAGTATCAGCAAAGAAATTACTAGACTAAAAATCATGCAGATTACTATAAGAGCAGAGACGCAAAAGGATTTTGCTGATGTTGCCAGAGTAAATAACCTTGCCTTCGGCCAGGAAAATGAAGGCATATTGGTTGAAAAACTGAGAAAAACAGACGAATTTATCCCCCAGCTACCCTCAGGCGTTCAGCGAAGTTTAGAAAATCTTAAATTATGAGTAAGTGTTTTTATATTTACAGCTTCGGGTGCCAGATGAATAAGCTAGACACTAATCTAGTTGTTAATTCATTTGTCGAAGCTGGCTTTGAGTTACTAAACCAGCCTGACAATACTGATATCATCCTTATAAATACCTGCTCTGTCCGTAATCATGCTGAAGAAAGAGTTTTGTCGCTTTTGGGACATCTGAAACATATAAAAAAGACCGGGCCCCAGCTTATTGTTGCTGTCTTTGGTTGTATGGCACAGAGGCTTAAGGATGATTTGCTCAGCCACGAAGCGGTCAATATCGTTTGCGGACCATTGCAAATACCACAGCTTGTAAATCTCGTAAATAATGCTCTCGATAATAAATCAAAACAAAGTTCGGTAAGCGGTGACATAAGACGTAAGCTGTCGCTGCAGGAATTAGAACGTTTTGATGATTTTGAGCAGATTTATGATTCGGCGGAAGATAATCTCCCTGCACAAGCGTATGTTCGCGTTATGCGCGGCTGTGATAAATTCTGTTCGTATTGTGTTGTTCCGTATGTTCGCGGGCCGGAAGTGTCCAGAGCCCCTGAAAAAATTGTTACTCAGATTAAAAAACTTGCTGACGGCGGCGTAAAGCAGGTAACCCTGCTGGGACAAACGATAACTTCATATTATTATAATGGCTTCTCTTTTGCCGATTTGCTTTACAAGGTGAGCGAGATTAGCAGCATTGAATGGATTAAGTTTGTTACCTGCTATCCAAAAGATTTTGA
>Ga0315543_1002339_pt1 | contig 18553 bp, 15 predicted proteins | sample SalMarSW160210MG_2_FD_203098 | JGI IMG/M metagenome (GOLD analysis project Ga0315543, IMG submission 203098) | Salt marsh sediment microbial communities from the Plum Island Ecosystem LTER, Massachusetts, United States - Salt Marsh Sediment SW1601-210 ...
CAGGTTTGAGGACTCTATACATCTCGTTGTATGATTTTCGTATATCTTCATTGTAAAGCTCGACTCTAGTTTTGCCATTTCCTCTAACCCCGATGAAATCGTCTCTCATTTCTTTGACATCGTACCCTAAATCTTTGAGGGAGTGTAAATCGTTCTGGACGTAGTCAAGAGCGATTGAGTATGGCGGGGATGTAATTATTCCATCGATAGAATTATTTGGTAGGTTTATATTTCGTGAATCTCCTGTGTGAAAGTTTACATTTCCAAGTTGTAATTTAAGTTTGTTTTTGATCGTGATAAAATCCTCTACAGAAGCGATCATTAGGTCCAAATTCTTAATAAATGAATCTACAAAATTCTTTCTTCGTCTGGATCGATCGCTGACAGCTAGAAGCCTTGCCAGCTTATAAAAAGTTCTGGCTTTTTCGCTTGGAGTTATTTGTTGTAGCATTTTATAATAGTCCATCTGACGAGCAAATAAATTCGCTTCTAAGTTAGAGATGATTGGGTCTTTCAATTCTTTTATTTCATCTATTACATATATGGATTCCGTCTTGACTGTTCCCTGAATAATGCAAAGGGGTGAAATATCTATTCCTATAAAGTTTATCCCTAATAGTTGGGCTTCAAGTGCGGTAGTTCCGCTTCCTGAAAATGGGTCGAGAACAGTGTTTCCTTCCTTCAATCCAATTATATTTAATAGCGCTCGTATCATCTGAGGATGAAATTTACCTTTGTACGGATATATCCAATGAGTTAAATACTGGTTTACAGAACGAGTGCGGTTTTTCTGGATTATGTAGAAATAATCGGTACATTTCCCATCGACAGTCTTAAAATAAGATGCTTTTTTTCTTATTAACGCTGTTATTTCGGAGCAGTTATTAGATATCTCAAATTGCCTTAAACTATTAGTAACTTCAAAATTAACGCCTAATGCCCTTAACTCCAATTGAGCCAAAGATAATTCGTAAATGAATTGGACGTTATCTAACAGAATTAGATCTTCCTTGCTGTCGAAGTTCATATCATAAGCCCAGAATTGACTTTCTCCTCTTTCGAGCATTATTGCACCTTTTCGCTTAGAAACTTGTTTTTCCATCGTGCTCGATCTCCTTTTAGTAAACTTGAATGATAAGAGTAATTATCGCTTACAAGATGTACTTTGTCAAATGGGAATTTTAACGAGATAAATCGGAAATATAACCCCCCGTAGAGATGGGGCAGCGTTTTCAATTGACTATTTGCTATTTAGAGATTAGCCCTCGGTTAGAAATCCCCGCAGATGGCAAGGCAGACTCAGAAAATTTAGAATTGAGTTATTGAGATTGCCGCTTTGGAGGAGAATCCCGGCCGGACAAATTTTTTTGAAAGTTTTCTTGCAAAAGTTGTCGATGTAGTAATATTATAGATTTAGCCGGGAGAAATCGGCTAAATAAAAGAAATCACTGAGATTTCAGACGTTCTGAGGAAAATCGTCAGTTTGCTTGAATCGGGAACGTTTGGAAGGCTCGGTGCTCTTCGTTTTACGGGGAGCACCGCAGCTATTTTGTGCGATAAGCACAAAACAGCGGTGCTCTCGTAGGTAAAGCTATAGAAAGAGCACCGTTGTCTTTCATGTCCCGATAGGCTCTGACGAGCCTTCCTCAGGCGTGATTGCGGCGGTGCTCTTTAATTTTGCGCCGCTCGCGGAAAGGACAGCGGCAATGAAGGTTACACCCAGAAAAGGGCTGTTCCGGTTAGTAACGGTTGGAGCGGGGGTTTTGATTGGCCTGCCGTTTGCAAGGTCTTTTTCGCTTCTTGTTGTGTGTGCACTTCTTTGTGTCGGCTGGGTGCTTTACTGGCTAATCGGCGGGTTTTTCTACGCAGTATGCCTTACGGCAGATATGGAGTAAACAAGGAAACTCGAAATCCGAATATCTAAATCCTAAACAATATCAAAATAGAAATTTCAAATGTTCAAAACCGAGCAAGGAGAATAACGGTCGGGAAAACAGAAGTGGATTCCTGCTTTCGCAGGAATGACAATTTTTAATAGATTCCTCGGCTTCGCTCGGGATGACAAAAGAAGAGAGCATCAATCCGTTTGCTGCACGGCCTGACTGTTCCGTTACCCCCCGGAACTGGTGGAAGGACTCACTTTAGGCCGTGCAGTATTTTTTAATAAAAGCCAATGACCAGGGGAGAGGACATACTCGTCGCTTGTGAATCGGGAGAGGGATTTAGAATGTAGAATTCTTGAGATTCCTCCCTTGTATTCGCAATGACAAGTATCCGTCTCTCGATACTATATGCTATTTTTATGTTAATCGGACTCTTTCTTTTTTGTGTAAGCGGCGACGATTTGCTGTTGGACGTTTGAGGGGACGATTTCATAGTGTGAAAGCGACATTGAGTAGCTGCCGCGTCCGCCGGTAACACTTTTTAGCTGGCTGTTATACTGAGTAACTTCAGACAGCGGGACCTGGGCTTTAATAACAACGAAATTTCCCGCGAGCATATCCTGGCCTTGCACTCTTCCGCGCTTCGAGGCCAGGTCGCCGGTGATATCGCCGACATTCTCGGCGGGGATGGTAACTTCGATATTTACAATCGGCTCAAGCAAAACGGGCTTTGCCTTGGCAACAGCGTCGATAAACGCACCTTTGCCGGCCGCTCGAAATGCGACTTCTTTGGAATCGACGGGGTGGTGTTTGCCGTCGTAGATGGAGACTTTAATGTCCTGTAATGGGAAGCCGGCGACGACGCCTTTTAGCATTACGTCGTTGATGCCTTTGTGAACAGCCGGCTCGTACTGGCCGGGGATTGACGCTCCGAAGATGTCCCAGCTAAATTCGAGAGACGGGTCTGCATCGCGTTCAGCCGGCTCGACTCGCAGGTAAACCTCTCCGAACTGGCCTGCGCCGCCGGTCTGCTTTTTATGGCGGTAATGGCCTTCAGCCTTTGCAGTGATTGTCTCGCGGTAAGGAATCTTCGGCTCTTTTGTGGTTACGGAGAGCTTGTAGTATTTTCCCATTTTCTCGAGCATTATGCGGAGGTGCAGGTCACCGAGGCCGCTGGCAACCAGTTCGTTTGTCTGCTGGTCTCGCGTAACCTTAAAGCAGGGGTCTTCCTCGCATAGTTTTTCCAGTGCGGAGCTGATTTTCTGCTCGTCGCCTCTTGTGGCCGGCTCAAGCGCCAGCGAGAACATCGGCTCAGGGACGGCAGGGGTGTCAAATTTTCCGGCGACTTTGCCATCGTGAACAAGGTCGCCGATTTTGAGGTCCTCTGCTTTAGCGAGTGTTATGATGTCGCCGGCACAGCCGGAGTCGATTTCTTTGTTTTCACCGCCTTGTGGCTTTAATATGTGGCCGGCGCGGATGCCCTTTTTCTCGTCATTGCGGATAAGATTAGTGTCTGATTTAATTGTGCCGCTGAAAATGCGGATGGCAGAGTACTTCATATTTGAGCGTGGGTCAAAGGCGATGCGAAATACTAATCCTGCCAGCGGCCCGGCGGGGTCGGGTTTGAGGTCTGTTACGCTTTCGCCGTCTTTGAGCTTTGTCGCGGCTGTCTCGAGGGGCGACGGTGTGTATTTTGCAATAATGTCCAGAAGCTGGTCTATGCCGATTTCTTTGCGGGCGTTGGTGAAAAGTATCGGAATGATTGTTCCGGCTTTGAGAGCATTTACAAAAACAGAAGCTATTTTTTCGGTGGAGATTTCTCCACCGGCGAGGTAGGTTTCCATAAGCTGGTCGTCGGCTTCGATAATGCTCTCTATTAAATCAGTGTGTGCTTTGGCGACATCGGCGACGGGCGATTCGCCGGTTTCGTTTTCAATGCAATCGATTACCGATGCTTTGTCTGCAGCAGGGAGGTTGGCGCAGCGGCACTGTGAGCCGAAAGTTTCCTGAACGGTCTTTGCAAGTGCGGGAAGGTCAACATTTTCGGCGTCAATTTTATTAATAACGAAGACCTTCGGCATATTAACGGCCGCGGCGGATTCGAAGAGTTTGCGAGTATTTGTTTCTACCCCGGCTGCCGCACTGATGACGATTACGGCGGTTTCGGCGGCGGGTATTGCTTTTATGGCCGGGCCTATGAAATCAGGATAGCCCGGTGTATCAATGATGTTGAGCAATTTGCCGCCGTGGTTGGCGTGAACTATGGCTGATGTAATAGAATGCTGATGCTCTTTTTCCTCATCGTAATAATCGCAGATGCTCGTTTTGTCGTCAACGCTGCCCAGCCGGTTTGTTGCACCTGTAGTGTGCAGTATAGCCTCGGTGAGTGAGGTTTTGCCGCTTCCGCCGTGTCCTAAAAGAACAATGTTGCGAATGTCGCCGATACCTGCCACTTTTGAATCTCCAAAAGACTTATTTTTTTTCAGGTTTTCGTTAAAGCAAGCAATGATACAGTAATTGGGGTGTAAAGGACAAGTGATTTTTTAAGCATCTGTATTTAGCAGATAACGCTCCGCGATGAACAGGTGAAGTTCAGCTCCAGGCAAAAGAATATAATAAAGAGAGAATTCGTATTTTTTTTGGATTTGGATAAACCGGCTGTGAGGCTGATTTTATTGGACATTGAAGCAGGCGATGAAACCGGTTCGTCCGATTGAGCTATATATTGTGGCCTAAAGAAAAACGGCACTGTATATAGTGGGTTAGGTTATAGGGCGTTGGTCGGGATGATGGCTGGCGGGCTAAAGAAAAAATGTTCCGGCGGTCGATATTGCGATAAGTTAAGGGGGAAGCTTCATTGGTTTTAAAGGATATGCGTATATGAGTAAAAGGGAGCTGATAGACCACATTTGTGAAATCAACAAAAGTGCCAAGCCGGAATTTCTCGCCAACTTTTCTGAAGAAGATTTGCGCACTTATCTTGAGCACCTGACGGAGCTGAATCAGGAAGAGCTGGTTGCTTGCTCTTAAGGTTTTGCTTTTTGGTCGGCTTTTTCCAGCCGGAGTTTTTCTAACAGCCTTTGATTTTATCACTATTGGGGTTGAGGTTTGGCAGTATCTTCTGCGTTTTCAGGCGGCTTAGTGAAAGGTATTGCAGGCGGAGCCTGGTCGGCGGTTACGGGCGGCGGCAGTTGGTTAATGCTGTTTTGCTTGAACTCGACCAAAAGGGGCACAAAACCATCCGGAACATAAAAAGCGAAGTCGATTTCTTTGACTTTACCTTTGAAATCGGAGCGTTTTATTTCTATATGGTCGGTTAATTTTTTTATTTGCAGCTCGCCTGCCGTTTTTAAATATCCGATAGGATAGATATTCTTTCCTTTTCCAGCCAAAGGAGCTTTATCATCGTCCTGTTGCTTGCAGACCACCCTTAATTGCGAAAGTGTAAACGCTCCATCCTCTATTGCTTTTTTGGTTATGCCCAGCCGCACGATTGTAAGATTGTGCCCGCTTTTTGGCAGTATCGGTCTGCCGTTCGAGTCTTTTAGGTCTTCGGGAGCCGGCCAAACGGCTTTTTTCTTCGGTATTTCTATTGCTTCAGAACTGGTGATAATTGAAATACCGTCAGCGATTTCGTGTCGATTCAAGAAGACCTGGTCCAGGAAGGCCGGGTGCAGAGTGGCAAAACTTCTTTCGCCGCTGAAGCTGCCGCTGCTTATGATACTGAACCATCCTGTTGCAAAGCCATCAGCATTGAATAATACCTTGTTGGGTTTTTCAGCATTGGGTTCATTTGCGTCAAAACGCTGGTAGGGGTACTTTGTTGATATGGGTGCCATCGCAGCGGCTGTGAGCAAAAGGCCGGATACGATAAGACCCAAGAAAATTCCACAGACAACGCGTCCGATACGCTCTGGAAGAAATCCCAGGTCAATTGACCGGCGAGTCAACTGGACGGCGATTGTCTGCAGGCCGGCAAAGGCCAAAATGAACAGCAGCGCAAAAGAGAGAGACTGTGCCCAAAGCACAAGGATTTCACGGCTGATGAAGACATTTGCCAAAAGTTCGAAGTAGCCAAAGGCAACTATGCCTGCACAAATAGATATTATTACTGCAGCGAATGACTTAACAAGCGTACCTTTTAGATACTGATAAGCGGCACAGCCTAAAATAATTAGCACTATAAGTAAACTGCCCATACAATAGCTCCAAGTTATCAATGACGCGTTGGATAATCACGTCTGAAAATTTTCAGGTTTTATGTTTTTTTTATTCCGGTTTTTTTGCTTTTTGCCTTTTAGAAGTCGAAAGCACTCTAACCATTTCGTTTATTGAAGTTGTTCCAGCGATGACCTTTCTCAGTGCTTGTTCCTGCAAATAAATCATTTTAGCGCGTCTAAACTGCGTGCTGATTTCTGTTAGTGACTTTGACTGCCTTATGACGTTTTTTAACTCATCATTTATTATTATAATTTCGAATACGCCCATTCTACCGACAAAACCTGTTCCCTGACAATTTTCGCAGGTTGAGGACCTTCCTCGTTTGTCATACTGCACCTTACCAGCACGGTAAAGCACTTTTGCTTTTTCAGCAGGGATGTTGAACTTTCTGAGAAGTTCTTTATTAGGCTCATATGCCTGTTTGCATTCTTCACAAAGTTTTCTGAGGAGGCGTTGGTTACTTATGCCCAAAAGGGTTTCAGTGGCGAGATTTCTGTCGCCGACTAATTTCATCCACTTTCCGATTGCTCGTATTACATTATCCTCCTCGAGTGTAACATATACGATTTTTCCGTCCTTAGCAGCGGCGCATGCGATTTGGGCTGTTTCGCCATCGTTGCAGTCAGCGGCACCAACGACGTCTGGCTCCATTCTTACCATTGCCTGCAGCCTTTTGGCGTATGTAGTTGTTCCGGTATCACTGAGTGTGAAGATGTTTTGAGTTATATTGGGCAGCTCGGCAGACGCCTGTTTTTCAAGGGTGCTTATATTGTAAAGGAAGGGGTCATGGTTTCTGAGCAGTGCATAAAAAGTGCTTGTTACACCGCTTTTCTTAGGCCCGGCTATGATAAATAGGCCTTGCTTTGCCTCGCGAATTTTATTTAGCTGTTCGTATTGTTCCGGCATCAAGCTTATCTCATTCAGCCTTGTTATGCTCTGCTGGGTTATTTGTTTGAGTCTGATTTGCTCACCTGCGGTTGAGCCTGCGGTGGCTATTTCCCATTCGATGTTCTCTTTGTTTCGGTGGATTCTGAACTTTCCTCTTTGTGGTTTTCGCTTTTCTTCCGGGTCCAAATCAGCAAGATTTTTTAGAAATCGACTGAAATATTCCATCTGGTCTCTGGCTACATCCGGCTGTTTCAGGGCTGCGCCGTCAACATAGTAGGCTGCGTTATAGTTCTGCTGCGTCGGGGAAAACACAATGTCGCTTGCCCTTCGCCAGATAGCGTCATTGAGAATCTCATAAGCTGTTTTATAGCCGAAGAATTCTGACGTTTTGGGTTCTGGCACAGGAACTTCGTTGTTATTTGCCGTTATAAAAAGAAAACTTTTGAGGGCTTCGAGTTTTTTTTCCTTGCTGGCGAACAAGCCCTTGATGTGTTCTACAGTCAGGACACGGTCAAATTCCGGAACTCTGGCATTTCGGTGCATTACATAACTGATAGATGTTGCTGCTACAGCAATGAGGTAAAACATCATCCCGATAATGAAAACAGGCATAACGAGCCAAATTATTATAGCTGCGGCTCCCGCACCAAAAACAATGGCTGCCCAAAAGACCTCTTTGGCTCCGATGGACTTGGCATCCTGATATACCCAGGTAAGCAGCGGCAGCCATGAAAAAAACAAGAGCAAAAAGACGAGAAACTTAACTATAGATATGTAACCGCTGTATTCGACAGAGGTTATCAATAAACCTGTCATGAAACACTCCGTTTACAAAATTGGACATTAAACTCACAGGATACCGCTTGTATCGGCTCTAATGCCTTTTAGCGCCATTTTTAGTTCTTCTGCATTTGGTGCGTACTTATATGCCTCCCTTGGCTCAATGCTTCCATTCATTATCAATTCAGTGAGGTTATCTGTGATATCCTGCATACCCTCCTCCTGAGAGCTTCGTATAACGCTTGGCAAATCAGCTTCACGTCCTTCGGAAATCACTTTTCTAACAGCGGGATTTACAAGAAGAATCTCGACAGCGGGTATTCTGTCCACGCCTTCTTTGATGCTCGGCAGTAATACCTGGCTAATGATGGCTCTGATTGTCAAACTTAAAGTTTGTCTTGCCAGGTCTCTTTCGTTTTGCGGGAACAGGTCCAAAAGTCGCTGGACAGCGTGGGCGGCGCTTGCCGAGTGCATCGTTCCAAAAACAAGATGGCCGGTTTCTGCCGCTCTCATCCCTGCTGCTATGCTTTTGGCGTCGCGCATTTCAGCGATATAAACTACATCAGGGTCTTGGCGTGTCAGATATTTTAAGGCTTCATCAAAGTTCTCTACGTCGATGCCGATTTCCCTTTGCGATATGATTGATTTTTTGTCTTTAATCAGATATTCGATAGGGTTTTCGATTGTAACTATGTGGCAGGAGCGGGTGCGGTTTATGTAGTCTATCATCGCTACAATTGTTGTAGTTTTGCCACAGCCGGTAGGACCTACTGCAAGGACTAACCCCTGCTTACTATCACATATTTTTTCCAGTATCGGCGGCAGGTTCAAACTTTCAAACGGCGGGATTTCAGTGTTTACCCGCCTTGCTGCAAGACTAATCATGTTTCGCTGGCGAAACACGTTTATTCGGAATCGGTATTCATCGCCAATTTCGTAGGCGAAGTCAACGGTGCCGCTCTTGAGGAAGGATTCTTTCTGGTCGGGACTGAGTATCTCGAAGACCGTCTGCTCCATTTTCTCTCTGGTTATTACTTCGCCGGTGGTGTCTTTCAGTTGCCCTCGAATGCGTAATTTGGGGGGCTGGCCGACTTTCAGGTGCAGGTCGCTCGCCTGCGTTTTGATAGCAGCCCTGAAAAACTTGTTTAACGCTGGCTCATTATCAGGATTTGAGTCTTTACCGATAGGTTGTTCCGTGGCCATTGTTAGTACTTTTGCCCCAAAGTTTATAAACCAACCCGTGGCTTCGCCCCGAGGCGAGTTGCCTTGCCGCTGGCTGGTTTACTGTTTAGCTCTGGTTTACTGGAGCACCTTTCTTTCTACGCTAAGACTTGTGAAAACAAACTCTTACGTAAGTATATTATAATAACTTGATGCAAATTGTCAACCCTGATGCCTGAATAATATTATTTTGATTTTTCAGCACAAACAAAAGACTGTTAGCCTCTGGTGGGTCCAGAGAGAACTCGGTGGTAAGGTGGCCTGTTTTATTCCGGCTGTTAACCAGTGAAAAAATTGAGTATTTTGCGTTTAGGACGGGTGAAATTTAGCTCCTGCATAATTCTATCTCCTTATCCTACCAATAGCAGCGTTAGGGTCATATAGATTGCGACGCTGATGGAGTCGTTTGCGGGTGTAACCAGCGGGCCGGAGCTTATGGCTGGGTCAATGCTGATTCGGCGGAAAAGAAAAGGCAAGAATAATCCGAGCGTCGTGGCGACCATTATCGCTGAAAACATTCCGGTTGCGAATGCCAGGACGATTCGGAAATGGTTGGTAAAGTCAGCGGGATTTCCGAGCAGGTGCGGCAAAAATGCGCAGACAAGGCCGCCGATTATCCCGCAGCTAAGGGCCACCAACAAAGCGACGCGGACTTCTCGCATAAAGACCTGGCTTAACCTTTGTGCCGCCAGGTGTCCTGTAGCAAGGCCGCAGACTACAATCGCAGAAGTTTGCAGGCCTGCATTGCCGCTAATGGCGGCAATCATCGGCACAAAGGCAATTGCGGCGGTGTAAACAATAGCCAAATTTTCAAAGTCAAATTTTCTGTGAAAGAACATCAGGACTAAAGCGGTAATGGCGGTTCCGAACAGAGCCGGCAGCAGCCAGGTCATTCTGACGCCGGCGGCGTGGAAAACGGAGACATTTTCCAGCTCGTCTGCGTCTGTCCCGGCCATTGCATATAGGTCCTCAGCGGCTTCTTCCTCTGCGACCTCGATGATGCGGTCGGCGGTGATTCGGCCGATGAGTTTGTGTTTTTTGCTGAGAACGGGTGCAACAATCAGGTCGTTTTTACTAAATATGTTTCGGACTTCTTCCTGGTCGGCATCGGCGGTAACGTAAATGGTATCAGGGTCTATTAGAGTGCTTATCTTTGTGTCTTCCGGGCCGGTTAGCAGCAGGCGAATACGAACGTCCCCGAGGAACCGGCCGAACCTGTCTATGACATAAACGGAAAAGAAATCTTCATCAATTTCAGCGGAGCGGATTTTACTGATGGCTTCTGCAACAGTAGCTTGCTCGGGGACACTTATAACAATGGGGTCCATAATTCCGCCCGCTGAGTCTTCAGAGTAACTCATCAGGTTTTTAATCTGAGCTGATTTGTCAGGGCTGATGCTTCCAAGGACCTTCGCACTTTCTTCTTTGCTTAGTTCCGAAAGAACATCAGCGGCATCGTCGTGGTCGAGGTGCAAGATAAGACTTGTCAGCTCCTCAGCTGGAATTATTTCAAAGAGTTCGCTGCGAGTGGCCTGGTCAACCTTTTCCAAAACTTCAGCGGCGATTGATTTGTCCAACACATCGAAGATAACGCATCTTTGCTCGTTATCAAGAAGCTCCACGATTTCAGCAATATCACTTGCTCGCTGTTCATCGAGCAATTTGCCCAGGGCTTGAGAGTCATTGGCTTCAAGTAAAATCTCAATCTGCTGTAATAATTGTTTTTGTTCGTCCCGCATTGCCTTACCTCTGCTCGTCTATGGCGGATTAAAAAACAAGTTTACCCTACTGTGGGGTAAAATAACTCAATTTTTTCTGATAGGCAATGGTTTTTTGGCATATAAGGAGATAGCAAATAACGTACAGGAAAAGAAGACTGAACGCTGCAGACTAAGCTCTGGGTCAAAAAGTGATAAAATATCCTTGGCTATCGGGCGGTTTTAGTGTAAAATAGATAGTTGAAGTGCTTCTTTTAGGTGTTAGAAAGAATAAAGTATACTATTTTCTGATGAGGGGCATACGATGAAAGGTTTTGTTTCCGAGATATCGGCTATATTAATGGTAATGGCCTGTGTGTCTCTGGGGGCACCTGAACCGGCTATCGTGCAGGGGCCTGATGAGTGGACGGTAGATGCAACATTTGAGCATCCACAGCAAATCATACTGCAGTTGGGCGGCGATAAGCAACCAAGGCGATACTGGTACATGATAATAACGCTCACCAACAAGACAAATCGCGATGTTGATTTCTATCCCAAGAGCGAGCTGATGACAGATACATTTGAAATTGTGCCGGCAGGAAAGGGCACGTCGGCAGCGGTTTTTGAGCAAATAAAAAGGCGTCATCAGGGGATGTATCCATTCCTTGAATCTTTGGAAAAGGCCGGCAACAAGATACTTCAGGGTGAAGATAATACGAAAGATATCGCTATTATATGGCCTGATTTTGATGCGCAAGCTAAGGGTATAAAAATATTTATAGCCGGTTTGAGCAACGAAGCAATTGCTATTGACCATCCAACAGCGAAAGATGAGACGGGCAAGCCGGTCAAAATTTACCTGCGAAAGACCCTTGAATTAAGTTATAAACTTCGTGGCGATGCGGCTTTCAGGTCCGGTGCCAAGTTGATTTATGAAGGTAAAGACTGGATTATGAGGTAGGAAACACTCGCCTCGGCGGAGCCCGCCTCGGCTTGACGCCGTCGTCGAGACGGGCGAGTCGAAGCCGGGTGTGATTCAAAGACTTGCACTTTTGAACATTTTTGCGTCATTTCCTCGCATTTTTGAGCCAATTTGAGGTAAAAGAGAGCGTTTTTTTAGCAAAGCTGGTAAAACGGTTTTCACTATTGCAGTTTGTGGGTAAAATGAGCTTAAAAGTAGACAGCCGAAGTAATTCTCTTTGAGAGGAGTCTGAGGCGTGTTTATACCTTATGCGGTAGATGCTCCGTTTGACCACCGGCCTGTGGTGAGCTGGCTGGTATTGTTGGGGATAATATTGGTATTTGTTCTTCAACTGGTGATTTCCGAAAAGCAAGCAGCCGAAAAGTCCAAAAAGGTGAGCGAAAGACCAATAGAAGAAGTACTCAAAGTGCCGGCATCCGAAGAGGAAGTAACCGGCAAGCAGGTGGATAAAAAGCAGACAGTGAGGGGGCCAATGGCCCGGTTTGTTTTAGACGGCTGGGGGATAGGGTTGTTTACATACATTTGGCTGCACGGGGGCGTTGCCAAGGGCGTTGTCCGGCTGATAGGTAATTTGATTTTTTTGTTGCCTTTCGGTAATGCTGTTTGCTCAAAGCTGGGTAATAAACTTTATCTGTTGGTTTATTTGGGGTTTGGTTTATTGGCGGGGGTAATTCACCTAATATTTGATGGTGATGCGGCGATTGGGGCGTGTGGAGCGATAAGCGGTGTCGTGGGGATGTATATTGTGCTTTTTCCGGAGAATTCGATAAACTGTTTCTTCCTTTTGCCACGTCCTATGGCGGCGAGTATTTCGGGTTATTGGGTTGTTTTGCTTTGGTTTATTTTTGATTTATTAGAAGTGGGAACGGGCGGCCAAAGCACAACGTATTGTGCGCATATTTTGTGCGTTGGGGCAGGGGTTGGATTGGCGGTGCTGATGCTGAAGAAAAAATGGCTGGTGATGGAGAGGGGCGAGAAGTCAATTTTGCAAATGCTGTCAAGGGAGGAAAAAGAAGAAGAAAAAGAGAAAAAAGAAAAAGAGAAAGAAGAAGAAGAGGAAGAAAAAGAAGGCGAAAAAGAGGAGAGAAAAGATTCAGAGGCGGTTGAGAAACGGCAGGAGAGAGCTGATAAAGAAAAAGCCGAGCCAAAGGGAACATCTGCCGAGGCGAAAAAACCTGAGGATGACTTTATTCGGTTCAGATGTGAGTGCGGACATAGAATTAAAGTGCATAAGAAAAATGCAGGTAAAGCCGGCAGGTGTCCGAAATGTTTGAGGTGGGTGGAAGCTCCAAGAAAATAATTTTGTTGACAGGCGGTGACTATCCTGGTAGGGTTGTTGTAATGTTATTGGGGAGTATATTTTCATCCCTCGAGAGTATATTCCTGTGAGAAAATACGAGGGAGGTTACATTGCAGGACCACTAAAGGGTCTAAGGAGAAGATATTTTGGAAAAAGGTAAAGTAAAATGGTTCAGTGAGAGAAAAGGATATGGTTTTATCACTCCGGACGGTGGCGGTGACGATTTGTTTGTCCATCACTCGAACCTCGCGGAGGGATTGCGGTCGCTTAATGAAGACCAGGCGGTAGAATACGAGTCTGCACAGGGGCAGAAGGGGCCTGAAGCAACCAACGTGCGTCCCGCTTAGGGCGTCCTCCGTAAGGAGTCCGTAGGACTGCGGACTGCTGAATCCGAACAGGCGGATGAGAAAACCATCGGCCCTGTTGAAAAATGGGGCCTTTTTTACAGGCAGATCCCTCGACTTCGCTCGGGACAAGATTGGCTTTGATTGGGTTTGTTTTGAATAGTTCATAGTTCGTTGTTCGTTGTTATTAGTCATTGTTATTACTAAGGTTACAACCATTTTCGGCTTTTCGGAAATTGGGTTCGTTTTGCATAATTTATCATAGTTGATTGAACATAGTTCATTGTTAATAGTTCGTGGTTCATCGATAGTTAATTGTTCGGAGTTCATTGTTCGTAGTCTCCTGAAGTGTTTACATTTCAATAGAAAGACTCCCTCCTTATTGGGGCGAAAATGCGCGAATGATGCGAAATTCTCGATTCCGCCTGAGGTGGATAAATCTCTTAACTCGATGTGGGAAAAGGAGTAAAAATTTTTTAGAAAAATGGGTTTTAGGTATGCAGATACTAACGGTTTTGATTGAAAAAAGGACAAGGACTTGATTTATTCTTGACAGGCACTATGCTTGTATGCAGTATACTGCATACAATTATAGTTGGCAGAAGATTATAAAAGAAGATCTTTGAATAGATAGCGGACGCTTACAGTAAAAGATTACAGCGGGCGGAAGATTACGACAGGAGATTTTGGGGTTGGTTTTTTACCTAAAGTTGCTGGTGCACCTGGGGCGTAAACCGCCGGGGGCTTTTAGAAACGGTATGCTGTAATGCAGTATACTGCATACAATTATAGATGGCAGAAGATTATAACAGGGGATTTGGCGGATCGTTTGTTTGCCCAAAGTTGCTGGTGCACCTGGGGCATAAACCGCCGGGGGCTTTTAGAAGCAGTATACTGTAATGCAGTATACTGCATACAATTATAGTTGGCAGAAGATTATAAAAGAAGATCTTTGAATAGATAGCGGACGCTTACAGTAAAAGATTACAGCGGGCGGAAGATTACGACAGGAGATTTTGGGGTTAGCTACCTGAAGTTGCTGGTGCACCTGGGGCACAGGCCCACAGGGCATGCTGCCCCGGAGGCCGCGATGGTTTCGTATTGCGTATATCGTATGTCGTATATCGTCGGAGGAGTCCGGCAAAGCCGGGAGTAGTTTTAATTGTATCCGAGCAGAAGGCAGCAACAGCAAAAATTTGGCGTTGACGAGTTGGCAGATTTGGCTACTCTGATAAATTTTTGGACAAAGAAAGGAGGTGGTAGAGCAAGAAGTAAAATAGTATTGCCTTAAAAATTATGCAAAGTTGTTGTTATCATCAAAAAATTCTTCACATTTATTTTTAGTCATGTGAATGTTTTCGTTTCCAAATAAATAATACTTCATAGTTCTAATCATTCTTCTGCATCCTGATTTATCATAAGAAGATATTGCTCGTGGGGTACTTAAGTCAAGATTATCACTTCTGAAAGTGGGGCTCGAACCTTCATGAGGAGGTCTTGAAAATGGCACAAGTTCTATAGCCCCGAATTTCCCTGTTGGAGGATGAATAATGTATTCAACAATCAATTTTTCTTTCCCTTTTTTCTGTGGGATTTTGATATTTCTTGCCTTATGGTTAATTTCTCTTGCTTCTTGTGCAAGAGAACCTTTATTAGCAAAAACTTTTTCTTCGATCGCCCAAAAGAAGTAATCCGGATCTGCGAAAATAATTTGAGGAAGAGTTTTTCCTTTGTGTTTTCCAAAATTTACTACCGACCAGGTCATTTAGTCCTCCCATTTATCTTTCACAATTCCACTTTAGTAGCTTGTAATTTCCGAAAGCAGCAACAGCAAAAAGAGTAATTTTTAAGTTTCTACCTATTTCCACTTCCAGCCGCTATCTGTGTCGAAAAAGTCAGGCTCCTCATCTTCTTCACTTACACTGTCAATTGCCTCACTCGTAAAAAGGACTGTCAACGTTTTTCCATAATGTCCAAGCCCAACTACATCTTCTTTCATTTCGACCTGTGGTGCTTCATCAAACCAATAATCGAGGCGCGTCCAAGCTTCCTCTTGCTTGCCTTGTAACACATTGCTTTGGTTTCGGTTAAATTCAGCAGTAGCAGAACTCGGTGGAATCAGAGAACCTTTATCAAACCACCGTACACCTTTGCAACAAGTTAATGCATCTGATATAAAACACCATTCAATCTTGTTGCCGAGACTCATGATTACTGCTACAGGATCTTCTGCAAGTTGAGCAAAGCGAATAGCGGTAGCTGTTATGGATGTTTTACATTTAGCTGCAAGTGACTCTACAGCAACGAAACCCTCACCTGCTTCTCTTAGGGCTACTAAAAAAAGGTCTTGAGGCATTAATAGCTCTTTGGCAAAATAGTCCGCCTGTTTTTCATAAAATTCTTCTGAAATAAAACCGCTTCTTGATTCGTGGATACCATCACGACCTCGAAATAAATATTCGGGATGACCTGGCAAAAAATAATGACCTAGCTCGTGAGCAATAGTGAAATGAATAAACCCTTCATTCTTTATATGCGTTGCATATTTAATACCAAACGTATTGCCTGTCTTAATAAAAAAACCTGAAACGCCCGGTTTGTTTGAATCCTTTGGTTTTATCACAATGCCACGTTCTTTTGCAATACTGAAGGGACAGATAGGGAAGCTTGCTATATTAAATCTTTTTATAACTGAGTTGGCTTCGCTTTCTGCTTCTTGTAATTCTAGCTTATGTTTCATGATTTATCTTTTTTTTCGCTCTTGCTTCTCTCAGCAAATAACTTAGCCATTTCGGTCAAAGTTTTCCTGTCGTCCTCAGACATTTGCTTGAAGTCGCGAAACAGCATCTGCACGTCAAGATTCATATTCGTGGGTTCCTCGGCCCGATAAGTAATCAACGGTTACTCCAAGAACTTCTGCAAGCTGCTTTAAGTTATCAAAAGATGGGGATCTGCGGTTATTCTCTAAGTGGGATATTGCAGAAGGTTGAAGATCCATTCTCTTAGCAAGATCCGTTTGGCTAAAACCTTTCCGTTCGCGGGCAATGCGAAGCCTTTCAGAAAATATCTCTGACATTGTTCTTGACTCCCAAAGGTGTTTTGTGTAACAGCATAATTTAAGAGCTTCAATCGTAATTTTTTGTTGACGTTATATACAGACAGTAACATTATATATGACAATTACGGTTTGTTCAAGCGTTTTTTGCAGATTGTGAAAAAAGATATTTCGTGGTTGGGCATAATAGCATGGAATGGTGGTATCACATAGAATATAAATATACAAAAAGTATTGTAACTTCAGCTATGACAGGAAGATATATCATCATTAAGGGCTGCCCAAGAAAAAAGATGGATTTTTCTGGATTTTTGGGCTTGACCTATTATGATATAGGGTATATAATAATAAATAGGACAGGGGCGGTAGAGCCTGTTTTTTATTTGCCGCTACTGTATACAAGGAGTAACAGAAACTATGACAATTGATGGTTGGCTGACAGGCATAAGTCAGACAAATAAACATATAGAAAACATAGTATTTTTAAGGAACTGAAAAAATGATTATTACTGGTAAAAGAAAACGAACTCTAGATATTAGACTGCGGTCGATGGCCAATGGAGTTAGCATTACTCCTGGTGTTCCCATTGATAAAGATATCAGAGAAAAGCTGGGCGAACTTGGTTTTGTTGATAATCCTAAACCGGGAGATACGATTCTTCCGCCGCCATCTTTTGGTCCTGTCACGCGTTATAACGCAGAAGGAAAAGTAATTGTTCACCGAGATAAACCAATGGAAACGGCATATCGTCAGGTCGAGTGGCATTGGGAACAGTGGGCGGGCTATTATGAAACCGAGCATCATTCTAAGATTGTCGATGTCCCTTACAAAAGGTATCCACGAATGTTAATTCTTCCTCCGAGTGTTGAGTTGAGCATTCGCAAAAACGAGGAAGGCAATTTGTTTCTCGTTGCGCCTACCCTCGAGATTAACAAAAACGAACCGGAAGAATTGATTCATGAAATCAACATTATACTTGAAATATTTGGTTACTGCCAAATCTTCACAGAAAAACTAATGAAGTTGGTTCCTTCTAAAATAATCCGGGTTAATTGGAGAATATTACCCCCTGGCCAATGGCCATGGAAAAAGGTTGAAAAAGAAATTGACCCAATCGTGAAAAAAGCAGCGAAGCAAAACCAAATAGTAATTAAACACCGTCTCACAATAATTACTCAATATATCCCCGAATTCGTTGCAATAGGAAAAGGAGGATTCACAGGCTATCTCATATTTGGATTTCCTCAGAAGAACATCTATGTCCTTGAGTCGGTATACACGGGTAATGCAACTTATGTATTTGAAGAAAACTGGGAGGAATTGTCTAAGCTAACCAAAGCAGAGATACTTACTGGAAAACTGCAAAAAGATAGAATCATACATCGTGAAGGTTGGGATAAGAAAATACATGAACTTTTGAAAAAATAGCGTGAAAGAAAGGAGAAAAAATGAAAACAGAATTACAATTAACTTTTTTGTAGGAGTCACAGATTTGATTGGCGCGATGTATAAGGCTGAGACAGTCAAACGTAATTCAAAAATAAAGACTTACATATTTATAGGAGAATAAAATTATGGGAATCACTAAACACGACCGAATTGCGAAAAACATTGCTGAAAAAAAAGGCACAGAATATCACCCCCATAAAGGAGTCGATGTTCGTACCTCAACACAAGCAATCGAAGTAGAAATTGACAGCAACAAGTTCAAAGAGGGAGTTCGGCAACTTCAAGGAACTGACAAAGCTCGCTACCTTGCTGTACCCAATGACCTTGTAAAAGAAGCTGTTAAGTACACTCAAGGAACCGGTGTTGGAGTGATGAATGAGAACGCCAAGATCAAGAAACGAGCTCATTAGTAATTCTGACACTCTACAAAGATTTGCGAAAGGTTATTCAGATGGTGGCCTACCGCGATTACGGCGTAGGTTTTTCGGAAGAAATTAACAAGATTATTTTCAAAAGGAGAAAACAAATGGCTAACAATGACTCAGTCACATGGAAAGGTGCTAGCGGCAAGGGTTACATTTACTGGATACATTCAATCCCTGCTAAGCTGATTTGAGAAATATTTGAACAGTTTCATAAGATTATGTCGAAAGAATGGTTAGAGACAATGTTAACGATTACGGAGGATCAATATCATGTCACAACCATTCTTTGTGCGTTCGTTATCGC
>Ga0315543_1002340_pt1 | contig 18547 bp, 23 predicted proteins | sample SalMarSW160210MG_2_FD_203098 | JGI IMG/M metagenome (GOLD analysis project Ga0315543, IMG submission 203098) | Salt marsh sediment microbial communities from the Plum Island Ecosystem LTER, Massachusetts, United States - Salt Marsh Sediment SW1601-210 ...
CATTCTTGACCATGTTATCCCCCTAATTGTGGCGGAGGTTCAGCACCCAATTCTGCGCAAGCGTTCTACTCCTCAAACTTCTCAAACATATCTTTGCCCACGCCACACTCAGGACAGGCCCAATCGTCAGGCAGATCTTCGAAGGGAGTACCGGGCGGTATCCCACTATCAGCATCACCTATTGCAGGGTCATAGATCTAGCCGCAAGCTAGACATTCCCACTTGGCCATCTCCTACCTCCTAACCTGTTCGGTTAATGTATCTGCTCGTCCAGCCCCTTGACAACCATAGGTGTCTTAATGAAGCCTGGACACCGTGCTTCATTTGCTCTCTCACACGATGTTCTGGGGTTCGCCCTGTGCAAAAGCAACAATGTTATGCATGGTTGTGGTCAGTATGCGTTGAACAGCCTCACGTGTATTGAAGGCACTGTGAGGCGTGATCAAGACATTGCGCATGCGCAGCAGGATATGGTTAACCAAAAACGTTTCCAAGTTGTGTTTCTTCCGGAAAACAGAGCGCAGCAGTTCAGCCTCCTCGCGGATGACAGGCTCCTCAGGGAGCACGTCCAGGCCGGTTGCAGCCACTTTGCCATCAGCAAGGGCACGGAGCAATGCCCGAATATCAACTACCGTACCACGAGCAGTGTTGATCAGGATAACGCCATCTTTCATTATGGCAAACTGCTCGGTGGAAAGAAGGTGATACGTCGACTTGGTAGCTGGAACATGCAAGGTTATGACGTCAGCCTCCGCCAAGATCTCCTTCATGCTGGCATAACGGAACCCCAGCCTGGATGCCAACTCCTCGTCCGGCTTCACATCATAGGCCACGACCTTCATTCCGAAGCCCTTGGCAATTGCAATGACACACCGTCCGATGCTTCCCGTGCCGATGACGCCAAGCGTCCTGCCGCGCAGATCGAAGCCCTGGAGCCCCTGCTGGGAGAAATCCCCCCTGCGGGTGCGATTGATAGCCTCCGTTAGATTGTGGCTGATCGTAAGCAGCAAGCCGAAAACGTGCTCCGCTACGGTGTGTTCGCCATATCGTGGTACACTGCAAACCACTATGTCGTTACGTTTGCAGTAGTCGAGGTCTATGTGGTCGAAGCCAGCCGAGCGAGTAGCAATAAGCCTCAGATGGCTGAGTTGTTTCAGAACGCCAGCGCCGAGATCAGAATAGATAAAGGGCGAAATGACCTCTGCATTGGCATATTGACTGGCATTTTCACTGCTGAGCGGCCCATCCACGAACTGGATCTCGTGCTCAGCGCCTATCGGCTCAAACATTGCGCGTTCCCATTCTTCAATCTCGAAAACGGCTATCTTCACGGATTCATACGCCTCTCAGGGGATAATATGGCCAACACAGGATAATCGTAATTGGTGCGGCACTCTTCCACACCAGGCATTCCGACGACCGCGACGTCCGCGCCTGCCTCACGCATGCGCAAAAGCGGATACCAGCACGTCGTGCATCCCTTCTCGCTTTGCGCCAAGAACCTCCCGCAGGTTCCTGCAACCTGCGGGAGGCTCCTACAATGTCAGGCCACGCCGAGCGCCCGAACTTTCAGAAAGCGAACTCCGTCTTCCAGACCTCCCATACCTTCCCCACCAAGTCCGGCCCCGGCTTGAGGGTCGCTTTGCCTGGTTCCCAGCCGGACGGCGTGGCCTCCCCCGTTGCCCGCACGTGCTGGAAGGCATTCACCTGGCGGATCAACTCGCTTACGTTGCGGCCCACCGATGGGGTGAGCACCTCTATGGCCTGGATGATCCCATCGGGGTCAATGATGAAGCGACCGCGGATGTTCACACCCGCCGCCTCGTCGTAGACCCCATACACGGTGCCAATGCGCCCACCCTGATCGCAGAGCATAGGATAGGGGATGCCGCCCTCTACCATCTTGGACAGCTCCTCCTCATTCCAAATCTTGTGGGTGAAGCGGCTATCAGTGCTTACGGACAGCACTTCGACGCCTAGCTCGTTCAACCTCGGATACTTGACGGCAACTGCCGACAGCTCGGTCGGTCAAACGAAGGTGAAAGCACCGGGGTAGAAGCAGAGCACCACCCACTGGCCTCGATAGTCCGATAGCTTCACGTTCTTGAAGCCCTCGCCGGCGATGTAGGCCGAGGCTTCAAAGTCCGGTGCTTCTTTGCCTACACGTGCCATTGCCATTTTTACTTCCTCCTTTGGCGGTGATACACCCGCGGCAGAGGTTGATTCTGCGATCAACGGCCCCGCTGCTGATTGGACACACGAATCCACTTCCTTAGCCATTAACACATCTCCTCTCTCGACTGAAAGAACGGCGCTCGGCGTGGCCGTTCAGCGTTATTTGTAGGGGGAGGTCAGCCCTCCACCTCTCACCTCCGCGTGAAGTTGCGCTCTTTGTGCTTCTGCGCGATGGTGGCTGCCAGGCGATTCAGGGCCTCGAAATCCTCCCCTTTGGGGAAGCCCTTGACGATGACTGGCTCCAGTGTCTCCACCTTCAAGTTGGCGAGCATCCCCACAAACTGGTCAACCATCTTGCCGCCCCAGCCGTACGAGCCAACGATGGAGGTGAACTGTAACTTTGGCCGCAAAGCGTTCGCCAGGTAGGCCGCATAGACGACGTTGGGATGGGCTCCGGTCAAGACCGTCGGTGTACCCACGACGAGAGTGGCGGCATCCACCAGGGCCATCGCCAGCTCACCGATGTCCGTCGCGGCCAGGTCGAACTGTTTTACGCCGACCCCCTTCTCAATCAAGGCCTCCACGAAGTACTCCACCATCCTTCGGGTGCTCCCGTGCATGGAGATATAGGGGAGGACCACGACGTTCTTCGGCGGGCCGAAAACCCAGTCCCGATACGCTTCGAGGATGAATTGAGGGCGGTGGTAGATGGGCCCGTGGCTGGGGGCGATGAGCTCTATATCATAGCCCTCCAGCTTCCGCAAGTTCTTCTCGATGGCCTTTCTAAAGGGCATCATGATTTCGGCGTAATACCGCTTGGCCGCCTCGTAGACGCGCGCCTCGTCGGTGGCGTAGAGATTCGATGTCGCCAGGTGGGAACCGAAGAAATCGCAAGGGAAGAGTATCTTGTCCTCGCGAAGATAGGTTAGCATGGTCTCCGGCCAGTGAACCCAGGGGGCGTGGATGAACTCGAGGTTTTTGTTCCCCAGAGAGAGAGTCTCCTTATCGTCCACGGCGATGAACTTTTCCTCCGGGATGAGGAGCAGGTCCATCAGCATCCCCTTGCCCTTGGGCGTGGTCGCGACCTTTGCCGTGGGGAATTTCTCCAGCATGCGCGGCAGGGCGCCCGAATGGTCCTGCTCGGCGTGGTTGGCGATGATGTAATCTATGCTCTCGACACCCAAGTTATCCAGCCGCTCGACCAGCATGTGCTCCATGGTGAGGTCTACCGTGTCTATCAGCGCCGTCTTCTCGCTTGCCCTGACCAGATAAGCGTTGTAGCTCGTGCCATCGGGGAGAGGGATGAGCTCATCGAAGAGCCTCCGGTCCCAATCAATGGCTCCCACCCAGTAGATGTCGTCTTTAATCTTTCTTGCTTGCATCGTTTTGCCTCCCAATCGTAGTGACGCTTTCGCCCACGGCACGGCCCAGCTCAGTGCACCTGGCCAGGACTCCACCATCCGACGCCCTCCTTACCCGCACCCCTTCACCTATCACGCGCACGCTCTGGTCTTTCAAGACCCGCACTATGATTCCCGCCGCCTCCCCGCTCCAGCCGTAGGAGCCGAAAGCAGCTCCTACTTTATCCTTGAGCGGAACTTTGCTCAAGTCGGCCAAAGGCCTCCTTATGGCCCGGCCGGGTTGGGTGTTGTGGGTGGGCGACCCAGGATGATGGCATCGGCACTGGCCAGGTCATCTTCCTGGGCCTCTCCGACCCTCTTGAAGACGACTCCTGCTCCTTCCACCGACTTTGCCCCTTCGCCCACGGCGCGGGCCATCCGGCCGGTGTTGCCTGTCCGGGTATCGTAGAGAATGACCACTTTGGACATAGCCTCACCTTTCTCTTGATTGATTGCAGCTTTCGCCGACGTTGATTCGCTTATAGCCCCTCCTTTCCAGCCCGGGGTTTTCCAGGTCGCGTCACCATGTTCTAATCACCCCAACGTGGACTATTATACAGCTAGATACTCCCGCTTTCAACTCAGGAAGCAGTCTCATATAGGGTCATTTAGTTCTTGAGCCTGTTAGCCTTGTGAACGTTTTGGCACTGTCCGGGGGTGCTCTCCAGCGGAGACCGCGCCATTGCGGCCGGGTGACTGCCCTGCCGACGCACGGGGCACAGCATCAATTTTCCTCGAGCATTCCAATCACGGGGAATCTCTCCACAAGATCGGCGCCGTGGGGGGCTTGATCAAGACTGGCGGTCAAATCTACACCAGCAGTGTGCAGCACTTGATGCTGGCCATCCTGCCACAAGAAACTGCGGGATACGTCGTATACCTTGCCCTCGTAGGCTATGAAGGCAGATGCCCCATCCTTGCCGTTGTGTTGGGCAAGTTCCTTTTTCGTAACCCTTCGCATCTCCAAAACCCACGGATCGATTGGGTCGAAAACATCGGGCAGGCCCTGATTGATACGAGCCTCCCCTTTGCCGAATCCGAGCTCACTCCAGAAACTTGCGCACAAAGGGAGAGGTCTCCCCTCGACGCAAGAAGTGGCCGGATGGCCCCTCACCCAGGAACTCGGAGAACCACGATTCGTGCTGGATTTCCTCATTGAGAATTGCCAGCGCCAAATCGTAGGTTCGATGATCCTTGCCGGCGGTCATGTTGCAGATGTGGGTGTATCCCCGCACGGCGCATCTCTCCGCCTCCACCAGCACCGTCAGCATGGCCTGGATATCAGTGGGGTCGCTGGGCAGACTGGCGGGCGGACAAGCCGACATGTCATGGAACTCCTTCATGTCCTCCGGCAGTTTGCCACCTAGCTCGTAGATGCGGGGGACCAGGGCCTCAAAGTGATTGCGATCTTCGATGCGGGCCGTCTCGGCGATCTCTTTGATCCCCTCTCCCGCCAGGCCAATCAGATTGACCCGTAGAATCGTGTAGTAATAGTAAGTGGTGATCTCGGCGGCTGCATTCTTGACCAACAGTTCCAACAGTTGGTCAACGTCCACTCCCGCCGTCTCCACCATCTCTCGTGCTACCTTAGCCATGATCTTCCTCCTTTCGCGTTTTGGAATGACTATCCCTCTTTACCGTTAACATACTATGCGTTCCTTCTGATCTCAAATAGCCACCACCTCTTTATCGTGACACCGAAGGCCCTCACAAACAGGTCGCAGAAGCAACTCAGCTCATCAGATTCCCGAACTCGTCCTCGTGCTCGATCTCCTCCCCGAGGATGTGCACGATGAGCTCATAGGTGATCGGGTCTTTGCCCGCTGTCTTTTTAGCTAGCTTGTTGTACACCTGGATTGCTCCTCGCTCGGCTTCGATCACCGTCTTGATGATGCCCTCAAAATCCGTCGCATCCGCCGGTGGTGTGGGATAGCCTTCATTGCTCGCCTCCACCAACTCTGACGGATCTGCCAGCGGCTCACCACCAAGTTGTGTGATGCGCTCGGCCAACTCCTCCTGGTGTTCCAATTCCTCTGCGGCGGTTTCATGGAGCAGTTCCGCCAGGTGCTTGGCCGCAGGCCGCCCGGTGACCACTTGCGCCATGTGCGTGTACGAGTAGACAGCTAACCACTCGTCGGCGTAAGCGCGGCTAAGGTCTGCGATAAGCTCCTGAACGTCCAGTTCCACAATCTCTCTGCCTTTTGTACCCATCTTGCTCTGCTTTTCTATCTTGTTTCCGTCCTTACGGAGCGTTTGGGTTTTGTGAGTCAAGGGTGAAGTTGTGTTAGAAAATCGGCGGTAAAAGCTACTCTTTTTCCTGACACTGGGGGCAGATGCCGAAGAAATCGAGCCGGTGGCTCACGATTCGGTAGCCCGTCCTTCGGGCCACCTCCTGAGGCAACTCGCTCAAGGTGGCGATTTCCGAATCCACGATACTTCTACATTTAATGCAGATCAAATGCGGGTGAGGATACGGCTTGTTGCCGTCATAGCGATTGCTGTCGTCGCTGAAGCCCAGCTCTAACACCTCCCCCATCTCCTTGAGCAGCGTCACTGTCTTATAGATGGTGGCCAGGCTGGTCGTGGGAAAATCCACCTTCACGCGCTCGTAGATCTGCTCCACACTGGGATGCCCCTCGCTAGCGGCCACGATCTTGAGCGCGGCCATTCGTTGCGGTGTGAGGCGGTGGCCCCGTTCTCTCAATCTGACAACCAGTTCATCCAGTCGGGTTTGAGGATCGGCCACAAGACTGTCTCCTCGCAGTGTATACTCTCCACTGACAGTGGTTCTTTGGAAGTAATATCGAACGGTGGCTCTTTATAGATAATGATTCTCTAATAACAATCATACCACAATAAGCATCATCTGTCAAATCACAATACCTGGAAGAGTATCATCATCTCTTCCTGGAGTGCCCAGCCCTCTCAACGAGGCCCCCAGCTCTCCCACAGCGCCACCAGCAGCGGGGTAATGGCCAGAGCGGGCAGGAAGTTGGCTACCCTGACTCGCTTCATCTCCAGGAGCACAAGGCCAATCCCTAGAATCATAACCCCGCCGGTGGCCGTCATCTCCGTTATCATGGCGTCGGTGAGAATGGTTTGGAAGAGAGAAGCCCCCAGGGTCAAAACTCCTTGGTAAACGAGCACCGTGATAGCAGAGAAGGTCACCGCCATCCCCATGGAGGCGGCGAAGGCTAGAGAAGAGAACCCATCCAGCACGCTCTTCATGGCCAGCAGTGTGTAATCGCCCGACAGCCCGTCCTGAATGGAGCCCAGGATGGTCATAGCCCCCACGCAAAAGACCAGGCTAGCGGTGACAAAGCCTTTGGTGAATTCACCTCGCGCCAGGAAGGGGAACCGGGCGGCTCTGGCCGCCAGCCACTTCCCAGCTTCGTCCACCCGCTCCTCCAGCCCCCACCACTCCCCCAGTATGCCGCCTATGACGATGCTCAACAGCACCAGCAGGAAATTCTTCGCGGTGATGGCCATGCTCATCCCCAGCGCCAGGGTCACCAGCCCCACTCCCTGTATAACGATGTGACGCACACGGGAGGGCAGCCTTTCGCCCAAAAGGGTGCCCGAAGTGCCGCCTGCAATTACGGTGATCACGTTGATAACAGTGCCCGTCATCTTCCCAAATCACCCTCTGATAAGTTCCGCGAACTTGGCCCCCAATTCATGTAAGCGAACTCCTCCAGAGGTAACCTCCCCGGCCTCTCTTTCTCCGACTCCACCTGTTTCTCGCTGAGAAGAGGCCCTATGGCTTTGGAATGCTTGCCTACAATCACCAGGGTGATAACCTTGATGTCCTTAGGGATAGCAAGGATCTCCTTCACCTGGTCTTCCCTATATCCCGCTATCGGATGAGCCACTAGTCCCAGTTCCGTGGCCCTCAGTATGAGGAAAGCCGTTGCCATTCCTGTGTCAAAGAGGTAGTAGCTCCTGCCCTTTAAGCGGCAATCCAGGTCCTCCCGGCTGAACACGGCGATGATCATGGATGCAGCCTGAACCCACTCGTTGCCCCGTGACATCGCGCCGTGCAGTTTCTCCAAGACTGCGGGGTCACGAGCAAAGACGAACCTCCACGGCTGATTGTTAAAGCAGGACGGAGCTAGCTGTGCGCTCTCGGCTAAGCGTCCGATCAGTTCGTCAGTTATCTCTACGGGTTCCAACGAGCGATATGCTCTCCTCACGTGTATGGCTGTTATCACGTCCACAGGGATTTCCTCCTTCCCCCAGCGCCAACGGCGCCCATAGCTGTGCCCTGCCCACGTTCAACAAAGCAGCAGACTGGTGCTACTCACTCTGCCTTCTCCTCAGCGCCGCCCTCCGGAGGACGATTCTTCATCAGCCGCTCGTACTTGGCCAGACCGACGCACTCTTTGGCAGCGGGGCACCAATCAATGCAGGATGCCCCCCTTTCCCGCCTCACCCAGGAACCGCACTGGCGGCATTGCGCCACCGGCTCATCGGACCAGATCTCCACCTCACTCCCACACTGGGGACATACGATATCTTCAGGCCGCACTTCGCGCAAAGTGACAGCCCCTGGGCAACCTGTGTGCAACGCCATCAGATCCTCCTCATCGGAACCGCCCGACGGCACGACCCCTTTGTCAGACCGCAGCGTCATCCAACAGCCTCTTTTCGCCTTCAAGTTCCTTCAGCTTCGTGATGTCCTGGGTGACCTCCATGGTGCCTAGATACTTCCCGTCCTTGTCACGGACGGCGAAGTAGCGGGTGTGAACCAACTTCCCCTGGTGGCTGATCCAAAACTCGGCTACGTCCCGTCGACCGCCTCGAAAACTCTCGACAACTTCGTTGACAACGTGGATGCTCTTTTGAGGATGGCACAACTGAACACTTCTTCCGATGATGGCCTTCGCCCGCGGGAACACCCTTCCCTTGCTCTGGCTAAAGTACCTTACCTTATCTTCCTTGTCCACAAAGGTGATGTCCACCGGCAGGGCATTCAGGATGCCCTCAAGCTCTTCCCTCGACAGAGTCCCCGTCTCGAAAGCTATTCTGCCTTCCATCTCAGGCTTGGTCACTGCTATCTCCTTCTCTTTCAAAAGCATCCTCGCCCCCTCGGGGGTGAAGCAGCAATAGCCCAAATCGTCAAACTGCTGCCTCACGTCCTTCCATTCAGCCTCTGATATGACCCTTAGGGAAGCGGGAAAGAGGACGTTGTTCTCCTTGGCAAAGTGGTTCACGAGCAACTCGGCCAGGGAGGACCCTACTTCTTCCAGTTGCTGGGCCAACTCCTGGAATTCCATGCTTGCGTACTCATCAACGAGCTTGTAGAGACTCTTTTCTACCTCTCTTATCTGATCGTGATCCATCCACATGATCACCGGAGGCTCCTTAATACCATGTTTTTCCAGGTAGGGAAAGAGGACATTTTCCTCCCGCACATAGTGGCTTCCCGACTCCTTGAAATGCTCCTCAAAGTGTCGTAGCCGCTCCAAGCTGGTGGCATCCATGCCCTCCGCTCCTCTCAGCTCTTGCGCAATGCCTTTGAGTTCAGCGGCAAACTGGAGGAGCATTTTGTGCTCTTCCATTAAAATGTGGATGGGATGCCCCTGGGGTGCCAGTGGTTTTTCTCTTTCAAGGGACTCTCTGAAGATCTCCAGGGGGACTTGAGAGAGCCGCTGGATCTCTTCCCTTGGCATTCCCTCATTTATGAGTTCCTCTTCCGCCCGGGCTATCTCGACCGGGGAGGCGCCCTCAAGCACCTCTTTGAACCTCTCTTTCACTGCCTCCGGGTCAGCACCTTTGTGCAGATTCTTTATCAGTTCTTTGAGCATTTCTTTTCTATCTTTGCCAATCAATTCGCTGACAGCTCACCCCCCTGATCTTGCTGACTGTACTGTCTCACACGCCTCGTCCGCTGTTCCTTGTTGCCCTGGCATCTACAAGCTCAGTGACATCACGTCAGGTGTCACGTCAACCCCTCTATTGTGCTGCCATTCGGCGCAGTCGCAACCCGTTCACGATCACCGCCAACGACGCACCTACGTCGGCCGCGATCGCCATCCACAACGTGGCCAGACCGACCGCTGCCAGGACAAAGATAGCGGCCTTGACCACAAGGGCAAAGGCGATGTTAGCCATCACGATCCGCCTCGTCTTGCGGCTGAGCCACACGATAAACGGCAGTTGGGTCAGGTCATCGCCCATCAGAACCACGTCGGCCGTCTCCATTGCCTGGGCCGAGCCTGCGCCGCCCATAGCGATACCCACGTCCGCCTGGGCCAGGGCCGGGGCGTCGTTCACGCCATCGCCGACCATGGCCACAGTCTCGTGCTGCTCCTTCAGCGCTGCGACAGCAAGCACCTTTTCCTCAGGCAGCAGCCCGGCGCGTACTTCATCCACCCCCACTTGGCGGGCGATCTCTGCCGCCACAGCCTGGCTGTCGCCGGTCAGCATGACGGTGTGCATGCCTCTGGTCTGTAGATCGGCGAGCACCTGACGACTGCTGGGACGGGGTGTGTCGGCAGCGCCGAATATCATGCACACCTCATCGTCGTGCCGCACCAGCATCACCGTCTTGCCCTGGGCAGCCAGTTCGTCGGCCTGCCGGCAAACAAAGTCCTGATGCGGAACGTACTGGTCAAAGTAGGCGTGGCTGGCAACAGTGACCCATGCACCGTTCACCGCGCCTTCCACGCCTCGCCCGCTCAACAAAGTGACGTCCTGAGCACGCGACACTGCCACTCCTCTCGCTTCCGCCTCTGCCAGCAACGCGCGGGCCAGAGGATGAGATGACTGCGCCTCGAGCGAAGCAGCATGTTGCAGGCCGCAGTTCTCCGGGCACTCTCCGCAGGTGCAGACATCCAAAACGTCCGTAATCACAGGACGCCCCTCGGTCAGGGTACCGGTCTTGTCAAAAGCAAAGGCGCTCACCCGGCTCAGTGCCTCCAGGTAGCGGCCGCCCTTAATCAGCACCCCGCGCGAGGCAGCGTTGGTCATCGCGCTCACCATGCTCACCGGCGTGCTGATCACCAGGGCGCAGGGACAGGCGATCACCAGCATCTGCAGCGCCCGCACGAGCCAGCCATGATCTCCCGAGAACGGCTGCCCAAATATCAGCGGTGGCAAGACCGCCACCAGTGCGGCCGCCGCCGCTACCGTCGGCGTGTAGATGCGAGCGAAGCCGTCTATGAAGCGCTGCACAGGAGTCTGGCGCGACTGCGCCTCCCGCACGAGCGCCACCATGCGGTTCAGGGTGTTGTCAGCCGCCAGGCGCGTCACCTCTACTTCCAGCGCGGCGGAGGTATTGATGGTGCCGGCAAAGACCTCATCGCCTGGCTTTTTCTCCACCGACACGCTCTCTCCGGTGATTGCAGCTTGATCCACGGCGCTCTCTCCAGCCAGCACCACGCCGTCCACGCTGACCCGGTCTCCAGGGCGCACCAGCACTCGATCTCCGATGGTCAGTTGCTCAACTGCCACCTCCCTGATCTCGCCGCTGGATAGGAGCTTCAGGGCCGCAGGCGGGGCAAGGTCCAACAAGCTCTCCAGCGCAGCCCGCGCTCGTTCTGCAGCGAATCCTTCCAGCGCCTCGCCCAACGAAAAGAGCACCACCACGACGGCCGCCTCGGCCCACTCGCCGATGAGGGCCGCACCCACGACCGCGATTACCATCAGCACGTTGATGCCCAAAGTGCGGGTCAGCCACAACTCCTGAAAGGCGTGGCGCGCCACCGGCATGCCACCCACCACGATGGCCCCCGCAAGGAACACCACCTGGCTCCCGACTGGCGCGCGGGCCACTCCTAGAGCCAGCCCGAGCAGCGTCAGCAACCCAGCCACAACAGTCAGCCTCGTCTCGCGCTCCGAAAGGGCGAACTGGACGAAACTCAAGATTGCCCCGCTTGCATGGCGGCGCTCGGTGAGCAGTGTATAGCCCGCCGCCCTCACCGCCTTGGCGATCTCCTCCGTTGGCAGATCGGGCCCTGGCAGTGAAACCGTCATTGTGCCAGCAGCGTGGTCAACCTTGCAGTCGCTCACGCCCTCTACCTGACTGACAGCCGCTCGGACTCTTGCAGCGCAATCTTTGCAGGTTAGCGCCTCCACGGCGAATGTCTTGGTTGGCATTATTGTATTTGCCTCTCCCCTGTGCCACCGCTCACAGTTCCTGGCGTAGATTGGTAGATGGTGAATCGGTCAACTGCTGGCCGGAACCCCTGAAAATGCGCCCAAACCTACCAGTCACCAGTCTACCAATCTGCCAGCTCACGGCTTCAGACTACGCTGATCTCCTTGCTGCTCTCCCACAACCCATGGATATTGCAATAGGCCAGGGCGTGCAGCGTGCCAGACTTGTTGATCTTCAGCGACGCGCTCACAGCATGGTGCGTGTAGACGGGCCCTTGGTTCGGGCCGGCGACAGACTCACCGTGGGCATTGAACTCATAGTGCCCCACGTCGTAGGTGAACTTGGCGCCCTCCGGGTGGAAGTAGAGCGAAATCCAGCGGATGTGATGCTCAGTGGTGTTGGGATGGCCAATCTCCTCCCCTACGCCGACCTTCACCTCAAAAACCTCATCCGCCTTCACCTCATCCGGGCACTCGATCACCGGGACGTGCTTCTCTTTCTTCCAGTCCGCCTCTCGAATCCTGTCGCCAAGTCTCATGGCTACTTCCTCTCCTTCATCAACTTTATGTCTTCAGCGATAGCCTGAAGGTCCTCCTCGTGCTCGATCTCGTCTGTGAGGATCGAGATAACGATGTCATAGGTCACTGGGTCAGTATCTTTGGTAAAGCCCGCCAACTTCTGGTAGACCTCAATGGCGCATTGCTCACCCTTGATATTCTGATCCAGCAGGACCTCCACGTACGGGTCCTTGGGAGCCTCGTACCCGCAGTTGGTCATCTTGTACCAGTGTTCAGGCGACAGGAGCGGCGTGCCGCCAAGCTGGATGATCCTATTGGCTAGCAACTCCGCGTGTCCGAGTTCCTCCGTAGCATGCTGCAGCAGCTCGCCTGCAACGGTCCCCCTCATGGCGCCCTTGGCTACCTTTGCGCCTACCCAGTACTGGTAGTACGCCAACCACTCATCTCCAAGAGCCTTGTTGAGCATCTCGATGAGCTTGTCTACATCCTTGCCTACGATTTCCCTTCCTTTTGTACCCATTTTGATTTGATCTCCTTTCGTTTTTTGTCCTGCTCGCGGGCGAAGGCGCATGCATTGCTGCGGGGTCCGTCGCCCATGAGTACTCCACGACTCTGTTCAGACGTGAGCGGTGCGGTGTAACCGGCCGAACTGGCACCCCTTGACCTCCGGCAGAGTGAACCAGCGTGGGCTGTAGAAGCCTGCTCCCCGCTCACACCCTTAGCCGGCTAAAAGGTGACGAACTTGTCCTTCTTCACCTTGCACAGCGGGCACTCATCCGGTGGTTCGCCCTCACCGGTCCATCCGCACACGGGGCAGACGTAGACCTGCCCCACCTCAGTATCCTTTCCGGCCTCCACGGCGGTCTTGGCGTTGCCATACATCTCGGCATGGACTTCCTCCGCCTTCAGGGCCCAGGTGTTGGAACGCACAGCGGCTTTTTCCTCTTGCAGTTCGGCCACCGCCCTGAAGGCGGGATACATCTCCTCGACCTCGTAGGTCTCGCCGCCGATGACGGCCCAGACGTTGTCTGCTGTCTTTCCCAGCCTTTTCAACGCCTTGAAGTGATTGGTGGCGTGCACCTCCTCGGCATAGGCGATGGCCCGGAAAAGCCGCGCCACGTTGGGGAACTCCTCTCGGTCCGCCCTGTCGGCGAAGATCAGGTACTTCATGTGCGCCTGGCTTTCGCCCGCGAAAGCCGCTTCCAGGTTCGCTTGAGTCATTTTGTGCATCGCTATACCTCCTTGGTACTGATTCATGGTAACAGTGACTTCAGGTCAAAGTCGTCGTCCAACAGGCGATCGGCGCAGGCTGAGACGTCCACAGCCTGCTCGATGAGTTGCGTGGTGGGTCCCACCCGCCCTCTGTCGTTGAGCAAGATCGCGCCCACGATGCGCCCCTACGGTAGGGGCCGCCACACGGTTGCTGCCAACCGACAACCGCCAACTGCTAGCTGCCCTTCAGCGCGGCGATTATTGTCCGGCAAAAGCCTGGCAGGTCTTGCGGGATGCGCGAACTGATGAGGTTGCCATCCTGGACCACTTCGGCATCTAGGTAAGTACCCCCCGCGTTGATCAGGTCATCTTTGATCGCGAAGAAGCAGGTGGCTCGCTTGCCTTTCATAATGCCCGCCGAGATGGGTACCCAGGCACCATGGCAGATGAAGGCCACTATCCCGCCCCGCTGAAACACGCTTCTCACCAGGTCCAGCATAGGCTGATGGCGGCGCATCCGATCCGGAGCGTAGCCACCCGGCACGATGACAGCATCAAAGTCATCCGCTGAGACAGCATCGGCAGCAGCGTCCACTTTCACAGGATAGCCATACTTGCTGTGATACTCCTCCACGCCAGGCATTCCGACGACGACGACCTCCGCGCCTGCCTCACGCATGCGCAAGAGCGGATACCAGAGTTCCAAATCCTGATACAGGTCCTCAGCCAGAATTGCAATCCGTTTATCCTTCAATTCCATGTCCGTCCCCCTTTGATAGCGTATGGATAGGCATATAGAGAGCGTGCTGGATTATAGGTCACATTTCAACTCGCCGCAAAAGCAGTGCGTTGACGGCCACAATGATCGTGCTGGGTGACACCATCAGCATGGCGGCCCCGCGACAGGAGTCAACAGCAGCAGTGTTTGTGCTCTGCCTCTCCGTGTTCCTTGTTCAGGTACTTTTCCGGGTCCTTCTCAAAGGCTGCCTTGCAGCCTGGGGCGCAAAAGTAGTACGTCTGGCCCTTGTGCTCCGACGTGGCCGCTGCCGTTTGGGGGTCAATCATCATCCCGCAAACCAGATCCTTCACCTTGTCCATTGATCCTACTCTCCTTTCTCCCATGTAACCTCATTAATCAGCCCTCATACTCAGGCCGGATGTGCACCCGCCGAAGCAGGTTGGCATTGCTCACCACGGTCACCGAAGACGTGGCCATAGCAGCCTCCGACAGGGCCGGATGCATCCAGCCAACGACTGCCAGCGGGATCATCAACAGGTTGTAGAAGAATGCCCAGAACAGGTTCTGCTTGATCTTGCGGAACGTCGCCTTGCTGAGCTTGATTGCGCTTACCACACCTGACAACTCGCCCCGCACCAGCGTCACGTCACTAGCTTCGATGGCAATATCCGTGCCGGTGCCAATTGCGATCCCCACGTTGGCCTGCGTCAGCGCCGGTGCGTCGTTGATCCCATCCCCCACCATGGCCACCAGACCAAAGCGCTCCTGCAGCTTCTGAATCTCAGCCACCTTGCCGTCAGGCAGCACTTCGGCCAGCACGTGGTCAATGCCTACCTGGCGGGCAATAGCTCCCGCGGTGCGCTGATTGTCACCCGTGATCATTGCCGTCTGCAAGCCCATCTCGCGCAGTTCACGGATGGCAGGGATCGAGTCCTCCTTCAGGGTGTCAGCCACGGCGATCAAGCCCGCTGCGGGTAGCTCATCGCCGTCCCGTGCAGCCACAAACATCACCGTCTTTGCCTCCCCCTCCAGCCTTTCTACCTGGGCAAGGAGCGCTGCGACGTCCACGCCATGCTCCTGCATCAGCCGTCGAGAACCAACCAGCACCTGGTTGCCATTCACTAAAGCTGTGACTCCCTTGCCCCGCAGTGCTCGGAACTCCTGTGGCTCGTCCAGGGCCAGGCCCTCTGCCTCAGCCCGTTCAACGATGGCCCGGCCCAAGGGGTGCTCGCTCCCCCACTCGGCCGAGGCCGCCAACTGCAGCACGGTCCGTTCATCAAAGCCGTTGAGCGCCACCACGTCCGTTACCTCGGGCCTGCCTTTGGTTATTGTCCCTGTCTTGTCAAAGACAATGACTTTGACATCCTTCAACGTCTGGATGGCCTCGCCGGAGCGGATGAGGATACCGTTCTCGGCACCCATACCGCTGCCCACCATAAGAGCGGTGGGGGTAGCCAGGCCCAGTGCACACGGGCAAGCGATGACGAGCACAGCCACCGTGGAGACGATGGCCAGGGTCACAACTCCCAGATTGGGATCCACCCAAGGCAGGAAAGTGCCAGCCTGGACCAGAGGCTGCATCAGCCCGGGAGCCAACACCCAGGCCAGCAAGGTGAGCACCGCAATACTGATGATCACTGGCACAAAGACAGCCGTCACCCGGTCGGCAAACTCCTGAATAGGCACCTTCGACCCCTGGCACTCCTCCACGAGTTTGACCACCTGGGCCAGGAAGGTGTCCTTGCCGACTCTGGTGGCCTTGACCTTGAGCAGCCCTTGCTGGTTGACTGTGGCGCCAATGACCTCGTCGCCGGGGTGCTTGTTGACCGGCATGGACTCGCCCGTGGCCATCGATTCATCCACAGCACTTTCCCCCTCGATGACAACGCCGTCGGTAGGGACCTTTTCCCCAGGACGGACAACCATGACGTCGCCCACAGCTACCTTCTCGATGGGTACCTCTATCTCGCGGCCACCTTCGACCAGCACGCGGGCCGTCTTGGCGCCCAACTCCAACAGTTTGCGAATGGCCTGCGAGGCGCGACCTTTCGCCGTCTGCTCCACGTAACGCCCCGTGAGATGAAAGGCCATGATCATGGCCGCCACGCCAGCATAGTTAGCTACAGGAAAGAAGAAAGAAGCCGGGCCGGTGAGCAGCGAGACACCTGTGCCCAAACTGATGAGCGCATCCATGTTGGCGTAGCCGTGGCTCACCGCCGCCCAGGCGCCGGTATAGGTCTTGCGGCCCACCCAGAAAAGGACAGGCAGCGCCAGCAGGATCGTGCCCAGATCAAAGATCGTCTGATTGGGCCAAACGATGCCAAAGAGCATCTCCGCAAACATCCACAGCATGATCGGCCCAGTGAAGGCCCAGGCGATGCTCATCCGGAAGCGTGCGGCGCGCATCTTCAGTTCTGCCTCGTCTACTCCCTCCTCAGCCCCTTCCTCAGGAGCCTCCAGAACCTGGTAACCGGCATCGGCCACCGCCCGCCGAAAGTCGTCCAGGGTGGCCAGGCTGGGGATATACTTCACCACAGCCCGCTCGGTGGCCAGGTTGACACTCGCCTCCAGTACCCCGTCCACCTTGCGCAGGGCTCGCTCCACGTGAGCCACGCACGAGGCGCAGGTCATGCCCTGCACAGGCAAAGTAATCTGCTTCGACATTCTCTCCCCACTTTCCCGGTGGTTCTTTTTTACCACCAAGACACGAAGACCCTGCCTATCCCTTGATCCCACTGGCGACCTGGTGGTCTGCCCTCGGGTCACGAAGCAGACGCCGCTGCCCCGCCGTGGCCAGCCTCCAGGACAATCTCGAAAGCACAGGTGATCGCGCCCGTGGGGCAGGCATCTTCGCACAGGCAAGACTCCTCGCAGGCCCCAATACACGCTTCCGGACAGGAAAAGATTGGCCCCCGCTCTCCTAGCTCCACGGCACGGCAGGGACACGCCTCCACGCACAGCCCGCAGAGGGTACAGAGTGTTTCGTCAACCTGTGGTAGAACCTGCTTTCTGCTGATTCGCGTCTCCTCTCACCAGAAAGGCCGCTTCTGTAATACTGCAAGAGTGGCCATCCGTCTGTGACTTAAGTCCCACGAACGACAGAAACCCGATTCCTTATGGAGAAATCGGGTTCGTTTGCTCAATAACGTCCGCTCCTCAGGAGCCTTGCCCTAGTAGCTTACCACAGACCGGGCAATAGTGTATTGGACATGATGTACCTGCATTCATACTCGTTGCCCCGCAGTTGCACTGCGGGGCAACCCGCTGAGGATCTACTCCCATCCATGCTCGTTCCCCTGCAGTTGAACTGCGGGGTGAACCCCGTGAGCATCTAGTCCCATCCATGCTCGTTCCCCTGCAGTTGAACTGCGGGGTGAACCCCGTGAGCATCTACTCCATCCCGCTGGCCTGGCGCTCCAACCCCTCTCGGTTGACCACGACAATGCGTCCGCGTTCACGGCGGATCAGGCCCTCATCGGCAAAGGCCCGCAGTGTGCGCCCCACCATTTCCCGCACCGTGCCGATGCGCGCGGCAATCTCTTGCTGCGTCCAGCCCTGGGGCGGCAGCGTACCCTCGGCCTGGGCCAACAGGAAACGGGCCAGGCGGGTGCGCACCGTGTGCAAGGCCAGGTCCTCCACCATGTCGCTCAGACGCCGCACCTCAGCCGCCAGGCGCTCCAGGACAGCCAGTGCCACCGCCTGGTAGTCGCCCATGATGCGCCGCAAACGCTGACAAGGGATGGTGTAGAGCGTGGTGTCCGTCACAGCATCCACGCTGGCCAGAGTGGGGCCGCCATCCAGCGCCGCGACCAGGTTAAACCACTCGCCGGGGCCGAGATAGGCCAGCACCTGCTCGCGGCCTTCGAGCGACATGCGGCGCGTGCGCACCAGCCCCTGCCCAATGAAATACACCGCCTGGCAAGGCTCGCCTTCCAATATGATCACCCGGCCAGGCGAGAAAGTGCGCTCCTGGACGTGGGACGCAATCTCCAGCAAGGCATCGTCGCCCAGCCCGGCAAAGAACGGCAATTGGGATAAGGTCTCAACCGTGACAGCCATCAGCAGCTCACCTGGCAGCATTCACCCCTGTAACGGGATTCTCGCTGCTATTATACTGCGAAATGGGGGGGTTTTCAATATGAAAAGCCCTCAACCCCGCCTTCGGCACCCCTTCTCCCGAAATCGTCGAAGATCCCGCACGGAGCTGCGGGGCGAGAAGGGGCTCGGGAATGAGGGCCTACCCTCACACAACAACGCGTAACCGTTCCTCATCTGCCGAACAGGCGCAGCAAGAGGTTGAGCACCACCGTCAGCAGCAGGCTCAGGAGAATGCAGCTCACAATGGGGATAGAGCAGCTAAGGCCGCCGCGTCGAAACGTTATGTCACCTGGTAGGCGACCCA
>Ga0315543_1002343_pt1 | contig 18542 bp, 21 predicted proteins | sample SalMarSW160210MG_2_FD_203098 | JGI IMG/M metagenome (GOLD analysis project Ga0315543, IMG submission 203098) | Salt marsh sediment microbial communities from the Plum Island Ecosystem LTER, Massachusetts, United States - Salt Marsh Sediment SW1601-210 ...
CGACAGGTGAGGCGGGCGTTTTGATTATGGGATTTGTAGTAATCGAACCATTTGAGTCTTCGTGTGGCTTCCTTTGATAACCTGGGGATGTTTGCCAGGCGTTTATATCCTGGCATTGTACAATAGACATTCATAATGCAGCCATTGTAACGTCCTTTCATCTCCTTTCAAAGTGTCACCCATCTATCTGAACTAGATCAGTCAATACCCTTTTACTCTTTAGGGATATTCTCTATCAACAATTTTTTCATTGCTTAAATTCCGTTGAGCACATTTTGAATGAATTATGCTTAAGGCAATGTGGGACTGCACAGATTGGAGAAAGCTATTATCGAGTCATGTTGATTTGTCGCAAATAATAAAAATGGTTATAATAGAAGTGGCCCAAATGAGCAAAGGTTCCATGAAATAATCGCGGGAGGCCAAATATGGCGGTAAATTCAAACCTAGAACATATAGCTTTGAGATTATGGTTCCTGTCGCACCGAACCCATGAACTGCTTAGGAAGTGTGAAGACCGAGTATTTGGTGAATACAATCTTACTACGGAGCACTACACAGTGCTTGCGATTATAAAATACCTTGATGATCCTGTAAGAATAACTGACGTAGCCCGGTGGTCAGGACGTAGCACGAACAGCGTCAGTATGATAATCGACCGCATGGTCAAAGCTGGTCTGGTCAAAAGGGTAAGAGACAGGAAGGACCGCAGGACAGTATTTGTGACTATCACCAGCAAGGCGGAGAACGCCCTTGAACCGGCAACTCGGGCAGGCTTGGAGTTTATCCAGGAAATCCTGTCGCCACTATCACATGAGGACAAGCGTACCTTTGTCAATCTGCACGAGGTGGTAAAACACAAGGCACTTGAGTATCTAAATCCCGGAGTGGATATAGAAGAAATGCAGAGAACTGAGATCACGAGCCAGGCCAATTTAGTGGAACGGCTGGTTCAGTATATTTCGCCCCCCAATCCCGATGCCAAACGTCAGGGTGGTAAAAAGAAGAAGGCCATATGATGAGGGCTGAGGTTGCCATTCCGGCGGCCCAAACGAGCAAAGGTCTAATGAAATAGCAAGAGGAGATAAATATGCCGATAAAGTTCAAATTCGAAGATTCATATAAGGGAGCGTGGATCCTGCTGCGCCAAACCTACAACCTGATTTTGAAGTGTGAGGACAAAGTATTTAGTGAATACGGGCTCACTACGGAGCAGCACGCAGTGCTTATGGCTGTAAAACACATCAGTGGGCCTGTGAGAATAACCGACATAGCCCGCTGGTTAGACCGTAGCGTGAACAGCGTCAGTATGATAATCGACCGCATGGTCAAAGCTGGTCTGGTCAGACGGGTAAGAGACAGGAAGGACCGCAGGACAGTATTTGTGACTATCACCAGCAAGGTGGAGAAGGACTTTGTACTGGCAAGTGTAGCAGGCTGGGAGCTCATCCAGGAAATTCTGTCGCCACTATCGGATGAGGACAGGCTTACTTTGATCAGGCTGCTCGAGACGCTAAGAGACAAGACATATGATTATCTCGATTCTGGAGAGGTTGTAGAGGAAGTAAGGAAAAATGAGGCCGAGAACATGGCCCAGTTTATGAAACAGGCGGCCAAGTACAAGTCGCCCTCCACTCCCACAGCCAAACGTTAGGGTGGTAAAAAGAGAAAGGCCATACGATAAGGGCAGTTCACCTTACTTATGCTAGCTGGCGTAGAGCAGCTCCGCAGGGTCCGCAATCCCGGTAGGGCGAAACACGCTCCCCGTTTCAACCCACAGGTAAAACACCATAGTCACCCTTGTCATTAATGTGCTGTACCCCGGTACACGGTAAGGCACGTGTCAAATCGACAAATAGGTATGGCTGAACGATATGTTATATAATCTAGTAGAAATTTAAAAAGGTGACAGGGAATTGTCAGGCCAATTTTACGATGTCATCATAGTAGGGGCAGGGCCAGCTGGAAGCTACATAGCTTATGAACTAGCTTCATCAGTTTCAAAATTCAGTTTTAGCCGCCATTTTTGCATAGTGGCGGCGCCGATGACTAACGGCTGGCTGAGATCAGGAATTAGCATGAACTCATCAGAAAACCTATAGCCGTCAATGTAGAAGTTTAGGCGAATTGCTTCTGTTGTGGATAGGCTTTCACCTTCTTTAGCCGTCCCAAACTCCATTGGCTCAGGAAGCGCTTCCACCATTCCTAGCTCCCTGGCCAGGTCGGGGGCGATACAAGAATAACCAGCCCCACTATCAAAGATAGCCCTTACCTTACTTTCCCCTTTAGAACCCGGCAGTCTCAACTCCTTCTCAATTATAGCCATCTTACCCCGACTTTGCCCCGCTATGTTATCTATCAGCCACCTCGGCTACGGCCTGCTTTTGTCATTGCGAGCCCCCGAAAGGTGCATGGCAATCTCCCAGGCGGAGATAAACTCCGCCACTACGTTCTTTTGTACGCATTTTGTACCTCGGATGACCGTGAAGGAAGGGATTTCTTCACGCCTCGATATTGTAGTGCGGCCCTTTAGGGTCGTGAAACTCCCGTAGGGGCAGGGCTTGTCCCCGACCGAGGGGCGGAAGGCCCGAAGCAATCTCGGTGAGGCTGTGAGGCAGGGACATTCCTGCACACATTCCAGTTCCTCTAGTGTCTAAAACTTCGGGGCGAGGCCGGCCTGTTTGGACAGCTCATTGGCGACTATTCTATCAAGCAAGCGATGTCTCTTGACCGGTATCGTTTTAACGCCATTTGTGTAGATGAGTGGTTACTGCCTTCTCGCAGGAGATAAAACCCGTTTGCCTCCAGGTATTTCACCAGCTCCCTACGCTTGACCGGCAAGCTATGCCTCTACAAATACCTGCTCCAGTAGGTCTCCCCCGAGAGGGATTTCCTTGCCCTGCTGCCTGTATGCCTGCATCATCTCCTGCAGAGCATCCCTGAGCATCTCTCTACACTCCTTGATGGTTTTACCCTCGGTAATCACCTCAGGCCGCTCAACAAGTTGGCCCATGTAGCCAGAGCTTGTTCTGGTATATTTCGCGGTATAGCTTCTCACCACTGAAGCATTACCTCCTCACAAGTTATCATGCTGATTATAGCACTTTTCGACTGCTGGATAAACCTCGCCACTCTTCCCCAACATCCCCCCTTAAGATAAGGGGGGATAAAGGGGGGTTATGACCGTTTCTCAGCCTCCTCCGCCCCTTAGCATAGGGGGTCTCTCCCTCATAACTCCCCTTGCCCCTCTTAGTCTTAAGAGGGGCAAGGCTGAAAAAAACGCGTCTGTCTTAATCTTGAGAGGGGGAATCCTGGAAAGAACGTGTCTGTTGCTTACTGGTCCTAACTGCATCCACCTCTCGCTCTGAGCCCCGACTGAATCGGGGCAAACGCAAGATCTCGGGGGCTCAATGAATCGTGCAACTACAGAATCTGGAGCGTAGGGGCGGGGCTTGTACCCGCCCAGTAGCCGATAGGTTTAATTAGTATTGTGTCCCCGGAATTCAAGAAGGGGCAAACCGTCTTGTCTTGCTCTTTCTTCCTCAGTCCATCACCTAAGGCGTTGTGAGGTTTCGTCCCTCGCTTACCATGTGCTAATGCTGTAGCGCCCTCCTTCTATACGCCGCTGGTATTCTTCTGACATGGCGCGGTGAGAAACCTAACACCTCAGCTGCCTCCCTGGCGGTGATCCGGCCTATCTTTATCCCGTTCAACACCATTAGCCTACTCTGCTCCTTCTTGTTCAATGTCACCATCTCCTTCATGGGTGACATTTTCGCTTAACAGTTGCACAGTGACAAAATCGTATAGCATCAACATAAGTCAATTCGGAGGCTTGACAGTGCGGGGGGCTGATGTACTATGAATTACGGGCGACAATTTTGGGACAACTGAACCATTGCAAATACAAAGGTAACATGAAAGCATAGTGCACATCCCGGTTAAGATGGAGCCAAAAGCTTAAAGGAGGGCACTGTGCACTACATAGGAGTGGACCAGCACAAGAAATATTCCTACGTGGTGGTGAAGGAAGTGAAGACAAAATGGAGGTGAAAATATGAAGATAAGGCTTAGTTCGAGGAGACACCTTTACATGAAAACACTTAGTATCTTTTTGATTACGGTAGCCTTAGTTGCAGCGATGGTAGGCTGCGTTTCTGTTCAGTACGACCTCACCATCTCCAGCACCGCTGGGGGTTTGGTAACGGCTCCCGGTGAGGGAGTGTTCCCATATGACGCTGGCACTGTGGTTAGCCTGGTGGCGACCCCAGCTAGTGGCTACCGGTTTGTGAGCTGGACTGGCGATGTTGTCACCATTGCCAATGTCAACTCCACCGCTACCACGATCACCATAGATACAGCTAAGAGCGTGACCGCTAACTTTGCACTGCTGAGCTACAACCTTACAGCAGACAGCACAGCCGGTGGTTCAGTAACCACCCCTGGCGCGGGGACATTTACCTATGACTGCGGCACGGTGGTTGACCTGGTGGCCACCCCGGATGCTGGCTATCGGTTTGTTACCTGGACTGGTGATGTGGACACCATTGAGGATGGCGATGCCGCTGAAACCACCATCACCATGAATGGCAACTATTCAATCACTGCCAACTTTGAGAACCAATACACCCCAATGGTCGCTGCAGGCCGCCATCACACGGTGGGGCTTAAGTCCGACGGCAGCGTGTTCGCCGCGGGAGACAACGCCTACGGCCAGTGCGATGTCGGCGGCTGGACGCTGAATTGAACTTTCCCCCGTAGCTTCGCCCACAAGGGCGAAGCTACGGTTATATTGTCATTGTGAGCCCTTCGCTTCTGGTCATTCTGAGCCGAAAGCGAAGAATCTCGGAGATTCTTCAGTCGCGGAGTTTGCACTGAGCCAAGCCAAAGTGCTCCGTTCAGAATGACAGGCGTGAGGCGAGGATAAACCTCGCCACTACACCTGACTTCGTCAGCCCTGCCAAAAATGGGGTCAACTCTATTTTTCCCCACTCACCTCCACGCCTATTCCAGTTCAGCAACCGCCTCTCGCCCGTACTAAGCCACTTTACCACCTGAGTCGTGACCATCTGGGCCGTCACCTCCATAAGTTAAATCAGATGTGATATAGTGATATGAGCATATTTTAAACAATCCTTCAAAAAAGTGTGCTTTGTTCAAATGCTTTGACACACTCTGTCTTGAATTCGGGCACAGATTTTTGTAGAAAAGGTAGCAATGCTATAATAAGCATAGTAAAAAATGTCTAAAAAATACATTCTGGCTGTCGTAATACTAGTAGCGGTAGCGTTAAGTATCGGTATTTGGGCTCTATCCCTTTCCCCAATATCTAGCCCACCCCAGTCTAATAACTCAACCCAGCACACTGAGCCCGATTGGACATTCCCCCCAGAGAGCGAGCCAGCTATTCCCTTGCCTGATTTCCGTCCGGTAGTTGCCGAGGTAATGCCCTCGGTGGTTTCCGTGACTACAGAGACGGTCGACTCTTCTTTCTTCGGTCAGAGTACGGAATATGTTGCTGGGTCCGGGATACTTATCGACGACAAAGGATATATTGTCACCAACGACCATGTAGTTGAAGATGCCCAGAGCATCTACGTGAAGTTGGCCGATGGTAGGACTTTCCCTGCAAATATAGTAGGCACTGACCCCTTATCTGACCTTGCCGTGATAAAGATAGATGCCGCAGATTTGCCTTATGCCTATTGGGGCGACTCAAGCTCACTATCTCTTGGCGAGTGGGTGCTAGCTATTGGCAATGCTCTGGGAGAAGGAATAATAGCAACCCAGGGCATAGTCAGCCGCTTAAATGTATCCATGAACGTTGAGGGGAATACCCTTTACGGTTTAATTCAAACCACGGCGGCTATCAATCCCGGCAACAGCGGTGGCCCACTGGTGAACATGTCTGGTGAGGTGATAGGCATTACCAGCGTTAAGATAGTTGCGTCTGGGGTGGAAGGTATGGGCTTTGCCATAAGCAGCGATGAGGCTAAGCCTATCATCCTGGATTTAATTCGTTATGGTCGTGTGACCTATCCCTGGCTGGGAGTGGGATTATATACCGTGGACCCTTCGCTAGCTGCGGCATTAAACCTTTCTGTGGACAGGGGAGCGCTTATTGTAGAAGTAGTTGCTAATAGCCCTGCAGCTACTGCGGGGTTAAGAGAAGATGACATCATCATCCGCTTTGGGGGCCAGGAAGTAAGCAATGTTGCCGACCTCGTCCGAGCTATTCGAACCAGCGAAATTAGCGAGGAAGTAGAAATAGTCTTCGTTAGAGGCGAAGATACTAAAACAACCTCAGCCCGACTTGTAGAGCGCCCAACTCCCTAGGACAAGCTTCCTTCATTCAAACCTCGAGCTCAGTAACCAGGACCTTCCTGTTTTGGATTTGGAAATTTGAATTTTGGAATTTGTTTAGCGTTTAGAAATTAGGATTTGGGATTTGCCTTTTTGATTGCCAAAGAGACCTCGCTGTTCGAGATACGGTGTTTCTCACCATAAGCTCCATCAGGAGGCAAACCATCGATAAGCTCCTGAGATAAGGTCTCCTGTTTAATATAGTCGGCAAAAGTATTTATTACTTGCTTGATGAGTGGTTCTTTTGTCTGATAATAGGTAATGATGTGGTCTGTGATATCAAACTTGGCATTGCGACGCATATTTTGAAGATGACGCACAAGCTCTCTACTTACTCCCTCGGCAATTAGCTCAGGGGTCAATTCAGTACTTATGGCCACCCAATATCTGGCGTCGTTGGCCACGCTGTAATCTGGCATGTTTGAAGGAAATTCCTCTCGTTCCTTCGCTTCACTCAATATGACGAGTTGCTTAACATTTATCTCTTCCATTACCTCAGTAGCTAAGTTCTCTAAAGCTTTTTTCTCCTCTTTGGTCTCTACCCCGACCACGGCTTTACCCAATGGCTGGCGCACTTTAATCCCCGCCTTAGCTCGTGACGCCCTGCCCAAGCTGGATATTTTCATAGCTAGCTCAACATCACCATTTAGCTTGTCATTGATTTTAATCTCATCCGCTATGGGGAAATCAGTTAGATGAACGCTTTCTCTAGCTTCAGGATTAACAGAGCGAAACAAATTCTGATAAAGCTCTTCAGCAATAAATGGCACAAAGGGAGCCAACAATTGAGATAAAGTCACCAGGCATTGATGTAGCGTAGTATATGCGGCCAATTTATCGGCATCGCTCTCGCTTTTCCAGAACCGGCGGCGGTTTCTTCTCACATACCAGTTAGAGAGATTATCTATAAATCCCTCAATCCTACGTGTCGCAGAAGTAGGATTGTAGCTATCCATCAATTTGGAAACCTCGCTTACGAGCCGATTAAGTTCTGAACTAATCCAATTATCCAGCTCCGTGAAAGCTTTTGGCTGATCGCTGTCAGCCGTCAAGAGCTGGGGAACAAAGCAATCGATATTGGCATAAAGGGTAAAAAAGGAATACGTATTCCACAAAGTAAGGAAAAATTTACGTATCGTCTCTTCAAGCATCTTAGTGGAGAAACGATGGTTATCTTCTCCTGTAGTAGAAACCAGCATATACCACCTTAGAGCATCGGCACCATAATTATTAATCACAGCCCAGGGATCAATTACATTGCCCTTGGACTTACTCATTTTGTCACCCTGAGCATCGACGACGTGCCCTAAGCAGATGACGTTTTTAAAGCAAGGACGATTGAAAAGTAGAGTAGATATGGCATGTAAGCTGTAAAACCAGCCCCTGGTCTGGTCCACAGCCTCGCAAATAAAATCTGCGGGAAAGTTCCGCTCGAATTTATCTTCATTCTCGAATGGATAATGCCACTGAGCTACGGGCATAGCTCCAGAATCAAACCAACAATCAATTACCTCGGGAACACGCTGCATCCTGCCACCGCACTTAGGACAGGCGAAGGTAATTTCATCCATATAAGGGCGGTGTAAATCCAAGGGCGTGGTTAAGCCACTGAGATTTGACTGCGCCCTTAATCCGTCCACGCCGCCAACACACTCATAATTGTCGCAGGAAGAACAGCGCCAAATATTGAGCGGAGTCCCCCAATACCTCTCCCGGGAAAAAGCCCAATCAACGTTGTTCTCCAGCCAGTCGCCAAAACGACCATGCTTAATATAATCAGGGTACCAGTTTATCTTGGTATTGCCCGAGATAAGCCTCTCTTTTACTGCTGTTGTCCTGATATACCAGGTCTGCTTGGCATAATAGAGAAGAGGTGTTTCACACCTCCAGCAAAAAGGGTAGGTATGGATAACCTTCTCGCTGCGATAAAGCAAACCACGCGATTTAAGGTCTTCGATAATAAGAGGGTCAGCATCTTTAACAAACTTGCCAGCAAAGGGATAGGTGCCGATAACCCTGCCTTCCAAATCCACAGGTTGAACGAAATCAAGCCCATTATCCTCGCCTGCTCCGAAGTCCACCTCGCCAAAGGCTGGTGCGATATGGACAATGCCTGTGCCTTCGTCTAAGGAGACGAAATCGGCATCGATAACGGGGAAGGACAAATGCTCGTCCTCTGGCTGAATTTCAAGAGCCATAAGCCACGGGCCCGGCCTTCTGTAATATTCTTTGAACCGTTTTCTTTCTACACCACACTTATGTGGATTGAACAGCGGTTGGTATGTCAGACCTTTTTGCACGCCTGCGATGTCTGCCCCTTTGACCCTAATAACCTCGCGATAGCCTTCAAGCCCCACTTTACCTACAAGGGCGGAAGCCATGATAAGATGGTCATCCTTTCCCTCCATTACTGAATATTCCGCATCTGGCGCCACTGCAAGGGCAGTATTCCCGGGGAGCGTCCATGGCGTGGTAGTCCAGGCTAACAAATAGGCAGGCTTGAAGTGAAAGCTGCTGAGTAGAGGCTCAAGGGGTGTCGCCCCGACCGAACCCAGCCTGAGCTCAAACTTTACATAAACCGATGGGTCTTCAGCATCTTTATAGCCCAAAGCCACCTCGTGAGAACTGAGGGATGTGCCACATCTAGGACAATGCGGGGTTACTTTATAGCCCTGATAAATCAAGCCTCTGTCCCATAGCTCTTTCATTATCCACCAGCAGGATTCAATATAGCTATTGTCTAAGGTTATATATGGATGCTCCATATCTAACCAGCAGCCAAGGCGCTCGGTCATAACCTCCCATTCCTTAATATATTTGAAAGCGCTCTGGCGACAATGGTCATTGAATCGAGCCACTCCATATTCCTCAATTTGAGCCTTACTGGTGAGGGCGAGAGAGCTTTCCACCTCCAATTCAACGGGCAAGCCGTGGGTATCCCACCCTGCCTTTCGGGGCACATGATAACCCTTCATCGTCTTGTACCGGCAAACAACGTCCTTATATAGACGAGACAGCACATGATGAACGCCCGGGCTACCATTAGTTGTGGGTGGACCTTCATAAAAGGCATAATGTGGCCCCCCCGCTCTCATCTCGATGCTCTTGTTAAAAATTCCCTGCTCTTTCCAAAAGCGGAGGATATCTTCTTCTAGTTGAAGAAAGTTAATCTTGGTGTTTACTTCCCGGAACATGGCTAACCCTGTCTCAGTAAAATAACCACCTTCCTACTCTCACCCTCACCTATGCTTTGAGTTGTTACATCGGGATTATCAGCCAGAGTTAAATGAACAATACGGCGTTCGTCAGCAGGCATTGGCTCCATAGTTATGGCACGGCGTCTTGATTTCACCTGCTCAGCTAGATATAGGGCCAATCTTTGCAAGGAATCACGACGGCGTTCTTTGTATCCGGCAACGTCAACTGTTAACGGCAGCCAGGCCTTTAACCGTCCAACTACTATGAGTTTGGTAATATATTCCAAGCAAGCTAGGGTCTGACCTCGCCGACCAATCAAGATACCCAAATCGTCACCGGTGATATCCAAAGCTAGAGGTATCTCATCGGATAACACTTCAACCTTGCCTGTTACACCCAGCAATCCAAGCAACGTCTCTAAAATTTCTGTGACCACCTTGACCGCATCCCCTTCGACAAGCTCAGGGCAGGCCTTTTCCGGCGGGGTTACTGGAATCACCCTGATTAAAGCCTCTTTGCCCCCTACTCCTAGAATTCCCGACTTCCCCTCTCTAACAACCTCCACCTCAAATTGGTCCCGGCTCAGCCCTAGCTGCGCCTCTGCCTTCTCTATCGCCTGCTCTACTGTCGCAGCTACTATCTCAATCCCTTCCATAGTCCGATTTCCCTTTAGCAATTTGCTTTATTACCAACACAACTTGCGATCATCTCTACAATGCTAGTTCATTTTCCCTTCACTGTGTTGACTGAGACGGAGAACGGAATTTAAGGTAACCCCAGCCACCAGTGAAGAAATATTGGGTTATAATACCAATTATATTGGAAACTGCCCAATAGAGAGCCAAGCCACTGGGGACCATCAAGGTAATGAAGCCAAACATGAGAGGCATCATCAGCAACATCATCCTGCTTGTGGACTGCTGCCTTGGGTCAACGGCTGGTGCTTGGGTCATCTTCTGCTGTACCCACATTGTGCCACCAACTATGATGGCTAGAATAAAGTCGCCACTGCTTCCTAAATCAAGCCACAAGAAATGGCTATTTAAAGGAATCGCTTGATTCACTATGTCCCAGGAGTAAAGACGATGAGCTAAATCAAGTAAGTTCTCGGGCGTGGTAGCCAGAGCTCTAATGATGGCTTGATAGAGAGCAATCCAGATAGGGAACTGAACCAACATGGGCCATAAGCAGCCCAGAGGGTTTACCCCGGCTTCCTTATAAAGCTTCATCGTTTCTTGCTGAAGTTTTTGCTGATTTTTACCATATTTCTTCTGCAATTCTTGAATCTTCGGCTGCATATCCTGCAAAGCTTTGCTGGACTTAAGTTGGCGCTTGGTAAGAGGCCAGGAAATTAAACGAACGACAATAGTAAGGGCAATGATTGCTAACCCAAATTCACCAGATAAGAGGTGACTCAGGGCAATCAACACATTAAGTACTGGGTTACCTATAATTAAATACCAAACATCTAGGAAACTCATTAGGCGCGACCCTCACTCTTCAATAGTCAACGGAAAATCCCAACTCACTTCCCTCTTGTCAATATCCACGACATACAACCGGTTATCTTCACCTCGAATATAAACTAAATCCTCGTGGGCGCAAATAGACGCTCTTATTTGGGCATTAATGGTTGGTTTATCGCCATTTTTCCGATTTTTAATTCGCTCACTGTTACCAGTCTCGGGATTAATGACATATACATTGCCTGCCTCGTTAGCTACTATTAGCAGATTACCAACCAAAACAGGAGGGGATACTATGGCAGCAGGCTTACCTCTCGAATCCTGACTCTCAAACTGCCATAATTCTTTCCCTGTATCAGCTTCAAGAGCATAAACTTTGCCATCGAGACAGCCAGCATAAACTATGCCTTCATTGACTATAGGAGACGCCCAGAACCAATTACCGGCCGGTTTTTCCTCGGGAAATTTCCACATTGGCAAATCACTACCTATTTTTACAGCATAAAGATAGCGGTCAAACGAACCCAAAAATATAGTATCTTCGTCAATCACTGGTGAAGAAGCAAAGCCTGCCTCTGATTCAAAAGACCGGTCCGATAACTCCCCCGTTTCTAACGATAAAGCATAGATATGGCCATCGAAAGTGCTGACATAGAGAGTATTACCTTGAATTACCGGGGAGGTCCATAGCTTTCTATGTTTTTCGTCTAAGATCTTTGATTCCCAATTTAAATCACCGAATTCCTTATCCAGAGAATACACCCTGCCATTGGAGCTACTTACATATATGGCATCCTCGCTCAGTAACAGGTCAGCTACTATAGCATTGCTTTTTGCATTATCTATGGGACAATCCCACTCCCATTCACCATAACTTCGCTGAGGAAAGGTCAAATTCTGGCTTCTAGCCAACATGTTTAATGCCAGAACCTGACCACTATAGGTGCCAATGTAAACTATATCTCTATCTACAACCGGTTTACTATATATAGCAGTTGTAACCGATGTCTGGCCACATGATAAGCCGCTGGAGGGTGCGGTGACCGGGGCGATGGAATAAGACCATTCTAGATTTTCAGTTGACGAATTTATCGCCACCACCCTGCCATCCACAGTGCCCACATAAATAATACCGTCGTGAACTGCAGTTCCTGACCATCCCTTCGCTAACCGAGCGCCACCTGAAATACAGGAAACCAGTGTCAAGGGCAAAAGAGCAATTACAACGAGGAGTAATATCTTTGGTTGCTTCATTCTATAACTAAGATACCGGGTCGTAGCCACCTTCAGAGAAGGGAGTACATCGAGCTATCCTCTTGGCTGCCAGCCAGCTACCTCGGGCAAACCCATGTCTTTTAATTGCCTCAAAAGCATACTGAGAGCATGTAGGCTGGAAACGACAAACATTAGGGAGAACCTTCGACACTGTGTTCTGGTACAATTTAATTAAACCCAGAGCTAATTGAGTCATTCGTTGCTCTCCAACAATTGCGCCCGAGCTAAAAGCTTGGTTACTGCCCTCTCTAGCTGGTGATAGTCAGTATTGACTGCTACAGACCGAGCAATGAAGACAATGTCCCATCCCGGCCTTAGCGATTGCAGCTTCATTATTTCCCTGAGTAACCTCTTCAAGCGATTACGTTGCACCGCCTTACCTACTTTTTTGGTCACGGAAAAACCATATCGGCTTAAACTTAAACCATTGGGCATCGCCTTCATCACTAGCAAGTTGGTTGCCCATACTTTGCCTTGTCGATAAACCAAAGTATATTGCGCTCTATTAGTTAAAAAACGAGGCTCCTTCACAGGATAGAGTTAAACTGGAGTCAGCCTATACCTCCCCTTAAGGCGCCTTGCTTTAAGCACTCGCCTTCCAGCTCGAGTGGCCATTCTAGCACGAAAACCTAAGCTGCGCCTCCGGGGAATTTTCTTCGGTTGATAAGTCCGCTTTGGCATTTTTCAAACTGTCGAACGGGATAGGCCTGTCGAACGGGATAGGCCTGTCGAACGGGATAGGCCTGTCGAACGGGATAGGCCTACGCCTCCTGTTTTCCAGATATGGCTTGGTGCGTAAGGTAACATAGCGAGATAACGAGCCCTCTTTATAGCTTGTGCTAAGCTTCTTTGATGTTTAGCACAGCTTCTGCTCCTCCGCCGCGACACAATCTTACCCTGACTGGAAATATAGCGAGATAACACAGAAACATCTTTATAGTCGATTTTCATATTCCCCTTGCAAAAGGGACAGAATGCTGGTCTGGTGATGAAGTTCCTCGTACCTCTTACTCTTCCAGTATTAGTTACTCTTCCAGTAGTAGCCAAATCTTCTTCTCCTTTATTTTAGTCAAAGGGTAAATCCTCAGGTTCAAGTTCCCCTTCCTCGGGAAGGGAAACCGAAGCCGCTCTGTCGAGGAAAATTACTCGGTTTGCTGACACTTCAAGGCTGGTACGCATTTGCCCATCTTGCCCTTCCCAGTTTTGGGAGCGTAACCTCCCTTCAACATAAACTCGCTTCCCTTTGGATAAGAATTGATTACAGCTTTCAGCTTGCTTGCCCCAGACACTCACCCTAAACCATTCTGTTTCTTCCCTGCTCTCTCCGGAAGAAGTAGTGTAACGACGATTAGTAGCCATGCGAAAAGAGGTAACTGCTTTTCCATTGGGCGTGTACCTCATCTCAGGATCGCTACCTACGTTGCCAATGAGCATTATTTTGTTTAAGCTTGCCATATTAATCTTCTACTTTTACCACAAGGTATCGCAGAATGTCCCCCGAAGCACTAATTTCTCCTTCAAGTTCCTTAACCAATTTTGGCATTAACTTAAAGCGAGCTAGAACATAATCAGCCTCCATAAATTTCCTTATAGGGTAAGCCAGCTTTCTTCTCCCCCATTTTTTTATCTCTTCCACCGCCCCACCACGGCTATTAATGGACTGAGTCACCTTGTCTACAATTTTAGACACTCCCTCTTCATCAACCTCGGGACTAATTATAGCTACCAGCTCATAATCACGCATGTCTAGATTTTATACCACAGGGAATAAAATGGCAACAAGACCTATGTTTTAGCCACCTATTATATCTACCAGCTAGAATGTTAAATAAAGCCAGTGTTATAATTCCACCAATGAAAGTATCTGAGTTGGGAGAATTTGGCCTGATTAACCTCATACGCAGCAGCAGTGCTAGATACGAAAATTCTGGACGCACTCCGTGGCAAGAAGTTTTAGTGGGCATTGGTGATGACGCTGCTGCTTGGCAAAGTGACAATCACATCCAGTTAGCTACTACAGATACTCTAGTCCAGGATATACACTTTGACCTAGACGTCATTAACTGGGAGGAATTGGGCTGGAAAGCACTGGCTGTAAATCTAAGCGATATAGCTGCCATGGGCGGTATTCCCAAGTACGCTTTGCTTTCTCTGGCACTGCCTGGCGAACTGGAGGTGGAAGACATCTCCAAATTTACTAACAGCATGATGCATCTGGCCAGGGAATTCGGGGTGGCTATAGTTGGAGGTAATGTAGCTACCGCTCCCAATGTAGTTATCACTGTAACAATCATAGGTTGCTCCAAAGGCAAAGCGATACTTAAGAGGTCAACAGCTTCTTCTGGTGAGCAAATAGCTGTCACAGGATACCTGGGATTATCGGCAGCCGGCCTAGAAATGTTCAAGGGAAAAACCATCTCAGATCCCGAAATAAGCAATATCTTGAGACGAGCTCACTTTAAGCCCATGCCAAAAGTAAAAGAAGGACAAATCTTAATCGAACAAGGAGTTAAAACCGCTATAGATATAAGCGATGGGCTTGTTGCTGACCTTGCCCATATATGTGAATCCAGCAAAGTCAACGCCAGGATAAAGATAGAACAGGTGCCAGTGCATCCTGTGGTCACAGCAAATTTCCCTAACCATAAAGAGCTGGCTTTATATGGTGGGGAGGATTATGAGCTTCTTTTTACCGCTGATGAGGCTATTGTTGCTCGGACTAAGCAAGCCCTAAACTGCCCGGTGACTGTAATCGGTGACATAACAGAAGAAAAGTTACCAACACGGGTGACTGTAATGGATAGCAAGGGAAATATCATCCCTTACAAAAAAGGGGGCTGGGAACACCTTAAGAATGGAGTCCCTGAAGTTAAATTCGCATAGCCCGGAACAAACTCAGCTTTTGGGAAGCTACCTGGGGGAACTAGCTCAAAAAGCTGATATTTTCCTTCTCATAGGTGAGTTGGGAACGGGCAAAACTTGTCTTGTCCAAGGCATCGCTCGCGGGCTGGATGTAAAGGAATATGCCTTCAGTCCCTCTTTCGTCATCCTTAGAGAGTATCATGGCCGACTTCCCTTATACCACATTGATTTCTATCGCTTGGATCACATTGAGGAAATTGCTGACCTGGGGCTGGAGGAGTATTTTTACGGTGACGGAGTCTGTGTGGTTGAATGGGCAGAGAAGGGGCTACAGGTAGTACCCCGGGATAATTTGCTTATCACCATACGCTATATTCCTGCCTCCGAGACAGGACGGTCTATTTGCCTGAAACCTCAAGGCGAGCGCTACTATGGACTAATACAACAACTCAAAAAAAGAGAGGGAATTGTGGCTCTGAATACGAAATGCTAAACCTTTTAACTTTTGCTCTGTCACTTTGCACTTTGCATTTTTCTTTTCACTCTTTTCATTTCAGAGGGATTTGTCTGGAGTTTAGAAATTAGATTTCTGCTATGGAATTAGCTATAGATACCTCGTCCAATATCGTCGGCGTTGCCTTATCTCATAAAGGTGGGATACTGGCTTCGCTAACCTGGCAAACAACACAAAACCATACAATAGAACTGTTGCCGAATTTAGTTTGTTTGTTACAACAAGCCAAGGTGGAGCTAGGCTCTATAGAAGCAATCATTGTAGCTAAAGGTCCAGGAAGCTTTAATGGACTCCGAGTAGGCATAAGTACTGCTAAAGGGCTAGCTTCGGCCTTAAATATTCCTTTGCTTGGTGTAAACACATTAGAAGCTGAAGCCTATCCCTTTGCCTTTACTGGACTGCCCCTGCGCCCCATTCAAAAGGCTGGTCGCGAGGAAATAGCCACTGCCCTTTATCGGCAAAAAGATAATGAATGGCAATGTCTGGAAGCGGAAAATCTAACCACAGTTAAAGCTTTGTGCCGTCGAATTAAGCAAAAAACGCTTTTTTGTGGTGAAATCCCTCCTGACATAATAAGCGAAATACAGCAGAACCTGGGCAAGCAAGCTATAATTTCCCAAAGTAATAGCCCATCTCGAGCTAGCTCTTTGGCTATATTAGGTTGGCGAAAATTGAGCAGAGGAGAACAAGATGACCCGGTCACCCTACAGCCATTATACCTTCGCCCCCCTCATATAACCAAGCCCAGGGATAAAACACCCTTTCTGTCACTCCGAGTGGAGCAAGGGAGATCAGGAAATGGAAATTCCCAGATTAGATGTTGAGTACACAGCAAGGCTTTGTTTTGCCTGTAGCCAGGAGAACCCTATAGGGCTAAAGTTAAAACCTGTTCACGATGGAGAAAAAGTCACCGCGGAGTTCACCGCCGGGCAGTTTCATCAAGGCTGGAATGATGTGGTCCACGGCGGTATTCTCTACACCCTCCTCGATGAAGTAACTGCTTACGCCATGCTCTGCCATGGGATTGAGTTTGGCGTTACTGCCAAGAGCGAGATAAGATTTAAACAGGTAGCACCCATCAATGAGCCAATCCAAGCCTCTGGCTGGGTCACTAAACTGACAAAACGGCTAGTGGAAGCTAAAGGAGTGCTTACTCTCAAGGATAATACAGTCATAGTCGATGGCGATTTCTTATTCTACATCTGGAGACAGTCAAAAAAGACAATCCTCTGGGACATGGATGGGGTTATTGCCGACTCCTATTCCTTCCACTTTGCTGCCTGGCAGGAGACCTTTGCTAAAAGGGGGATAAAATTCACCAAAGAAGATTTTACCAAGCTCTTTGGCACCAGAAATGACTTCATAATCGGCAGCATTATGGGCAAGGAACTCCCCGAAGGAGATGTCAAAGTCATGGTACAGGAGAAAGAAGAAAATTTTCGACGGAAGGCAAAAGGAAGCATCAAGCCATTTCCCGGGGCAGCAAGGCTGCTGAATGCCATAAAGAAGGGGAATTTCAAACTAGGCTTGGTTTCTTCAGCGCCAAAGGAAAACATCGACTTGGTCCTTAGTGAGCTTAATTTGGAAGGAATTTTTGATTGTATTGTTTTTGGTCAAGAAGTATCCGAAAGCAAACCCAGCCCCCAAATATATCTTTTAGCCGTCAAGGAACTGGAAGTGGCACCTAAGGATTGCGTGGTAATTGAAGACTCCCCCTTGGGAGTCAAAGCAGCCAAGACCGCGGGGATGAAGTGCCTGGCCATAGCCAATACACACCCCCGACAAAAGCTCGAGGAAGCTGACAAAGTAGCTGACTCCTTAGAAAACGTGGATTTAATCACCCTGCTCACGAGGGTTTAGAAAGGAGCCAGGATAAGGAAGAAGGAGATTTAAATCATGGAGAGAAGTTTAGTCCTTATCAAACCTGATGCCATGCAACGGGGATTGGCCGGGGAAATCATTTCTCGCCTGGAAAAGAAGGGGCTTAAAATCGTAGCTATGAAGATGTTGCACATGGATAAAAATTTGGCCCAACGCCACTATGCCATTCATAAAGGAAAAGCTTTCTTCGATGGTTTGGTAAATTTCATTACTTCTAGCCCAGTCATCGCCATCGTCTTCCAAGGTAAAAATGCCGTGGAAATAATACGACAAATGATGGGAGAAACTGACCCTGCCAAAGCCCACAGGGGCACTATCAGAGGCGATTTTGGTATTGATATTGGACATAACTTAGTACATGGCTCTGATTCACTGGAAAATGCCTCGAAGGAAATAGACTTATTCTTCTCAGCAGAGGAAATTTTCAACTATGACCGGGAGCTAGATACGTGGATCTATTGAATTCTAACCACGGGGGTCGCCTTGTCCCATAATTTATCCAGTTGATAATAATCCCGCTCTAACGGGGCAAATATATGAACAATAACCGAACCAAAATCAGCAAGCATCCAACCTGAGTCAGGAGTCCCTTCATTATGATGAGGTACGACGCCTTTAGTTCTCAACACTTCATCAATATCCTGCCAGATAGCTTCAATATGCCGCTTGGTATCTCCAGTGCAAATAACAAAGTAATCCGCGAAAGAGCACAAGGCTCTAACGTCCAGCATAGCGATATCCCTTGCTTGCTTCTCAGAAGCAAGTTCGGTAGTCAAGCGCGCTATTTCCTCCGCTTCCAGAAAGGCACTAACCTCCTTCCATATTATATCACTTATGGCAACATTTGACCAAGATCTGTACTCGTTCATATGATTAGTGACACCTCACCTCCTTTTTTTCGATTTTGTTGATAACATTCAAGAAATTGTTGCGGTGTAAGATATCCCAGTGCCTGATGGGGACGGACAGTATTATACACCTCT
>Ga0315543_1002344_pt1 | contig 18537 bp, 19 predicted proteins | sample SalMarSW160210MG_2_FD_203098 | JGI IMG/M metagenome (GOLD analysis project Ga0315543, IMG submission 203098) | Salt marsh sediment microbial communities from the Plum Island Ecosystem LTER, Massachusetts, United States - Salt Marsh Sediment SW1601-210 ...
AGCTAATTTTTTTTATATGTATTTAACAAAAACAGTATTATTAAGATATTGAGGATTCTTTTAATGATCTGATTTTTAGGCTATTATTTATTTATAAAAATATCAATGTTACATCCGCCCCGGGTACTTTTTAAAGTTCTAACATACAGAATGTTAGGTTTTTGCATTAATTGAAGGGGCTATTTAGGGGTAAATATTATTAAGTTTTGATTAGAATAAGGAAACTTTTAAATGAATTAAACAGAGAAATATTCTGGAATAATAATCCATGTATATATAAATTTGAGTTGTTGGATCCAATGCAATAGGGGAGAGTGAAATGTTGTTTTAGTAAAGATATCATTTTTGTTGATCTAAACCGCCAAATCTGTCATTTGAATCTTCCAAAGAAATGATAAATTCATTCTTGCTTGACTGTAATATTTCAACATTTTCAATAGTATCAATAAAGGATTCAAATTCATCATTTACTTCTCTATCAATAGCTAAAAAAATCTCTTGTTTTTCTGAATTTAATTTTGAACATCCAAGAAACTTATCATAGAAATGATTTTCAATATAACTTCTTATAATCTGAATTATACTTTGGAATTCACATTCTATTTTCCTAAACAGTTTGTATTCATTGGTAAGATGATATGAGCTAGGTAGAGGGAAGGTTATTTTATTTTGAGATATTAAGTTCCCCAAATACATTTCGTGTTTTAGGAAATTTATTACATCTTCAGGTTTGTATCCATCAAGAATACAAAAAGTATAATAAATAGCATTATTTACCTTAATATATTTTTTAAGAATTGATCTGATATCATCATATCCTAGATAGATAATTTTCCCAAATTCATTTGTAATAATGATTATTCCTTTTTTATTCTCGTTAGGTATTTCTATCCAATTAACCGTTTTTAATTTTGGTGTATTATCGAAATATGAATCAAACCATTTATTTGCTTTTATATCAATCATTTTGTAATGAATTTGTTTTTTTCGAAGTTACAAAATACAATTTAAATGTGTTTTCACTAAAAATACAAGAGAGAATCCAATAGTTCAATGATAATTAAATCGTTAATATCATTCCTTATTCGTAATTCAATTTTTGAGTTATTAATGCAGAATCTCTTCAATAATAAATTAAGCATTGTTAAACTTCATCTCTCTTCTGGCCAGGATAACAATGAGAATCATTTAGCAGGTATCCTTTGATCTTAGAGCGGTTCTCCATTATAAATAATGCTCTGTCGTCCAACTTCTTTTCATTTATTCGATCCTCGAACTCTTTAGGCTAGTGAATACAGCTTTAATTGATTAGAATTTAAAGATAGGATTTCCAAGAGGGGAAATATTGGACCAGGTAAATAATCCAAATCTGATAACTACAAATAAAATTGAATTCGCCAATTTATGAATCTGAAAAACAATAAAATACTTAATCAACTGTATGCTATTCAGCATATGGTTGGGGCAGATAACAGGATCAGAAAGATGGTCGCATTACCCGATCAGTATATGTGTGTGTTATTGATCCGGAAGTTTTTGAGAATGCAGGAGATAATGATACTAAATTCTGGCCAGTAAAGTTTCATCAAATACAATTCGTCCGGATCCCTTTTGTCTCAAATTAATCTCCAGTGCAAAATAATTGGTGTTTTTAATCCGGAATTTTCTTTGCCAGGGGAAAGCTGAAAGTAAATGATATGGCCAGTAAATTGGACAATTAGATTCACGGTATCTGTTAAGCTTCCATTCAATATATTCTTTATAACATTGTTCGTACAATCCTTTTTCCCCGTTAACTTTCAGAGAAATATAATCGTTTTCAGTTTTTGCCAGAGGATATGTATCTGTAATCTCATTCAGAAATGCAACACGTATTCCTGTCTCCGAATATTCAGTTGTAACCGGTGAATTTAATGGTATATCAAGTCTAGGAATTTTGAAAGAAGATGAATAATGTAATCCTTTTCCAGATACAATAGGAACAGCTTCAATTTTTATTTCAAGATTACTATCTCCTTTATCACTCATCCAAAATCCTTCAGAAAAGAACATCCAGCTCCCCAAATAGATTTGGGTTGATGAATTCAACTGTCTGCTTCCATAATTTGCAGTATTCCATATATAGTAGTTGCCTTCATCAATAACATAACGTACATCAAGATTATTATTCCCTGTTGTCGGAAGATCTCCTTTTGTTGCCACGGTATTGCAAATATTCTGGTCCTTATTTATATTCTTTACCCGTTCTTCATAATAATCATCTTTCGTTCCAGTGAAAACAATTTCAAAACCATCGTATGTGTTTAATTCCGCTTCTTTTATTTTGCCGGCATGACCAGAAACATCCTCATATTTATCATCCAGAAGAATATCTTTTAAACTGTAAATATTTATTTCATTCTTTGAGTCGGAAGGGATCATAACAATACCCAGCAGATTTTCAATTGCTGTAATAAACTCAGCAGGAGTAATACTAGGCAAAGTTTTATTCATTGAATGTTCAGCATCCAATACTATATCTTTCTGAACTCTTCTTATTTTCCCGACATCCCCTGTATACCCCTTTATCTCTTTATAATTTATATCGACAGTCACCAGGTAATTAATAGTATCGATTTCATCGATCTGTAAAATCCTGCCTTCATAATTGTAACTCTCTTCTATATTCAGATCATAGATTTTTATTTGATCATATAAATAAAGATGCACCAGGCTTTTTTCTTCCAGCTGTAATATTACTTTCTCATTTTCTTCATCAATAATAATTTCTTCAATATCCCACTGATATTCATCGCCTTCACTTTCAGTATAATCATAATTGCTTAGTATATAATCCGATAATAAAAAAAGGTTTTCAAATTTTGCATTGTCCAAAACATTGTGTCCAACATAAAAGCCAAGACAATTAAGAATATGTTTTATTAAAAAATTTATAAAATAGGCGGGAACGTAAAACCATGCAGGGGCGTACCCACCCGCATGATTAGGATGATACATAAAATGATTGTATATGGTCGTCCCCCGATCATCAAACGGATAATTATCACGCGCTTTGTTGTTTTCAAATGGTGGGAAGCAAAAAGCCTTTACATTATTAACATTAAAATAAAATTCTTCGATATCGCTCTTTAAAATTCCTGTAAATTCAGGGATCTCAACAATTCCAAGATCAATTTCAGGTAATTTGTTTTTTGTAAGTATATAGTAAGATCTGTTCTGGCCGATAAAACTACATTTGTATTTATCGTTTATATTTGTAAGCCTTAATACCCCTATGAAAGGAATTATATCCATTACCATAGTCCCTTCCAATACCCTTATTTTATTGTTTTTTGCATCAGTTATCTCAGCACGTTCAAAGATCAAAGATGTTTCAGGAGTGATCGGTATGTTAAAAGGGAAGCTGTATGAATTTGTTTTCTCCTTCAGAGGCGATATCATTTTAAAGGAGATCTCTTCTTCAATATAAATCGTTTCGTCGTCTGCAGTAATAAAATGTGCCATACAGTTAATTTTTTCCTTGAATTATCTTTATCGAGGATCCTCCGATTTTATATTTAACGCCACTTCCGGAAACCCATTTTGGTCCAATTTTTTCTGTGAATTGAGCCATCTTAATACATAATCGTTGGATTCTGAGACAGAATATCCAACAATTGTCATTGGGACAACAAAATTTATATCACTCCTTAGATACACCACGTCACCAATGTTATATTTTAATCCTTTTAATGCCTTAATATCAAGCGTTTCTTCGTTTGGTTTATACATGGTTATATTTTGTTTAATTTATTAATACTCAATCTTATAAAGAGGGGTATGTTTCAATAATTGATGCTTTGACTCTAGGGGGAATAAGCGACCCGCCCTATCACGTGAGGCAACTGCCTCACGTGATTTCGCAGGAAATATGAAAATTCAAACACTAATATCTCACTCATTATTGTTATCAAATTCTTTATTATGCGTCAAGTTATCTATGGATCCCCAGTCCGGGTTTGTACCTGATGAATTTTTATCTTCTGGCTCTGATTCATCACACTCCTGGTTAAAAGAAAGTCCATTGATAGTGGGCCAGTCTACCTCTTTGTCTTGAGATATTTCCCGTTGTTGATTTTTATAGTTCATAATAGTATTATTTAAATTTATTATATGGTTCATTATTACTTTGCTTCAACAAAATTTCCCCTGTGCAGTACACCAACAATCTTTTTATAAGTGTTTATACAGATAGCTTCGCCAGGTCCTGAATTCTCTATTCGATTATAATCCTCAATAGTTATTCCAAGTTCATCTGCTACCTGTTTTTGAGTGAAACCCTTTGCTTTTCTCATCTTAGCGAGCTCACTGGCCGCTTCCACCTTGCTAACTTTGATTTGGTCTTCATTGGCTGCAGGTAACGTGTTTAACTTATGAAAGGGGAAACGTTTAAACATTGATGGATTTGGCGAAAATAACAGCACATTATTTTTTGTGGTTATTGCATTAGCTAATACATTTTTGATGTATTCCCAGGATAAGTTCTTTCTTGATAAAATACATCCGGGTTCAAACAAACCATTTAATCCCTTACAAATCAATTCTACCTGGTCCAGTAGATGGTTCTGTTCCTTAGTTTCTGTCTTCTGTATATTGTATGTATCGATCATCTCACGCATATCCTCTGTGAGATTGAATTCTTTTGTTTCCGGATTATAGGCTTCTTCTAAACAACCAGCAAGCCATACTCCACAATTTTTCAAAACAGGTATTTGTTTTTTCACAATTAACATTGAATCTAATACCGGCTCTGGATCCACGTCAACCAAACCTTGCTTGATTACCTGGGCTGTTGAAAGCCCTTTAAATCGAATGTTATTGACCGAGAGATAAAGAAGAATGAGGTCCTCTCTCTCATTTCCATTTACTTCGTCTTCAATAAAAAACGTAAAGAATAGTTCAAGATCTGGGGGCTCAGTTCCCAGGAATTCACAAGTCGTGTTATACAACTTGGATATATCAAAGAAGAATGTTTCATAAAGACTTGCAATTCTTGTGCTTTTTGCGTAATCAGGTAGCCCAATTTCCCTCGGTTCAAATCCTGTTGTGTTTGCTTTTTTCATTTTTTTATATTTATTATTAAGGTTAAACTTTTGCATAGTCAGCAATATCATCGACCTCATTAATCGCGTTTTCTATGTCCTGAAACACGATATAAGATCTGTTCGATTTTTTTACCAGCTTGGTTATTGAATCGTTCAATCTGTTGATCTCGCCTGTCAAATTATCATAATCATTCCCGGATAATTGTTGTCGGGGATAATTTCCTTCCGCTTTTTGTGGCAAACTCATTACCTGGTTGAATAATGCAGGACGAAGCATTAACTGTCGTGAATGCGGGGCGGTTAAAATTATTTCACCTCCCTGCTCATTGATCAATGCCGGCCGGCCTGCATTTTGTACCCCACTGCGAGTTACCGGACCTATTGCGTTTGCATTATACAATCTGCCATCATCTGCTCCGTGTATAGGGTATTTCCCTTTAGCATATTGACTTGTATTATAATTAACAGCAGCCTCAACTCCTGAATAAGCTGCTTCCAAAAGAGCTATCTCTATTGCCGCTTTTATTAATCCTGCCAATCCATAATTTTTTACGTTTCTTATGGTAGTCTGTGCAATAGCCATTATTAACATATCTTTTAATGCCCTTAAAGTTGTAAGGGTTAAGGCTTTCATTACACTATCGAAACTTCTTTCCGTTGAAGCCAGTGATTGGCCTAAGATCCTTCCCAGTTCCTGTGCAAAATGCATTGTTTTGTTCGCTGCTTCTTCCTGGTCTCTTATTTTTTGTTCTTTCAATTCCCTGCTTAACCTGGCTAATTTTGCATTCTGGGCCACTTCCAAATCCATTTCTTCGGCAAGTCTTTTTTCTTCCTCATTCAGTTCTTTTTCTTTTTGGTCAATAATTTTATCGAGTTCTTCTTCATTTAACGTATCAAGATCATCGAGCCATAACTGAAATAATTCTTCGCGCTTTAAATATTCAATATTATTGATCTCTTCTTTCGTTAATCCTGCCTCTTTTGCTTTTTCAATTTCCTTATCGTATTTGTCAATAATTGCCTGTTCTTCCTGTGCCTTCTCATCCATCAGACTAACATGGTGTGCATGTTCTAGCTCGGCAATACGATCAAGGGCCGCCGTTTTTTTCTTTTCCTCTTCCCTTTCTTTCTGGTAGGCAAGCTTTCTCGCTGCTTCTCTTATTGCTGCTAATTTTGCTTGTCTGACCTTTTCTTCTTCGGTAAGTTCAGTAGTAATTTCCTGCGCGGTTTCGATAACCTGTTGTTTTTCTTCTTCCGGAATTTCAATATTCAACTCAAAACGTTTTCCGGTAATTTTTTCTATGATAGTAAAAAGCGGGGTAAGAACTTTAGCCATCAATCTTAATACTGTATTTACTGCAAGCTTTAATTTATCAACCCACGTGCCCTCACTTAATACGGTCACGGCTTTTTGTGCATGCTGTATACGGTCTGTCAGTTCAATACGTATAGCCGTACCAATACGCTTAAATATGCTTTCACCGCCTCCAACCTCTATAAGCAATTTATTCCATTCGCCACGCAGCATCTTTCCCTGTCGTTCACCGTCCTGCATTTTTTCATTCATAGCTCCCTGCAGCAATGCAGCAGATTTTTCCTTATCGTTCAATTCGGTTATATTCTTTTCCAACTCAGCAATGCTTTCAGCGCTTAAAGAAGATATACCCGAAAATGCACGAATATTTGGTATCAGATCCGAAAGAATATCCTGGTTACCTTTTGCGGCCGCAGATACTTCGAGTAATTTATTCAGAAGTCCGTCTTGTTGTAATGCTGTTTGCCCTACGTCAATACCTAATTTCTTATATATGCCTTTTGCTTCTTCAGTTGGTTTAATAATAGATGCAATGACCTGCCTTAATGCCGTCGCACTTTCCTCGGTTCCATCAAGCTGTTTGGTCAATCCGGCAAAAATGGCTAACATTTCATTTAATGGTATATTAGATTGTGCCGATATGGAAGCCAGCTTGCCTACATTATCTGAAAGCAATTCAACAGTAGTAGCGCCTTTTACCTGTGCGGCAAACAATGCCGATGTTATTTCTCCTACATTTTTTGCTTCTACGCCGTAAGTATTCATTAATTTTGTCGTGCCCTTTACAGTAGCACTGAGAGTTGATACTCCGCCTATGGCCAGCTCTGCATTTTTTCTTAAAAAGGCTATTGCCTCACCTGCCGGTACTCCATTACTTATTACATCGAAAAGAGCTTTATTTATATCTGCAATTTCAAATCCAAATTCGGACATCAAATCGATGACACCTCTTTTAAGAAAATTTCCAAACTGTTTCTTTTGTGCTTCGTCTAATAATGTAAGTACATTTGAAAATGTCGATTCAAACTCGCGGTTTACGCGAATGGCATCACCTATAACACGGGTTACAACTCTGATTACCGTAGTTACCCCTAAAAAACCTATTGCATAGTTCTTCAGAGTATTTACAATACTATTAGATGTTGTTTTTAACGATTTCCTGTGATTCGCCAGTACCCTGTCCAGTTTTTTTATTTCCTGGCCTGCCTTCACATATTCCTTGCTCCCGATGGTCATTTTTGCCTGGGCATTGATCAGGTGCCTCATTTCACCGCGAATCGATTTTATATCATTAGAGACCTGTTTCCCGTTGATGTATATCGTAATATTTCGTGTGTAATTGCTACCAGGCATTTTAGGAGATTGTTAATAATAAATTATACTATTCCAGTGCAGTGACTCGTTGTTCTAGCTCATATACAGTGTTTGTTAACTCATTTAGTTTGACTTTTAATGAATTAACAGATGCTTCCAATTCCTTTATTTTTTTGGCATTGTTTGAAGTTGAAACAGTATTAGATTTCAGTTTCAACTCTTCTGAAAGTTGGGTTAACTTTCTTTTAGTTTCTTTCAATCCCAGGCTCATTTATTATTTTATTAGTTCTTAATACATCAGGGTTCCCATGGACATTTTCGAGTGTCGTAATACATGCTCTCCGGAGAAATTTTGACTTCGTGATATGCAAAGTATTACAGATTTTATCGACTTCCTCCTTATCATTTTCGGTGATTCGAAAAGCGATCGTTGTATTATAAGGTTGATGCTTCATGTTTTTGCAAACCAAATTATGTTTTGTCTTTAAAAAAAAAAAGGACACTTGATTATCAATTAGTTATAACACTTATTTTAATTTTAGATATGTATTTTAAATAAATGCGGTTATATTTTTGGGGTATAAATCTAACCCAACCATTAGCTGATTCGCGAATAGTTGACCCGGTACAAAGATTATTTTTTAAAAACCTTCCAAAATATTGATTGATAATCCATAGGAATTTTAGTCTGTGTATCATCTTCAATTAATTTTTCATTAATTTGATTATAAGCTAGATTAAACTCATTAACACGAAGTTTACCTTTTCGAAACAATTCTATGATTTCACTAAATTCATCGGCAACTTTATAAAATGTTGCTGATCTTTCGTTATCGATGCCATCTAATATGTCGCCTAATAATCTTAATTTTATTATATCCAGCTGGTGAATGCTTATAATTTTTTGAAAATCTTTTTTTGCTTTATTTTCCATTTTTTAATGATTTTGGCTATTTTTCTTATAAATTAGTTAACAGAAAAGTCCTTTTGACCCGCACTCCTGAACATGCTTTCATAATTCAGTGGTAGTATCATTTCAGATATGTACTCTCTTAATTTTATCCAGCATATTAGAATTATGTGATCATCAATTTTCTGCATGTGATCTATCAATAGAAATATTCTCGAAGTTTTAATCTTCTTTTCCTTGAAATTCTTCCAACCTGGTTCGTTCATATATTTAAAAAGACACTCTCCTGCAGCAAAAAATTTAATACAGGATCCGATCGCTAATTTAAATTTTAATTTTCCTTCAACCGGGTTGTGTTTAATACTCTCTCTCAATTCATTCAAAGCTGAAGCTGAATTTCTTGCCTCGTCAAAAGCGTTGAGAAAGGATCTTTTCAGTACCTCAAATTTTTTATCTTCCTCAGTCATAACCAGGAGTTTTAATTATTCCGGACAATACATTTCTGACTGCAAATGACTCAACTGGCTCAACCTGAAACAAGTAATATATTGATATTGAGTTTATTAATATGTTTATTTTACTATTGATGAGACCCATACAGGTTGCACCATCTTTGTAATTTGCACATAATAAGACATTTAGAGGTGCAACCAAAACATTGAGTAAGATATGGTGAAAATGTAATGATTTATTAAAAAGTATGGATATATGTGCATCTAATGCAGACTCGTGCAACCAATTAAAGAAAAAATAAAAAACAGATAATGAATGTTTTAAATAGAAAAATTGCATGAGTTGAGTCAGTTGCATTTTAAAAAAAGTATTTTTATATATAAACTTCTTTTTCATTAATAATAATTATTCTATAATCAGTTGTGGTATTAAATGAGAATCGGTAACAGCTTCCAAAATCCTTTTTATAATAAGAGTTTTTTCTACCTTTTTGGCTGCTTTTAATGAAACCATGCTTTGTTGAGCAAAGAAGTGAAAGGAGTGTTGTTTTATCTACGTATTGAATATTATTTTCCTGGCAATATTTCATATAAACAGGGATTACTTCACTAAGTTTTATATATAGTATTTTTTGGTCAAAATCCTTAATGAAATGATTATTTTCTTTAAGTAAAGGAAAATCTTTTCGTCTATCCCAGGAAACAGCCTCCCAAAATATTGAGACATCTTTGAGATCATTCAGCAATCCTGTTTTTGTAATTGCATCTTCAATAATTTGCTTGGTTAGCTCGCTAAAATCGAAAGGAAATTGTAATTCTTTATGAAGAAGCTCAATTGGTGTAAGTAAAAAGGTAATGTGCTTGATAGTTCTTTCTGGTAATTTGTGAATATCTATTCCATGAAACTGCCTGTTATCATCCTTCAATTGGAAATAAACCTCATTATATATTTTGTTGTATCCCTCTTTAAAACACTCTCTTGTTTTTAATAGTTCTTTTACAACCTGACCAATACCTATTTCAGACTCAATTAGTAATTTTCGATAAGCTTTGGTTTCCTCCTGGTCAAAACTATCTTTTTCAAAAGTTAAAACGATCATTCTGTCAAAAAGAGCGGATTCTGATGTTGGCAAAACATTTCCATCGATAAATATAGCTGACTCCACAAAAAAAGAATCAGTTTTATTGTCCATACTTTTTTGAGCAATTGTATAACCGGCTCCATCATATCCATTTTTCAAAAAAGCTATTCCATCCCGGGAAATAGTCGAATCATATTCCTTCAAAAAAGTTATTGAATTTATTCTTTGAGAAGTAACCCTGGAAATTCCTTTTATGGTTGATGTTTTGATACTATGTCCGACATCCTTATCACCGAAAAGTCTCAAAAAAAAGTCAATAAATGAACTTTTTCCAACACCGGCTTCACCAAACAAGAATAGAAAAGGAAAGAAGTTTAATTCTTGGAATACAATATCTCTGAATAATGCATTAATTAAAAAGCAAATACCGATACTACCCTTAACTCCATATGCTTTGTATAATAAATCAGCCCATTCTTTAAAGCTCAAATCACCTTCCTTATATCGAAATTTTCTTTCATTTGTAAATTTTTTGTTTTCAAAATTTGATGCTGAATAGGCTGGTAAATAGAAGTGTTTATTATTATCCTCAAGGATCCCTAAATTATTTATTCTAATAATCTGATTTGACCTATTAATTATACAATCCGAGAAACAATAAAAATCAAATTCCTTAATATAACCAAGCCTGTTTATCTCGTACGCTTCTGTATGATGATCCATAAGATAGGTTATAATTAAATTTAGAAGATAAGGAGTGGAAAGAAAATTGCAATTATGACTGATTAGAATTGTTTGAAATGGTTCCTTCTTAAAATCTGAACTTAAGATATATATGGTCTTAATTTCACCTGATTTTCTTTGAATTTTAATCAGCCATCCGGAATTGTTCGTTCCATCTATAAAATGATAGAGTATCTCCATGACAAAATTTGACATTTGGAAAGAAGTGGAGTTCTTTCCTTTGAATGTTTTGGTATAATAGCAACCATTCTCTTTATAAAAACCATACTCAATGAAATCGCTCTCCGGATCTTCTGAGTCTGGTTTTATAGTTGTTTTTGTGAGATCTGCTTCTCCTTCTTCGATTGTTGTATAGTTATCCTGATCATTCAAATATTCCTCTAAAATATCTTCCTGGCATAGGGTATTGATATCTTTATTTTCCGGGAGATTAAGGATTTTAAGGGCATTTGTCCTAAAAGATCCTTCCTTAATAAACTTACGATAATATTCTGTACATTTCCGACCGGCTTCATCCGGATCGAATGCCAGGACAACGGTTTTCCCGTTTATATAATTGGCTAATTTCCCAGAATTTTCAAATCGGTTGGATGTGCTGAAGATAGCAAGGAAAGAATAGGAGGGTGAGGAAAGAGCGTTTATGGGAGATTCAACCAAGAATATAGTATCAATATCGGATTTAAGACCTCCAGTGTATAATGCATCTTTAACTATTGATCCCTTAGCATTTTTCTTATCAGAATTATTAATACCCCTGAGATTTATGAGTTTTTCTTCATTATCAATAAAGCAAACCCATTTATTTTCCTTATAACTATTAAAATAATATGAATCTTTAGGGATTGCATCAATATTAATCTTACGCTGGTCTTTCAAGTATTGTGATGCTTCTTTTTTATCGTTGTTCTTGATAGCTTTTATTCTTCTGGTAAGAGCATTATTATTACAATTTTCTTGCTCAGGAACAAAGTTTTGAATATGTCCATTACCATTGTTTAACCAACTGACAGCCTCATTTAACTCATAACCTTTTTTGATTTTAACCAGGTCTATGGTTGATCCGCTTGCACCACAAGAGCCAGAGAAACATTTCCATGTATTATTCTTTTTATTTATAAAGCAACAAGGCGTTCTTTTACCTTTCCCACAAACCGGGCAGAACTCGAATGTTTTATCATCAGATTTGATCTTAATACCCAAATCCCTTGCGATACTTGCCAAGTCTTTTTCTTTAGCTTTTTTTATCTCAAAATCAGAACCCATAAAATGGACTGTTTAATAAGGGATTAACAGAAATAGCATTATTTATTGAGTTTTGGATTTTTTCTCATTCACTTAAAATCAATCCTTCCTCGATGTAGTTCAATAAATCACTTTTTTTGAAGTACAATCGACGGCCTCGTTTAATATGTTTGATCTTATTTTGGCTTGTTAAGCCGTAGAGCGTGCCTTTCGGTATATTACCCATGAATTTCTGTGCCTCAATAAAATTTAGAATCTCCTCTTCAGAATTTTGGCCTTTGTTTTTACTGGATTTCATTGCTTTTTCGATACTACTACTTACAATTGGCTCAATAATTTCTGAAAGCAGCTCCTTCAATTCCGTTCTATTTATCATTGATGAAGCATTTAAAATTTTTTTAACAGAGATCTCAAGGCATGTCGAACGAACATTGATTTATTTACATGGTTCTTAAAGCAAAATTCCTTCAATGTTTCATGCTCACTTCTGGTGAGTTTTATAGAAAGGATTTTATCCCTTTTTTCTTCTTCAGGAATTACTAATCTTTTTTCCATTTTGTTTGGATGTTTTGTTTTTATAAGTAAGACCTGATAAAAGTATTTTAACCAATTTCTGGAACAAAGGACAGTTTAGAAACCGTATGAATCTGATAATTAAACGATTGCAATAAAAAGATATATATTTTTTTTGTGTAGTTCTGAAATTCAATATTTTAGACCGTCCCAGAAAATGATTAAATCTACTATAATTTCAATAAGCCTCCCAGGTTATCATCAGCAACTTTGTTTAATGTTTTCATCGTTAAATTCTCTTAAAACTAAACTGTCTCGTGAGTGGGACACATTGTCCAGAAATATTTTTCTAACTATTTGATTTACAACAACTTTTTGTAATGGATTTCGATTTGATTAATCGATAATTTTGATAAACTCATTTGGGCTTTTACTATTGCGAATTTTCCAGAATGTATTAACGATCTCTTCAGCCTGATCAGAATGGCAAATTCTATATATTGTGCTTTTGCTTGTTCCAAATTCTTTGGCCAGCTCCCTGTAACTTATTTCATCTTTCCAGTGTTTATTGTAAATTTTAATAACCTGATAATTCCAAAAATGGGCAAAGGCTTGTGGCCCAAATCTTTGATATTCATCCTCTAAGTGTAACGGAGTTTTTTTGTTATTGGATATTGGTAAGCCCATAGAATAAAACTTATTTTCCCTTAATGATAAACCATGTTTATATAATAATCTTTTAAATGAAATCTTGGCTAGATCAGATTCATGCATATTATATATCTTATAAAATACATTAATTGCAATATCAATTTTTTTCAATCTTCTGTACAAAACATTGATCATATTGAGCGAAAAATCCCAGAAGTGAGGTTCAGTGTATTTAACAAAGGATTTAATAGCCTCATTTTGTGATCCTTTAGCAACCGGATATATTGATTTAGATGCAACTCGAAATTTGAACTTTAAAAAAACATAGTTTCTTTTCGAATAGTATTGCAAGGATTCCTCAAGCTTGTTCCGATTAGAGATTAAAGTTAGAGCACAGAACCCATTTTCATTTTTTTTACTATTTCTATTCTTTCTGAAAAGATTCCCGGTATAATACTGACTATCTTTATATATTAATAAAGTGAAATGATGAAATTCATAAGTAGAGCTTATGATATACATATCAATTCGTTCATCACCTGATAGTTTAAAATTCTTATTTTGCCACGAGAGTATAACTTTGGCAATATATTTTTTAAAAGGTAATATCCTTGTAACAGAAATCATAGCAGATTCTTATTGGCCTCGTCCAAAACATCATTTTCAAAGGAATCAAGGTACACCTGGGTGGTTTTTTCACTACCATGACCAAGACCGGCACTAATTATTGCCGTAGAAACTCCTTTATTTTTCAATATAGTTGCCCAGGAATGCCTGGCGACATAGGTTGTCAATTTGATATTAAAATTTTGGGTCCCCGGCAGCTCCTTCAGGTTTTTATTTACCTGGCCTAATACCTTGTGAATTCTATTCCGGATGCTTATTTCCGTCTTATGCTCAATAGAAAGAATTGGGAATATATAACCTCCGGAACCCTGGAAGAAATTCTCTTTATAATATTCGAGGATCTCAATTGCCGGTGCTAACAATTTAATACTGTAAAGCTTGCCTGTCTTTATGCGTCTGTATTGCATCCTGTCATCATAAATATTCGACCATTTCAAGCGTGCCAGGTCCGTGAAATTTATACCCATATTATAATAACTGAACAAGAAATAATTACGGGAATGGATATGATTCTTATTTTCGAGTTTCAGTTGCGCGAGCTTTTGAATTAGCTCTTTATTCAATGCTCTTTTAGCTGTAGATGTGTTTAATTTTGAAATTTTATATTCATTGAAAGGATAATATTCTTTTCTGCAGTATCCTTCTTTGATCGCACGATTTATCACTGCACGTAGGGTGCGCATATAACATGAGATCGATGTTTCTCTGGCGCTTCTTTCGCGAAAATATTTTTCGTATCGTTTCAAAAATGAATAGGTGACATCGGAAAAATAGAAATCCTTGTTGTTATTGAACTTAAGAAGCGAATTCTTAGAATCATTATAAACCTGGGCATTACCTAGCTGATTAGACAGCTTGAAGTTATTAATGAGTATTTCATGAAATTTGATAATAGTGATATTTACCTTTTTGCCTTGTATTTTTTTAATTAACTCCTCCAGGGAGTAGTCTCTGTTCTCATCCTCAAATTGGAGTATAAATCTTTCTGCCTGGTTAAGCTTATCTCTTATAATTAGATTTATTCGCTTTTCGTTTGGATGTGATTTTACCGATAAATTCTCTTCAAAATCCCACATATCCTTTGAACAGGAATGACCTAGGGAAACATATTTTACCTTTCTGTCTTTGATAACCCGGAGCATGATCGGGTGTTCTCCGTTTTTAAGCTTTTTAGATGTATATAATAAGACCTTAACTCTTGCCATAATATGAATATTTGTTTTTTTTAGTTATAACAATCCGGAATCCAAAAAACTATAATATTCATGCTTCGTTAGAATAATATGATCAATAAATCGAATCCCTATTAATGTACTAGCTTCTTTAAGTTGTTCTGTCAATTGAATGTCTGCTTTTGAAGGATATGTATTACCGCCAGGATGATTGTGGCTTAATATAAAACCTGTTGCATTCGCAATCATTGTTGCTTGTAAAATAATTAAATTGTCTACTATAGTTGAACGCTGACTTCCTTTAGATAACCAATAATATGCAGTAATTCTATTCTCAATATTTAAGAAGAGGATTAGTGATTCCTCAATAAAATCAATCTTTTCTGACCATAATAACAATAAAAGATTGAAAACGTCCTCACTTTTATTAGTAGGAGGGATCTCTTTAAGATTAATCTTTGCCTTATAAGTAAAATCAAATTCATAAACTGAAGATATTTTGATATCTATTTGTGGTATTGGCTGAAAATTGGAAAGCAATGATTCATTAAAACATGTTGGAGCTGATCCGTTTTGATGATTGTTAATCTTTATAGTAAGTTCATTAATATCTTTGTTAAGTTGTCTACTTTTCTTAAGCAGAATTATATTTCCCTCAGCATCATCAATAGAAATTGATTCTAGTTTTAAATCAATTTCTTTTAAAGATTTTTGTTTAGAAATAACCTCCAGTTTAAGGTCCTCAATCGAGCTTTTTTTTGGTTTATTTACTTGTTCCATGGATTAAGTATGTTTAAACTCAGTTTAAATATGGTTTAAACAAATATACTAAATATTAGTAAATAACAATAACTAATAATAAATTAATTTGATTAATGTATCTGATATACAGATATATGAAAAATTACAAACAACAATAAGGAATTTATACAAGCTGCCTTCTAAGCTGTGGGTCGCGCGTTCGAATCGCGCCGGGATCACAACCCAAAAATCTTATAGTAATTAACTTTAAGTATAAGTAATGAACTTACCGCATAGAAAAAGTACTCATCCCCAGCTTGTTGTCCTTTGAGAAGATCTCAACAACATACAATCCGGGAATGCATTTCTGATCGGGGGTAATTGAACTGCAAAAACGCATTTTCTGTTTCTGGTAGTTGATGATATCTGTTTTTGAAAGCTCCGCATTTTTCTTATATTCCGGGTGCCAAAAAACATCTTCGATTAATTCAATATCTTTTATGATAGTACCATCAGGAGAAGTAACCACAATAAAAATGGTTTTCATACCTTCCGAGGTAACTCTGTTGGGAATGATATCGAAGCAGACTGAAAGTTGATCCGTCTTTTTTGCCAGTGCAGTACTCTGCTTTCTGCCCTGATTATTGACTTTTTTCCCTTCGACTACTAAATTATCCGTAATTAGTTCACGCGCCAGACCCAATTGATCTCTTAAGGCATCCATGGTCTCATTCATGCTTTCGAGCGTATTGTTCAGCACTTGCGATCGTTCACGTTCAACGAGCAATGAATCAATAGATGTCAGGTATAATTCTTTCAGGGAGTCGATCTCGTTTATTAATCTCGTGTTTTCATCTGCCTGAAGTTTTTTGCCACGAAGAAGCCTGGAGATCTCCTTTTCTTTCCTTTGTATTTTCAGTTCAGCATCACGTATTACATTATCGATTTGAACAGAAATTCCTTTGTACCTACTAATCTCGTTGTTTGCTGTTTTGAGTTGTTCGGTCAGTTCTTTGTTTGTCGTTTTCAGGACCTTTTTCACAGGGAAAAGATCAGCCATAAGAACAAGCAAGACAACATTTATGAGCAAAGAGATGGTTAGTATTATGGATACAGGCTTTACTTTTCTATATCGTTTTTCTGTTGCCATGACAGTATGATTTGAAGATTATTAATTGCAATTCATAAGATTTTCAACAATATACTATAGTTTTCAGAGAAATAGAACAATCCGGGCAACTTATTTTTTTACTTTTCAGACAGCCTCTGTTTACTAAATATCCTGCTTTACATGAACCGTCTGAGTGGGGAATGCAAACTCTATACCTTCCTTGTTAAAACGCTCAATGATCTGCATGTTTACTTTCTCCGAGAACTCCATATAATTCCAATATTCAGGAGGGTGATACCAATAAAGAACAAAAATATTCAGTGAATCGCTTTTCAGATCATTAAAATATACCCGGGGAGGAAATTCTTCATTCATTCCTTCATGATTGTCCAGCAGTTCTTTAACAATGTCAAGAGCTTTCTGAATTTTTTCCGGAGTAGTATCATAAGTTATGCCAATGTTCATTTCTCTTTTAATGTAAGGCCTCTGGCCAATGTTAAGAATGGTTCTGTTGGCCAGTTCACCATTCGGAATGGAAACCATATGCCCGTTCAGGGTTCTGATCCGGGTACTTCGCAAACCTATGGATTCAACATTTCCATCGTGCCCGTCAATAACAATGCGGTCGCCGATTTCAAAGGGGTGGTCACCTGCAATTACAAACGATCCTATAAAATGCTTTATAGTATCTTGTGAAGCCAGGGCTACTGCCAGTCCCCCAATTCCTAATCCGGCAATAATTGTAGTGATGGGTTTATTGCTAAGCATTTGAATGATCTGCAGAAGTGTGAATATTACAATAAGGACTCTTAAGCTTTTGCGAATAACCGGAACAAACATCTGGTTCAGACTTTTTTCTGATTTGGATATAATGACTTCAAACCACACACCGGGAATATCAGCCAGGTAATAGGCAAAATATCCAACAGATAATGTAATAATGATATTGGAGATAAGATTGATTACTTCTTCATACTCAGCAGGGACATCTATTATTTTGATACCAATCCACACTCCCAAAGCAAGTAAGATGAATGTCACCGACCTGGAAATCGCATGTAAAAAGGAAGCAGAAACGGGACTTTTTGCCCTTATTCTCCGAATAGATAACCGTCCCAAAATCATTCGAACTATACGTGCGGTTAAAAACAATAACAAAATGATAGAGAATAACAAGATCCATTGAGCCAGATCGTTATTACCTTTAATTCCTTTAATAAATGTTTTTATTATTTCCATACGGTCAAAACTAAACAGGGATTTAAAAATTCATGATCGCAGCAAATTTACTACAAGCATTTTTTGTATAAATAGTTTATTGAGAATATTTGTTATCAGGATATTGGTCATGCAGGATCTTCAGATACTTCTGGGCATTTTTTTTATCGCCCATTTGCTCGTAACAATAAATTATATTCATCAGGGCCATTTCAGAATAAGAAAGTTGTGATATACTAAAAAGTGTAAAAGCCCTGTACTGGTCAACCCACGAGTATTTCTGAAAATACTGGTAGCTTTTTTGAAAAGCCAGGATTGCAGCCTGTAATTCCCCTTTTCTTAAATAATAAACTCCTTTTCT
>Ga0315543_1002345_pt1 | contig 18537 bp, 23 predicted proteins | sample SalMarSW160210MG_2_FD_203098 | JGI IMG/M metagenome (GOLD analysis project Ga0315543, IMG submission 203098) | Salt marsh sediment microbial communities from the Plum Island Ecosystem LTER, Massachusetts, United States - Salt Marsh Sediment SW1601-210 ...
GAGGTCAATAAAGCCATGGGCTTTTTGGCAAAAGAAAAAGGCCTGGATTTAGCAGTAGATACAGACAACAGCATACCCAGGGTAAGGTTTGATAAAGACAAGATTATTCAGGTGCTTACTAATTTGGTGAGTAATGCCATAAAATATACCGAAAAAGGAAATATTACTATCAGCACGAAGCAGGAAGCCAATACGGTGCATGTAATCGTGCAGGATACCGGCATAGGCATTAAAGCCGAAGATATGGAAAAGCTTTTTTGTGCCTTTGAGCAATTAGACATAACAAGAGATAAGAAAAAAGGCGGCACAGGCCTGGGATTGGTGATTTCTAAAGAGATTATTCTCGTGCATAGAGGAAACATCTGGGCAAAGTCAGAAGCGGGTAAGGGTTCGGCTTTTCATTTTACTATTCCCAAGAAGTTTAAGGAGAAAAAGAAAATTGGAGAGATTCTTGTTGGAGAAGGGAAAATCACCGAGGATGATTTAAAAGAGGCATTGGAAAATCAGGAAAAGCAGGAATGATTTTTGTTTATCGTGTATTGCAAAAAAATATTATTTGAGATAGAGGTCTTATGGCAAAGATGATTTTGATAATTGATGATGATGCGGATTGGGTACAGATGATTAGCAAGAGGCTGCGAATCAACGGATACCAGGTAGAAGCAGCATTTGATTCTATACAAGCGGTTTCGCAGGCGCTAAAATTAAAACCAGATTTGATCCTTTTGGATATTATGATGCCTGCGGGCGACGGCATCGGAGTGCTTGATAATCTAAGGGGGAATGTCAATACATTTAATATACCTGTAATAGCACTTACAGCACTAAGCGATAAGCAAACAGTAGAAGCTATAGTGGAATTGGGCGTATCCGGGTATTTTGTAAAACCAACGGATATGAGCAAGTTGTTAGAGAAGATAGGAGAAGTTTTAATTAAGGAATGAATCAGATTCACTATTCAATAACAAGGAAAGCTCTATGGGCAAAAAAATACTGGTTGTTGACGACGAGCCAGACCTGCTAAAAGTTACATTACTTAGACTAAAGAAGACTGGTTATGAGGTATTTGGCAGCGCAGACGGGCGAGAGGCTTTGGATCTGGTTCGCCAAATTATACCCGATTTGATAATTCTTGATGTGTATCTTCCGGGGATTAATGGCGATGATGTTGCCAAAATATTGAAGAAGGACGACGAGTTGAAGCATATACCTATAATTTTAATCTCCGCTACTACCAGAACTCTTGATGTAAAAGCCAGGGAATGCGGAGCGGATGGTTATATCATCAAGCCGTTTGAACCTGAAGAGTTAATCAGCATAGCAAAAAAGATCCTGGAATAAAATGGAGGAGCAGAAATGGATAAAAATAAAATACCAAATGGAAAGGTGATATCATGAAGAAAGTACTTATTGTCGACGACGAAGAAGATGCCCTGCAGATGCTTGGTAAAAGATTAACAACTGAAGGATATTCTGTTATTACCGCGACTAACGGCAAGGATGCCATAGCTTTGGCAAAATCGCAACACCCTGACATTATTATACTTGATATAATAATGCCGGAGATGGAAGGCGGCCAAGTGGCGGCAGAGTTGAAGGAGCATCCCTTAACCAGAAGTATTCCTTTGATACTTTTAACTGCTATGCTTTCAAAGGAAGAGGAGGAAAAATATGGCTCAATGGTCGGCGGCCATATTGCTCTTGCCAAGCCTCTTGATGCAGAAAAATTATTAGATCAGATGAAAAAACTTTTAGATAGTACAGCAGTTTTGTAAAAGTTATATGTATCGACCATTGCTTCACCTGCCTTGCATTTGCCGAATGTTGGGGCGTATAAGAGACAAGGGCGAAAATGGATAAAAATAAAATGCCAGGATAACCTCTGAAAATTAACAAGGCTTTATAGAAAGGTGATATTATGAAGAAAGCACTTATTGTCGACGACGAAGAAGATTTCCTATCGATGCTTGGTAAAAGATTAACGGCTTCAGGATATTCTGTTATCACTGCGAATAATGGCCCCGATGCCATAGGTTTGGCATTATTAGAACACCCTGATATCATTATACTTGATGTATTAATGCCGGATATGGAGGGCGAAGAAGTGGCGGCAAAATTGAAGGAGTACTCCCAAACCAAAAATATTCCTGTGATATTTTTAACTGCGCTGCCTTCAGAGACAGAGGAGAAAAAATACAGGTCAAAGACTGACGGTAATATTATTTTTGCTAAGCCTCTTGATATAGAAAAATTATTAGAGCAGATAAAAAAGCTTTTATGCGATACAGCAGTTTCGTAAAAGTTAGATGTATCGACCGCTGTTTTATCGTGCCTGTTTTTCGACTTCGCTAAGATACGCAAGGGTTCTTTCGAGCTGGTCTGAAAGGTGTTTAAGCTTGAGCATTGTTTTTACGCGGGTAACCAGCTCCCATTTGTTAATCGGCTTGCTTAAAAAGTCGTCTGTGCCGGACTCTATCGCCCTTTCAATATCGCCAAGCTCATTCAACGCTGTTACCATAATCACCGGCAGTGATGCTGTGGCTGGATTGTTCTTGATTCTCCTGCAGACCTCAAAACCGCTCATCTTCGGCATCATTACATCGAGTAAGACCAAATCAGGCATTGACTTTTTTATCAGTTCCAAAGCAGTTGTGCCATCCTTTGCGGGAATTGTTCGGCACGGCAGGTCTTCCAGATAAGCCACAAGCAATTCAAGGTTCTGCTCGTTATCGTCAACAACGAGTATCGTTGCGGTTTTGGCGCCTTCCTCAACTTTTTTCTGTTTTGTTGCCATTTTTGCCATCACTGAACCTTCTCCATATTCTGTTCTATAAAGGACCTTACCTGCGGCTTTAGATAGATTGACTCGACATCCACAACCTTGCCGACCGCCCTGGCACAGCTTACGGCCAGCTCATAGGCGCTCGAATCCGTATCAGCGAAAAAAATATGCTGGTCTTTAATCCTGCAAAGGCCTGAGCCTCCGCCGCCTAACGAATCCTTCCTTATTTTAACATTGTGCTTTTCAAGTATATCAAGCAGGTCGTCAAGAATAGATTTATTATCCATAACTTTAAGGAAAAAAGCCTTAAATGTCGATAAATATACAATGTTATAATTTTATATTACCGTAGCTGCATTTGAAAGAGTTTTTTAATTTGTTCAGGAAGCCCGGCCTTGCCGCAGTTAATAGAAAAAAGAAAATCTCTGACCAAGCAGATTGACCTGCAACGGCAGCAGAATAAAGAACTTAAAGCAAAACTGATGGAGCTTGGTGCGCTGGCAAATCTGGGTAAAATCTCCGCTCTGGTAGCCCATGAAATCAATAATATCCTTATGCCTTTGGGCAATTATGCCCAGGCGGCGCTAGCCAGTCCGCAGGATAAGCAGTTGACGGAAAAGGCCCTCCGCAAGACCGTTCATAACAGTGCAAGGGCATCCGAAATCCTCGAAAGCATTATGGCTATGATTAACGGCGAAGCTGCAGAGAGAAAGATGTGCAGGTTGATAGAGCTTGTAAAAGAGGTTTTTTCCTGTATCGGCAGAGATTTTGAAAAGGACGGCATAAAAGTCAGGCTCGATATACCGGAAGATTTAACTATATATGCGGCACAGGTGCAGATAGAACACGTAATAATGAATCTTGTTCTCAATGCCCGCGAGGCTATGATGCCTGGCGGCGGGATATTGTCCATAAAAGCAGCACGGCGGGATAAAGAAATCGTTATTACTGTCGCCGATACCGGTAGCGGCATAAGCTCTGAAGCTCTTGAAAAAATCTTCAAACCTTTCTTTACCACAAAAACACCCGATTCCACCGCCGGCAGAACGGGCTCAGGCCTTGGTCTTGCCTTTTGCGTGGAAATAATTGAAGCGCATAACGGAAGCATATCTGTTCAATCTGAACTGCAAAAAGGCACAGAGTTTATAATTACACTGCCGCTTAACCCTCATCAATTATCGCTTTAACGATATCGAAAATCGCCTCTTTTGTCTTGTAATTGGCGTCGTTTGTCAGGATTGAAAAAATATACTCACCCTGCCGGGCCGTGCAGACACCCGATAGTGCCCGAACGCCGCTTATATAGCCGGTCTTGGCGAGAACTTTCCCGCGATATCTATCCTGATAAAAATACTTTCTTAACGTGCCGTCTATGCCCCCTGCCGCCAGTGTTTCCTTGAAAACAGGCCACAAATCGCTCGAATACACATCGCTAATGACCCTGACAACAACGGCGGCGGACAGTCTGTTTTGGCTGCTCAGGCCGCTGCCGTCGTCGATATTGAAACTTCCCGTATCGGCGCCGAGTGATTCCAGATAATCCGTCACGACCCTTTGGCCGCCCTGCCAGCTTCCCGCTTTGCCGCCCGTGATACGTCTTGCACCAAGGGTCTTCAGCAGGCACTCAGCGGCAAGCTGAAAACTGTCCTTATTGCACTGCTCAAGAACACCAGTTATGCCTGTGCGATGCTCGGCAAGTATCTGTAGTTTATCCTGGTTGATGTTTGCCACAATTAAATGGCCTGACGTCTTTATGCCGGCCTTGTTGAGATTTTCAGCAAGCATATAGGCAAAGAAGGCCGCGGGCCTTTCGATAGCCGCATCGAACGATGCCGCACGCCTGCATTTGCCGCCTATTACAACGACGTTTTCCTTTTCCGTACGGTATGCGCCAATCGCACTTTGGCCTTTTTTGGTCAGCTTGACCTTATTTATAAGCGTCAGATATCCCGTATTGGGTTCGGTCAGCAGTTTTACCTGTCCGTCTTTTTGGAAAGCTGAAATTTTTATGCAGTTCGCGTTGTAATTAAGCCCGCTTACCTCACAGGCATAAGGCTTGTTGAGCTGCTCTCTCGGCCAGCTTGGATGCACCCTGACGTCGTCAAAAACAAAGCTGTCAATAACAATATCTTCTATTTCGGTTGTATTTTGTTCTTTAAGCGCTTTTACAATATCTAATAAAAAACCATTAACATCACCGCTGCCGGGGCTGCTCTTAGCGGCAATGCCCAATAGCGGATCGCCGCTGCCGATTATGATAAGCTTTTTATCTGAAATTCCTGCTTTTGTAACATACTCGAACTTTTGGCCCAGGATTTTTAAGGCTGCAGAACTTGTTACGAGCTTCATATTGGATGCAGGTATTAGCGGAAGATTTTTATTATGGCTGAATATTTGCGAGCCGCTGCGGGGTTCTATTACGAGAACTGCGAATTTTACCTTTGCCTGGTCTTTGCGAGAGATTATCTGTGTAATCTTGCCCTGCAAAGACGCGTTGCAACTTGCCGCCATTAGCCCGACAGCAAGGCAAATTATGTATTTTTTGGTATTTTCAGGTAACATGGCAGGTATTTCTACCATAAAACAGTCTTAAAAGCAATAAATAACATAAGTGCTTACAGGAAAGGGTTTTATAAAAATTTGCTTTATTTTTTATGTCTGATTGACATTGCAACCGATGCTGATTATACTACCTGACGGTTTAGCCGTCCCCTTAATGTATAATTTTGGTTTGAATCTTTGCGGCTTTCTTGTCCGTTATAGACAATTAGCCGTGGCGAGCTTGGCGGAATGTCAGTGGATGAATATTCCGCCAGGTTTTTTTATGGATTCGACAAGCTCACCATAAATGTCTTGACAGTCTGATATGTAATTGTTTTTATAATAGTTACTTATGGCAAAAAGCGAGCCCCAGAGAGCGGTTTTTACGGCCTTGGTCTCAGACAACAAGGCGGTTGGCAAAGATTTTTTCAGTCTTCAGCTCCAGCTAAATGCCGGCGCCGCAAAGGTATTCCGAAACGCCCTGCCGGGACAGTTTGCTCAACTTGACCTTTCAAGACTCGCCCTGCCGGCTGAAATCTCTGATGAACTCGCGCAGCAAGCCGGTCGGCAAATCCTCTTGCGAAGGCCTTTCAGCTTTACAAATATCGAATGTGCCGGCAGCAAAGTAATTCTTGAGATACTTTACTGTGTGCTTGGGCCGGCAACGTTAAGAATGAAAACCCTCAAGCCTGCCGACGAGATAAACCTGATAGGCCCGCTCGGCAACGGTTTTAAAATTTTCAAAGATAAAAAGCTGGCAATTCTCGTTGCAGGCGGGACGGGCAGCCCGCCGCTGCAGCATCTCGCAAAAGAACTGAAAAATCAATGCCCAAAAATGGAAACTATCGTTTTTGCAGGCGCAAAAACTCTTTCACAACTGCCCTACCGTGATATAAAACTCGAAAAAATCTCGAAAGAACCTTCTTATGTGCTGAGCAAATTTGAGAAACATAATGCAAAAGCCCTTATAAGCACCGATGACGGTTCGGCAGGCTTTAAGGGCTTTGTAACGGCAATGCTGACAAAGTGGCTAAAAGATAAAAAACCCGACAGTAATAAAACGATTATTTACGCCTGCGGGCCTGAGGCAATGATGTCACAGGTCGCTGCGATAAGCTCCCAATTTAATATCCCCTGCCAGGTGAGTCTTGAAAGAATGATGGCGTGCGGTACAGGCTTGTGCCAAAGCTGCGCCGTAAAATGTATAGACAAACAGACCAAAGAAACCGGTTATAAACTCTGCTGCAAGGACGGCCCGGTATTCTGGGCCGATGAAGTTGTCTGGTGAATCGCGCCAGAGGCGGATAAATATGGAACAGAAGGTCGATTTAACTGTAGATTTTGCAGGATTAAGACTTAAAAATCCTGTGTTTACTGCATCCGGCACCTGCGGCTACGCTGACGAGCTGGGTGATTTTATGGATGTAAGTCAGCTTGGCGGCTTTATAACCAAAAGTATCACCCTGCAAAAACGCGATGGCAATCCTGTGCCGCGGGTCGTGGAAACCGATTCAGGTATGCTTAACGCCATCGGCCTTGCGAACATAGGTGTTGACAGATTCATAGTGGAAAAAGTCCCGTTAATAAAACAATTTGACACGCCCTTTTTTGTCAATGTTGCAGGTAGTACGATAGAAGAATACACCTCTGTCGCTGCAAAACTGGCCGCCTGCAGTGAAATAGCCGGCTTGGAACTGAATATCAGCTGTCCAAATGTCAAAAAAGGCGGTATAACCTTCGGCACAGACCCTAAACTTGTATCTGAAATAACATCGGCAGTTAAAAACAGCGCCGGCGATAAACTCCTAATAGTGAAGCTAACGCCCAGCATTACGGACATAAGCGAAATAGCCTCTGCTGCGATAGATGCAGGAGCCGATGCCCTAAGTATGATAAACACCTTTACTGCTATGGTAATAGACATCGAAACAAGACGGCCTGTACTTGCCAACCGCACTGGCGGCCTTTCAGGCCCTGCGATAAAACCGATTGCCGTATATCTCACAAATAAGGTCTATCGCGAAATTGCCAAACCGGCAAATGTCCCGATTCTGGCAGGCGGTGGGATAAGAAACGCCGCTGATGCGATTGAATTTATCATTGCAGGGGCAACTGCCGTAAGCATCGGGACGGCAAGTTTTATATACCCCGACAGTGCAATAAAAATCATCGACGGCATAAGAAAATACTGCCTGCGGCACAATATCGGCAGAATATCAGAACTTACAGGCTGCTTGAAATAGCACCTTTAACAAAGTATAATATTGACGAAAAATGGAAACTCTCAAGGCATTATATGATTATTTCCCGACATCGGTATTTACCGGCACGGCGCTGGTATTCATAAGCGAAGACTGGCGGGTTGAGCTGACCGAGCATCAGAACTCAGATTTCAGCAAGACTTGTGAAAATTGTCCCATCATAAGGGTAAAAGTTCTCAAGAAAGCCCTGAACGGAGAATTTCTACAGGGCCATTATGAAGATTTCCAGATAAGCACCGTCGGCGACCTTGCAGCACAGATTGAACGGTATATTCAGAACGCCATCGGCAAAAATATAAGGGAATACGGCTTAGATGTCTGAAAACGTCCCTGCTGATAAAAGCGTAAAGATAATTTGCAGGCCGAATACTGCTGTTTTTTACGTAAAGGTGATTGCCGGCAGCAGCAGAACAGCTCCGGCAGGCGTTCAAAACGGTATGCTGAAGATTAAATTGTCAGCAGCTCCCCAAAGGGGCAAAGCCAATCAGGCTCTCGTTGATTTTCTTGCGGATAAACTCGGCGTTAAGAAAAAATTTATCAGGATAACCGCAGGCCTGACTTCAAAAGTAAAGCAAATTACCGTCGAGCAGATAACGCCGCAGGCTCTTATGGAAAAACTGGAAAGCGTTATATGAAAAAAATCGCGTTTGTACTTTTAATATTTTTTACAGCTTCCTTATCTGCATCGCAAAATCTTTCATATAACCCGCGTGGATTGTATGTAAGCTCGATGGAGGGAGCCCTCCAGATAAGCGACGACGACATCGACATTGCGACAGCGGCGCTGCTGGCAGGCAAAAGATGGGACCCTTCGATAGGTATAAAATACTATCGCGGCAAAATCGACGAAATGGCAATCTCGGTTCTCGACAGGCTTAACGGCCAAAGTCCCCTGTCGAACGGCCGCAGAACGGTTCAGATAATCAACAAGCTGCTGTTCGATGAGCTCGGTTTTACGCCCGTGGACAATGCCGATAACCCCCAGGATTTATTCCTCAACTCGGTGCTCGACAACAAAAAAGGCTATTGTTTGAGCCTCTCAGTATTATACCTTTCAATTGCCGAACGTCTTGAGCTGCCTGTTTATGGCGTCGTTGTGCCGGGGCACTTTTTTGTAAGATACGACGACGAAACAAGCAAGCCTTTCAACATTGAAACAACCCAGAAAGGCGCAAGCCCACCCGACGAGCATTATATAAAGGAATTCAAGGTGCCGCAGGACAAACGGCAGGCGGTTTATCTGCGAAATCTCAGCAAGAAGGAAACCATAGGCTGCTTTTTCAATAACCTTGGCAATGTATATTCTGAACTTAATGATATCGAAAATGCCTATTACTACCAGCAGAGGGCCGTCGATATTAATCCCCTGCTTGGCGAAGCCAGGATGAATCTCGGCAATATTCTTCTCAAAAAGAATATGGTTGACCTGGCAATTCAGCAATACCAGGCAGCGATTAAAATAAACTCTACAGACGCCAAAGCATATCACAATCTTGCAAATGCCTACAGCAAAAAAGAATTGTTCGATGACGCCATCAAACAATACAACATCGCGCTCGGCCTTGACCCGAATTTTATCGAAATTTATAAAGGACTGGCCCGTGCATATCATTCAAAGGGTTTGACCGAAAGAGCCGTCGGCATTCTAAGAAGAGCTATTGACGTTAATTCCCGCGATGCCGAGCTGTATATAACGCTTGCCGGCATATACCAGGACGAGCACAATTACGATGCGGCGATTTCAAATTACCGGCTGGCGCTTGCGCTTAAAAACGATTCCATTGGCGCCACTTACGGCCTTGCCTACGCATATTTTCAAAACCAGATGTATAATGATGCTATAGAGCAGTTCAGAGCTGTCCTTTTTTACGAGCCGGCAAACGCAAAGGCATTTTTTGGTCTCGGCCTTACCTATAACAAGCTCGGCTGGGTCGAAGATGAAATGGCAGCTTATCAGAATGCCCTGAGAGCCGACCCCGATATGGTCTCTGCATGGCAAAATCTTGCGCAGGCTTATATGAACCAGAAACAATACGAGCCTGCCATAAAGGCATATCAGCAGGTAATTGACCGTAATCCCTCTGCCGATATTTATTACAATCTCGCCGTCGCGTATTCGCTGCAGGAGCAGTATACAGAGGCTGGAAGGTATTATTTAAAAGCCGTTCAGTTACAGCCCAATTATCCCGCTGCGCACAATAACCTTGCAATCAGCTTTTATATGCTCCATCAATACAAACAGGCTCTCGAACACGCTGAAATTGCCAGACAGCAGGGCTATGATGTCTCACCGGATTTGCTCGAGCAGCTTTATAAAGTTTTGGACGTGGAACCACAAACGAAAAATTGAGATTAAGGGACTGTAAAATGGCAAAAGAAAAAAAACAAAAAACGGCTTTGCCCGGCGTGTTGTTTACCGTTGTAGTAATACTCGTTCTGGCGGTTATTATCCTGCCTTTCATCATCGACGGCATTTTGAAAGCAAGTATTGAAAAGGCGATTAAAAGTCAGCTGAATGTACCGGCTTCAGTGTCACGGGTTCATCTTAATCTCGCTGCAGGCAGCATTGAGGTCAACGACCTGAAAATAGGCAACCCGCCCGGCTACGAATTGGAGAACATTCTTGAGCTCAAATCAATCAACGTTAAAGCCAATATACGCTCTCTCGCTTCAGATGCCGTGGAAGTAAACCAGGTCAGCCTTAATGACTTGACGGTTGTAATAGTGCAGAAAGACCTAAAGAACAACATGGCCGACATTCTCATATCAATGCCGAAAAAGCCGGAGACTGATACTGAAAAAACCAAACCGGGAGCCAAAAATATCCATATTTCCTCTTTAGATATACAGAACATTGATGTACAGGCAAAACTTTTATCCGCATCCGAAAAACTCGATATTGCACAATTAAAAATTTCTGCGCTGCATCTTTCAGATATCGGCGGCAAAAAGACAACGCTCGCGGACGTTATCGGCAGAATATTCAACGCAATCGCAGATGCAATCGCCACACAGGGCAGCGACGTACTGCCCGGCGACATAACCGGCCCGATTCAGGAAAACATCGACCAGACACGCAAGCAGCTTATCAAGAAAAGCGAAGAGATTAAAAAAGAAACCAAGGAAGTAACGGAGAAGCTCAAGGGACTGTTTAAAAAGAAAGACTAACAATCGATGAAGCGGCTGTTGCAGAAGGTCTTTGTTGCCGTCAGCGGAGGCGTCGATAGTGCCATTGCCGCTGCCACTCTTAGGCAGGCGGGTTTTGACTGCACTGCTGTTTATATGAAACTTTACGACCAGCCGGCACATAAAAGCAGCGACGCCGAAAAAGTCGCAAAGCATCTCGGCATACCTTTTGAAGTTCTGGATTTAACCGGCGAGTTCAAAAACGTGATTGATTATTTCTGCAGCGAGTATAAACAGGCCAAAACCCCCAATCCCTGCGTCTTCTGCAACAGGTTCATAAAATTCGGAAAATTCCTCGAACACGCAAAGTCAAAAGGCGCAGGTTATATTGCCACCGGCCATTACGCTCAAATAATAGAGGAAGAAAATAATTTTAGCTTGTATGCCGCCGCTAATACGACAAAAGACCAGTCTTATGCCCTTGCGATGATTGACCGCAAGGTTCTCAAAGACGTTCTTTTACCGCTCGGCCGGCTCGACAAAAGCCGGACCCGCAAAATGGCGGAAACTCTCGGCCTTGAAGTAAGCAATAAGCCCGACTCTCAGGAAATCTGCTTTATACCCGACAACGATTATGCAGCGAAACTTGAGAATTTGTGCCCCGAAGTTGTCCGCAAAGGCAATATCATCGACAGCAGCGGCAAAATTTTGGGAACTCACAACGGCGTTCATCGTTTTACTATAGGCCAGAGGCGAGGCCTGAAGGTCGCTATGGGCCTGCCTTATTATGTAACTAAGCTCGATGCTATGCAAAACACCGTTACGCTTGGTCCTGACGAGGAGCTTTTACACAGGAATTTAACTGCTGTCGGAGCAAACTGGCTGATTGACGAGCCGGTGGAACCATTTGCCGCCCTGATAAAAATCCGGTATAATCACAAACCTGTGCCAGGCTGTGTAACGCCTCAAAAGGACACTGTGAAAGTCTCTTTTGACGAGCCTGTGCGTGCGATAACGCCCGGCCAGGCGGTCATCTTTTACTTAAAAAATGAAAAAGGCTTTAAAGTTGCGGGCGGCGCCTGGATTAAAGAGGCTTGCCCGCCTTAGGTGAGGTTTTTGACTGATGGAAGACGAAAATCAGGATATTCTTGATATGGTCCGCCAGGCTGAAAACGAGGCTCAGCGGCTTGCGATGCAGGCTCTTATTATTCAGCCCGGCGCCATCGGCGATTGTATTCTCACTTTGCCGCTGGCCGAATTTCTCAAAGCCCATCTCGGCATAGGCTCCATCCTGATGCTCGGCAGAAGTCATCATATCGACTATTTCCCCGGCAGAACCTGCATAGACGGCATAAAGGACCTTGACTCTGTCGATTTGCACAGGCTTTTTGTCAAAAATAAAAATTTTGAACTTAAAGATGACGATTCATTGATACACGCATTCGCAGGTTATCAGCAGATTATTACTTTTCTCGGCGATGAAGGCGGCGATTTTGAAGCTAATCTTATTTTCACGGCGTATTGCAGCAACGCCGCCGAGGTAACCACATTACAGTTAAAACCCCTTGTTGACTTTGCAGGACACATAACTGATTTTCATCTTGATTCATTTATCTGTGCTCAATCACTCGAAGTATCTCCTGCAAACAAAAACCTGAAAAAAAGATATATTACGGCAGGCAAAAGCGATTTAATCAGCGGCAGAAAAATCCTTGAAGCAGCCGGTGTAAAACCCGGCCGCAATGTCGTGATAATTCATCCCGGAAGTGGAAGCATTTCAAAGTGCTGGCATATCGACAATTTCTACATCCTCGCCGAGCAGTTGTGTGATGAAGATATAAAAGTCGTCTTCATACTGGGCCCTGCTGAAATGGAAAGGTTCAAAAGGAAAACTATCGATGCTCTCGGTGCGATTGCGCCTGTTCTTTGTGAGCTTTCGCTTACAGAAACATTTCAGGTTATTAGTTGCTCGAATTGTTTTATCGGTAATGACAGCGGCATAACACATATGGCGGCGGCGGCAGGTGTCCCGACAATTGCCTGCTTCGGACCAACTGACCCCGCCCAATACGGCCCTATTGGACTGCACGTCCGGACTGTCAGGCTTGGGTCTTGTGATTTTGATGTACCTTCGCCTGACAAGGCACAGGAGATGGTAAAACAGGCGATTCAATACTTAACTTCTTGACCTGTAAACAGTAATGGTTATAATTAGCTGCTCTTATGGAAAAGACATTAGCTCAGCTTGCAGAGCATGTTGGCGGAAAAGTAAAAGGAAACGCTGATGTGAAGATTACCGCAGTTGCGACGCTTGAAAACGCGACTGCAGCGGATATCAGCTTCCTTGCCAACCCTAAATATGCAAAGGCCCTGCAGACCACAAAGGCCGGCGCTGTAATCGCTGGAAAAGACATCTCGGCGCCGGTATCTCTGCTCATCGCTGACGACCCATATTATGCATTTTCCCAGATAGTCGTTCTTCTGCACGGCCACAGGCAGCATAAAAATACCGGATTGTCGCAAAAGGCAACGACTGCCAAAACGGCAAAAATCGGCAAAAACTGCAACATTCACGATTTTGCAACCATTTGCGACAACGCCATTATCGGCGATAATGCGGTTATTTACGCCGGCGCCTTTATAGGGCCGGACGTTACTATCGGAAAAAACTGTATCCTCTACCCGAACGCGGTAATACACGACGGCTGCAAACTCGGCGACAATGTCATAATCAATGCCAATGCAACGATAGGCAAGGACGGCTACGGCTACGCAACACACGAAGGCAAACATTATAAAATCCCGCAGATAGGCATTGTAATAATAGAAGATGACGTGGAAATCGGCTCGAACTGCTGTATCCAGCGAGGAGCGATTGAAAATACGGTTATAGGTCAGGGCTGTAAGCTGGGCGACCTTATTAATGTTGGTCACGGTGCAAAGATTGGCCCTCATTGCCTGCTTGTCAGTCAGATTGGCGTTGCAGGCTCCACTACTATCGGCCATCATTGTGTCATCGCCGCTCAGGCCGGAATTGTAGGGCATATAAAAATAGGTGATTATGTCAAAATCGCTGCTCAGGCCGGTGTAATAAATAATATTCCTGATGGCCAGAACGTTGTCGGCGCTCCTGCAATTGATGCGGCAAAGGCCAGGAGAGCCTACAGCCTGATTGAGGACCTGCCCGAGATGAAGAAAACCATTCATCGCCTCGAAAAGCAGCTTGAAAATGAGCAGTGAGAAGATAATCGGCCTGATAGCAGGCGGCGGAAAACTACCGCTCCTGATTGCTCAGGGTGCACGACAGGCGGGCTTCAGAGTTATATGTACGGGACTTGGTAATAATCCTGAGCCGCAGCTTGCAGAACTGACGGACTTTTATACAACGGTGCCGATAGCCCGGCCGGGCGTTTGGATTAGAAAACTGAAGAAAAACGGCGTAACCGACGCTATAATGGCAGGTTATGTCCGCAAGGAAAAGCTTTTCACGCCTTGGCGGATTTTGCGATACCTGCCTGACCGGCGGGCGCTTAGAATTTATTACTGGCGCCTGCGAAAAAAAAATAAAAGCGACCAGACTATTTTACAGGCTATTGCCGATGAGCTGGCAAGCGGAGGTATTGTTTTGCAGGACTCTACAAAATTTTGTGCCGAGCATTTGGCCGACAAAGGCGTAATGACAAAAGTTCAGCCTGCCGGCGGCATTCAGCAGGATATTGATTTCGGCTGGGACATCGTGAAAAAAATTACCCAGATGGGTATCGGCCAAGCTGTCGCCATCAGGGAAAAAACCGTTATTGCCGCTGAGGCGGTCGAGGGTACTGAAAAAATGATTCAGCGCGCGGGCCAGTTCTGCAAAAAAGGCGGTTGGATTCTTTTAAAAGCCTCAAAGCCCGACCAGGACTGGCGTTTTGACGTGCCCTGCGTAGGGCCCGATACTGTTAAATCCCTAAGCGCCAATGGCGGCAAATGCCTCGTCGTCGAGGCAGGCCGAACTATCATTATAGACAAGCCTGATACCATTGCACTTGCAAATCAGCTCGGTATCGCGATTATCGGCTTATGAATTTCCGGAAAATAAAAATTTCAGGCTGGCAGTTCGAACTTTCAGATGATTTCCCTGCCGGTTTTCCTGCCGGCACAACGGATACTTTTATCGACGGCAGGCGAAGCTTTTTTGTCAAACTGCCCTCCTCAAAATTTGCCAATGTCTTTAAATTTAACCTTCTTTTTAAAGGCAAAGTTTACAATCTCATCCTCAAGCAGTATCTTAATCGTTCTGTTATTGATGCTTTTAAAAACCTTCTGCGTCCCTGCCGCTCGCAAAGAGCCTTTAAGGCAGGCTTAATGTTAAAACGGTATGGCTTTACCTCGCCTGACGCAGCCGCCGCAGGCAAAAAAACAATTGCCGGCTTTCCAATCAGAAATTTCCTTATAACCTGCGAAATCAAGGATGCCGTCCAACTCTATAAAATGCTCGATATGGATACACCGCAAAAACAGCAGCTTATCAGTCAGTTCGGCCGGATGGTCGGCAGGATGCACGCTCAAAATATCTTCCACGGCGACTTACGGCTCGGGAATGTCCTCGTAAAAAAGGTCAACGATGAGTTTGAATTTGTCTTTCTTGACAATGAACGAACGAAAAAATTCGTAAATCTGCCTCAAAAACTGCGTTTGAAAAATCTCATTCAGATAAATATGTCTCTAAGCGACGCCCACAAGCCGGTTTTTCTGGATGCTTATCTGGCGCAGCAGAATGTGAAAATTGATGGAGAAAAACTCGCCGCCCGGATTGCTGCAGGCGTGAAAAAAAGACTCGCCGCAAAAAAAATCAAAACTGTTTAAGAAAACTTATATCGTTTTCGAAAAACAGTCTAATATCGGTTATGCTGTATTTGCGCATTGCGAGCCGTTCAATGCCGAAACCAAACGCCCAGCCGGTGTATTTTTCCTTGTCGATTCCGACCGCATCAAATACGTTCGGGTCAACCATACCGCAGCCGCCTGCCTCAATCCACTTTTCTTCGCCGTTTTTATCGACAAACAAGATATCCACTTCTGCGCTCGGCTCGGTAAACGGAAAAAAGCTCGGGCGAAGCCGCCATTTTACGTCCTTGCCGAAAAACGCACCGATAAACTGAGCTATGGTGCTTTTCATATCAACCATCGAAATGTCTTCATCGACCACAAGCGCTTCAAGCTGATGAAACATAAACATATGTGTCGCATCGACCGTATCAGGCCGGTAAACGCGTCCCGGCGCGACGACCTTTATGGGCGGTTTTTGTTTGCCCATTATGCGAATCTGTATCGTTGAAGTTTGGCTGCGAAGCAATCTATTGGCATCAACATAAAAATTGTCACTCGCATCGCGTGCAGGATGCTCGGGCGGGATATTTAATGCTATGAAGTTATGCCATTCATCTTCAACCTCAGGCCCGTAGGCAATTGAAAAACCCATCCGTCCGAAAATTTCAAGCAGTTCATTTATCGTCTGCGTAATTATATGTTTTTTGCCGATTTGGAAATCTATACCCGGCAGCGTAACATCAGTCAGCGGCACGTTTTTTTGGGGAGTCCTTTTAATAACTGACTTAAGCTGTTCAAATGCCTCAGTTACTTCTTTCTTGATTTTATTTGCAAGAGCGCCCGCCTCTTTTTTTCGTTCTGCAGGGAATTTCCCGATTTTGCCGAGCATATCGGTCACAGTTCCTTTTCTTGCCAGAAATTTTATGCGGAACTGTTCAAGCTGCTCGGTATTTGTCACTTTTTTGAGTGATTCAAGCGCCTCTTGTTCGATTTTTTTGAATTCGTCAAGCACAACTGTTTAGCCGTCGCCGGCACGGCGACATTAATTATCCCTTCAATGCCGTCCTGACCTTTTCGACTATGGCATCGAAAGCCGGGGCATCTGCTATTGCAATCTCGCTGAGCATTTTTCTGTTAAGCCGTATATTTGCCTTTTTACAGCCGTTGATAAACTCGCTGTAACGGATTTGTCTTTCTTTGCAGGCAGCGTTCAAACGGATAATCCACATATTTCTGAACTGTCTTTTGCGCTGTTTTCTGCCGACCTTCGCATAAACCTGTGCTTTTACGCCTCTTTCCTTGGCGAGCCGGTATGTCCTGCCGGGCGCATGCGAATGGCCTTTTACTCTCTTGAGCACTCTTTTCCTGGCCCGACGCCTGGCCGAACCTTTTCTTACACGCGGCATTCAGCTTTCCTTTCGGATTATTTGTTTGAACCGAGCATTTCTTTTATACGTTTTACGGACATACCCTCAATGATAAATGGCCTTCCGACTCGCCGGCGTCTCTTGGCGTTTTTACAGCTCATCAGGTGTCCTGCGTAGCTCTTATGAGCCTTGATTTTACCGCGGGCCGTCACTTTTACGCGTTTGGCTAAACCCTTATGTGTTTTCTGTTTAGGCATATTTTTCAACCTTAACACTTACTTTTTTAGGAAAATAACGACAGAATCTTAACAGACCATCTTTGACGGGTCAACAATTATTTAATACCGAGCCGGAATTTATCTGCCTGCCTATTTCGGCAGCATAAGCATTGTCATTCTTCTGCCCGCCAGCACCGCCGGCCTGTCAACCTTTGCAACATCTTCAAGCTGTGCGATGATTTTGTCTATCAGCTCTTTGCCCTGTTCAAGGTGCAGCATTTCGCGCCCTCTGAACATCATAGTAATCTGAACTCGATGCCCTTTCTTAAAAAACTCGCGGGCATGGTTCAGTTTTGTTTCGCAATCGTGAGGGTCGATTTTAGGCCGAAAACGTATCTCCTTGACGGTTATGGTATGCTGCTTTTTGATATTTTCTTTTTCTTTTCTTTTCTGTTCGTACAGATATTTGCCGAAGTCCATAATTCTGCATACAGGCGGTTTGCCGTTGGGCGCTATCTCGACAAGGTCAAGTTCCGCCCCTTTGGCCAGTTCTATCGCCTCGTTAATGGTTACTATGCCGATTTGTTTGTTCTCGGCGTCAACCAGACGAACAGGGCTTACTCTGATTTGTTCGTTAATCCTGAGTTTCAGCTTTGCGATTTTTCATCCTTTCCATTTTAAATAATCAATTAAATTATATATTCAAATCTCTCTTTTTATCCCCGATTTTCTTTTTTGCTTCGGTGATAAACGCATCGACCTGTAATGTTTTTGTATCCTTGCTGCCGCGAATCCTGACATTAACACTATCGCTTTGTGCCTCTATTGGTCCTACTATGAGCATATAAGGTATTTTTTCATTATGAGCACCGAGAATTTTTGCGCCGATTTTTTCATCGGAAATATCTATGCTGCATCTCAAACCCGCCGATTTCAGCTTTGAAAGCAGCTGCCTGGCATAATCGTTTGTCTTTTCGCTGATAGTCAGAATTCTCATCTGCTGTGGTGCAAGCCACAAAGGCATTTCGCCGCCGTAATGCTCGATAAGAATCCCTATAAACCGCTCGAATGAGCCTAAAATTGCCCTGTGAATCATAACGGGAGTTTTTTCAGTATTGTCCCTGTCGGTATAAACCAGCTCAAATCTTTGCGGCATTGAAAAATCAAGCTGAATTGTGCCTAACTGCCACGTTCGTTTGAGACAATCTGAAATATGAAAATCAATCTTAGGCCCGTAAAAAGCCCCATCGCCTTCGTTTATCTGGTACTGCAGATTTTTCTTTTCAAGCGCATTTTTCAAAGCCGTCGTGGATATTTCCCAGATTTCATCTGAGCCGATATGATTTAGCGGCTTGGTGGAAAGCTCAATATGGATATCTTCAAACCCAAAAGCTGAGTATATTTCAAATACAAGATTTATGACACCTACG
>Ga0315543_1002346_pt1 | contig 18534 bp, 12 predicted proteins | sample SalMarSW160210MG_2_FD_203098 | JGI IMG/M metagenome (GOLD analysis project Ga0315543, IMG submission 203098) | Salt marsh sediment microbial communities from the Plum Island Ecosystem LTER, Massachusetts, United States - Salt Marsh Sediment SW1601-210 ...
CTGGTCTTTCGCGAAAGTCGAACCAAGAAAGGCACACGCTTCAAATCATCGCTCATAAGGGCAATCGAGGCGGAATTTATTGCTACATCGCTGCCGGCAGCTCCCATCGCAATACCAAGGTCGCCTGCCGCCAGTGCCGGTGCGTCATTTATACCGTCTCCAATAACCACAACGGTATGGCCATCCTTTTTAATTTGCTCAACAATCGAGAGTTTATCCTGTGGCAAACAATGTGCCTTAAAATCAGTGCAGCCCAATTCCGCAGCAACACGGTTGGCGACCTCATCCCGGTCACCGGTGAGCATAGTAACTCTTTTTATGCCGAGATCGAATAACTCCCTGACTGCGTGCTGAGCTTCAGGTCTTGTTTTGTCCTGCAATCCTACCCAGCCGATACACTTCGAACCCTTCGCCACGTAGAGGGTACTAAAACCCTGCTCCTCGTGCATGCTCGGGTCGGGGACATTGCTTATATCCACATTGTTTTCTTTAAGGAATGTATCTCTGCCGACGTAAACCTGCGCCGAGTCAACTGAGGCTGTAACACCTTTGCCGGGGATTTCCTGAAAATTATCTATCGCTGCTAAAGAAAGGTTTGCCTCTTTGGCTACCTCCTGCAGCGCTCTTGCTGCGGGGTGTTTGCTCATCTGCTCGGCTGAGGCAGCCGCAGTTAGTAGTTCAGCCGGTTCAACTCCTTCAGCCGGGGTCAGCTTGGTTACGTACAATCGGCCGGTTGTAACGGTTCCTGTTTTGTCAAACACCAGCGCCGTCATCTTGCCTGCAATCTCAAGGTCGGCAACGTTCTTTATCAGGATACCAAGCCGTGCCGAAGCTGAAATCGCCGCCACCATCGCCGTTGGTGTCGCCAGAATCAAAGCACAGGGACAAGAAATAACTAATATTGTAATCGCTCTGTTAATATCGCCGGTAAAAAACAAAACTATGCCTGCAATCATCAAAATCGTCGGCGTATACCATTTAACATAGCGGTCGATTATTCGCATAATCGGTATCTTTGTCTGCTCGGCTTGCATTATCAAGGACTGCACTTTACCGAGAGTGGTATCTTTGCCGGCTTTGGTTACGGTGATATCCAATACGCCCGTAAGGTTATTTGTGCCGGCGAAGACCTGCATTCCCGGGACTTTATCTGCGGGCAAAGATTCACCCGTTATTGTTGCTTCATTGACGGCACTAAGTCCTTTGATAACCTCGCCGTCTGCCGCTATGTTATCACCGGGTCGTACACGGATAGTGTCACCGGGCTTTAAGCTGCTGACGTTTACTTCTTTTTCACTGCCATCCCTATTGATAAGATTTGCTTTTGTGGGTGTTAGCTTTATCAGCGACTCAATCGAGGTGCGAGCGCCGAGAGCAGTGCGGGTCTCGATAAGCTCGCTTACGAGCATAAAAAATGCAACGATACCTGCGGTGGCGTAATTTCCTGTCGCAAATGCAGCCAGTATCGCCAACGCCACCAGCTCGTCCATATGCATCTCTTTTTTGATAATACTTTTTATCGCATGCAGAACGATGGGGGCACCCAGCAGTATCGCACCAACCATCGCTAAAAACTCGGATTGAAAACTGCCGCTGCCGTAGAGATACCTCCAGCGGGCTATACCGCTGCTTATCAGCAGCATTCCACCAGCTAATGTGCCTAATAGAGCAATACTGATGCGAATCTGCTTACTATGGGTGTGTTCAGCAGCGATGTCTTGCTTAAAATGTAAGTGTTCATGAGCCATAATTCGAATCCGTTTAGTGGTTGCGCTACTCGTTTCGTGTATCGTTTACCGGTTGTGTCCTAATGACGCTTTACGACTGACGCAACCGATACGAGCAGCGCAACCGCAACCGTCAAACGAAACTTATTTTGGCTTTATAGCCGGGTCTCTATTTAGCTGTATCCAGATTTCGTTGCCTTTAGTGCCTTCGGTTGGCTGGATTATTATTTTTTCGTCCACATTGTTAAGAACGTCTTCAATGGCGTCCTGGTAGATTTCCTGAAGGACGAGTTTCGGACGTTTACGATATTCGGGCAGTATCTGCTGCAAATATTCGGCATTGGCTCTGGCAGTTTCAACGACCTTTGTTCGATAGGCGCGTGCCCCTGCGATTTTCTCCTGGCCGGAACCAGCTAATTGTGCCCAGAGCGATTCTTTCTCCTCTTCACTTATATTTTCGTCGTTCTCAATGGCCTCAAGAAGTTCATCAGCGACCGGTCCGGCAGCTTCGTTAAGGGTCTTTTGGGCATAGGTCCTGGCTTCATGGACAGCCTTTTGACTATCCTGACTTGCGCTTATGAGCGCCTCAAACGCCGCATTTACCTGTCGAGGCCACGTTATATCCGTCAATTGCACCGACTCAACCGTTATACCGCTTTCTATCTTGTCGAGCTTTTCCTGCAGCAGATGTTTGACATGCTCGGTTAGAAACCCAACTTTTTCAAACATCGCCTCGTCGATGGTATAGTTGACCATTGCCGTTACAACCGCATCAGCAAATAGACTTTTCAAAAGCGGCGTTATGCTTTCCTTCATAACATCGAGGTATATCTGACCTGGTCTTATATCTTCTACGTAAACGTTTTTGAAAAAGCGTTCAGGATTCTTGAGCTCAGGGTCTTTGACCTGATAAGTTAGCTGCCATTTACAGTGGAGAATGTTGTAATCGCTGCCGGCAGAATCTCCGATAGTTTCTGTTTGTTTTTCGCTTCGGGTAATACAGTAGCCATCGCGTATAGGCTCTAAAGTTCGTCCAATGCGCTCTCTGGCTGTCGGACTCCGCAGCGGCTTTTCCTCGTACCAGAACGAGTTGATAACCAGATTGACCTTTTTTTCTACGGGTATTTTGACGATTTCATCTATTGGATACGGAAATACCCAGTGCAAACCCGGTTCGAGAATCCTATCTTCCCGCAGGCCTCGAATCTTGCCGAACCGCAGTACTAGCGCCTGCTCATCGGAACCGACCATCCTGAAACCGGAGGCAAAGAAAAGAATTATCAGCACTATCATTATTGCCTTCAGAATGATAAAGCTCAGCCGAAGTGCTTCCGACAGTGATTTGCTGGCTGTGTCAAGTTCTGTACCGTCGCGTTTTCCTGCTGGCAGAGCTTGCAAATCCTTGTTATCTTTTTTATTTTGTTCTGTCATAACATCAGCGTTTAGAATTTATTCTTCCGGTTCGGCTGGCTCGTTGGGTTTAACCCGCCGTACGTCTGGCGGGTTAAGGTCGGGCATCTCCTCAAGCAACTTGAAAGGTGCTGTCTTGGCGCTGAAAACGACGGTTGCTCTTTCCGCTAATATTTTTTTGAGGGACTCGATATCCCGCAGGAACATTGCAAGCTCCGGGTCCGCCTCGAGTAATTTATAGTATTTTGCGGCCTCTGCATCGCCTTTGCCTCGTATTGTTTTTGCCCTTGCTTCAGCGGCCGCAAGCAGTTCTGTCTTTTTGGAATCTGCGTCGGTTCTTATCTTCGTTGCCTCGGCCTGCCCCTGGGCGATGGTGGCTTCGGTCTTACGGTTTCTTGCAGCTCTCATTCGCTCAAAGACTTTTTCGGTAACATCTTTACTGATTTTAAGCTGCTTGATACCAAGAGTTCTTATTCCGATACCATAATCATTTCTGATGCTTTGCTTAAGGCCAGCGAGCATCTCGTCTTCGACTTTGTTAAATTTGATTTTTGTGGGGTCACTATTTACGAATTCACTGAAGAGGTGTTGGCCGATTACTTTGTTTTGAGTATCACTAATCCGGCTGCGCAATTTACTTTGAGCCTCGTTTATGGTTTTAACGGCATTAAAAAATTTCAGTGGTTCGGCGATATTCCAGACGACGTAGGTATTTACGATAATCGGCACTGCACCTTTCGTTGTTGTCTCGCCCATCTCCGCTTCCAGGACTCTCATCCGCGAATCAAATTTATGGATTTGCTGGATTGGAAACGGCCATCTGAAGTACCAGCCCGGCTCGGTAATCTCCCGAGTGGGCCGGCCAAAGGTCGTTACGAGGGCCGATTCCGTTTCCCTTGCCTGAAATGAGACAAGAAGCAGGACCAGAATCGCGATTAATGATACAATAAGGATTGCAACTGTTATATTTTTCATTTTTTGCTCGTCTCCTCAAATCCACCAATATCGTACAAGCTTGGCGTTAGTTTTTCCTTTGCGTCGAATATGAAAATTTGTGTATCGTTTGGGTCAGCAGCTACGACGTATTTACGTATGTTTTGAAGGGCCTCTTCGAAAGCCGCTAACCTCTGCTCGCGTTTGTAAATTTCCTTTGCGGCTCTGTACGCCTTAAGCTGGCTGTCGAAACGCTCTCCTGTTGCACGAGCAAGAGTCGCTTTCTCAAAGGCATAGCTTTTGGCTTCTCGCAGAGTGCTGAATATATCACCCTTTGCTTCTGCAAGTTTCTTATCCAGAGCTGTTCCGAGTTTTTCGATTTGTTCTGAGTCGTTTTGTTCTTTGGCCTTTTGGTATTTGGCTGCCAGCTCATAAAGTTTGTCGGCCTCTTCTACCGAACCTGCCAGCGCACTTAAAGTTTTATTGCGTTCTGCAAGAGAGCGCAAAACAATTGCCTGTTTTTCCTGCACGGCACCGATGACCTTTTGATAATCTGTCGCAACCTCAACAGGGGGATGGACTCCCTGCAGGCCCAGAAATACTATTTCTACTCCTAGTCCCGCTTTATCAGCGGCATCCTGAATCCTGCCTGTTAAAATCTGCTTGGCCTGGGCACGACCGGCTCCAAGCAAACTACTTTCGAGAGCAGTTTCGTCATCAACCTCAATCCCCGCACTGGCTGCGAATTTGGTCAGTTCGTGATAACAAATTGTCTCGAGCACTTTTTCCGGCTCGTTATGATTGTAGATAAAAGAGTATAAGTCCTTTATTTTGTATTGAACGGGCACAGCAGCAATGACAAGACTTACCGGCACGGCTCCAGAGGTGGAAGCTGCACCGGTTTCTTCACTGGCTACAAGCAAGTGATATTCTTCCTTATAATGCGCCTCACCCCACAATAGCGACGGCTCATGTATCACCTCGCCGGTCTTGGGGTCGGTTCTGGGGACATAGCCAACGCTGATTTCCGAGACCATTTTCGTAGGATGCTTATAGGCAATATCAATTGGCCACGGCCATTTGAAAGTAAGTCCCGGCTCAGCTTTGTTTACCTGACCGGATTTATTCAGAGGATTGCCGAAGTGTTCTATTATCGCCTCTTCGTTAGGATTTACCACAACGATACAACTCAGCAGATACAGCGTAACAACGGCGAATAAAACCAAAGGTGCTATCGCTTTTTCGAGCAGCTTATAAAACCAGGTTTGAGATACCTTAAAACCGAATTGATAATCGATTGTCTCTGCGGCGCTGCGTAATATTCCGCCCGGCTCATTTATAATCCCAAGCAGTCTGCTGTCGAAGGCGCTTCTGGAGTATTGACCTTTCAGCCGAGGCCGATATATATCAAGCACAGCATTTAGAGCGGTTTCTACTCCAAGAACAACAAGCAATATCGGAATGACCCAGGCGATTACGCTTACCACTCCAAACCAGTTGAAGTGCGCCAGCGCCAGACCTATTGCCAGAGAAAAGCTCAAGATAGCTACGCAAAGCAAGCTGCTGCCGCCGGCCCTTAGTGGACGCCATTGCGGCTGAACCGACATACCAGTAACATAGCGGGAAATCAAGAAGCTCACAAAAGCTATCGCCGTCATACAAATTGCACAGAGCAACGCCTGCTTCGGCTCAGTATCGATGCCGGCAGAGATGGCTTTTAACAAATATATCCCGACACCTATTTGGTAAACGGCGACCAAAGATGAGAATATAGGGATGAACCATTTTTCGAGTATTTCCAGGCGATGTTGAGCAACGGCGAATAAACTGGCACGCTCATCCTTGGCCTGAAAGATGGTAGGGCCCTGCTCAACTTTGGCCAATTGGCTCATATCGAGCTTTTCCTGCTCGGCCAGACTGCGTGTATGGAATTGAATAGTAAGGACAAACCAAACAGAAGCTGCTGAAAGAAGCAGCCAGCCAACCGCAGATATAGCAAGGAAATCACTCCATCGGCCAACAAGAAAACAAGTGCCGAAAAAGACCACGCTTAAAATCAGAGATACCCAGGCTATATGTTCAGGACGTTTAGACGATACCGCCATTTTCTATCTCAGTCTTTTTTTGAACAAAAAAACCTCAAATACAGTATTCAATTATATGTTCAAGCTCTTTACAAGTCGTCAGTCATGCAGTATAACAATAAGCGCCAATTTGGTATAGAATCAATTGGGAAAATTATTGAAACCTGTGTTGTTAAAGGAATAAACCATAATTTGAGTTTCGGGTTCGTTCATAGTTTAGCCGTCGCCGGTAAGCCTGCACTGAGCTTGCCGAAGTGGCGACGTTTCTTCAGCAATGGACAAATTACTTACAATAGCAAAAAATACTTTCATAGAGACACTAAGGCAACCAATCTATGCCGTAATCATTATCGTCGCTTTGTTTCTACTTTTTATGAGTCCATCTTTGACTATGTACACAATGAGCGATGACAATAAGCTCCTGAGAGAGTTAGGATTATCTACGTTATTTTTGACCAGCTTGTTCATAGCAATATTTTCCGCTTCCGGGGCTGTGGCCCAGGAGATTGAGAATAAGACCATAACCACCGTTCTGACCAAACCGGTCCAGCGTCCGATATTCATTATTGCTAAATTTTTAGGTGTGGCCGCTGCGGTATTTCTGGCGCACTATATCTGCACCATTGCCCTGATTATGGCGATTAGGCACGGCGTCCTTGAATCTGTAAATGACCCACATGACTGGACGGTCATAGCCACGGCGGCGATTATAGTTGTAGCATCATTTCTGCTAAGTGCCTTTTTCAATTATGTTTATGACTGGAAATTTTCGTCAACAGCCATTGTGCTGATAGCCATATTTGCTACGTTTGGTTTAATATTTTTAGCTTTTATTGACCGAAACTGGAAGTTTAATCCAGCCAATAATGGCATAAACGCCCTGGATATTTATGGCTCGGTGCTGCTGTTGTTAGCTGCGATGATAATTGTGGCTTTGGCGGTGGCACTTTCATCCAGGTTTAACATAGTGGTAACGCTCTCGGCCTGTATTGGGATTTTTTTGTTGGGTCTTATAAGCGATTACGCTTTCGGCAAATTCGCAGAGACAAGGTTGTGGGCCAAAATTGGCAGGTTTTTGGTACCAAACTTACAGGTTTTCTGGATAAGCGACGCTATTTACGAGGGAAGTGACGTCCCTCTAAAGTATATACTTATAACCGCTTCTTATGCCTTGTGCTATTGCGTAGGTATCCTCGCCTTAGCCGTTGCACTCTTCCAGCGCCGACAAGTAGGATAGAAAGTGCCTAAAGTGTAGAGTGCCTAAAATGTAAAGTGCCTAAATATGGTAAACGCAATGAATAACTTTAGTCACTTTAGCTCACTTTAGTCACTTTAGCTCACTTTAGTCACTTTAGCTCACTTTTTATAACTGCTGTTTCATCGCAGTTTTGCTGTTTTGGGCATCTGGCACAATCGCTCCAGACCTTCATCGGCAGCTTATCTTTTTCGATTCTCTCAAACTCCAGTTTCTCAAAAAATCCGGGGTCCATCGTAAGGGCAAAGACCTTAGGCACACCAAGCTGAGCTGCCTGTTCAATAGCCGCAGCCACAAGCGATTTGCCGACTCCCTGGTTTTTATGTCCTTCATCGACCGCCAGCGATTTTATTTCCGCTAAGTCCGACCAGATAACCTCTAATGCGCAGCAGCCAATTATATTGCCATCAAGCTCAGCTACAGTGAAGGCCTGAAGATTTTTATAGATATCAGCCATTGGGCGATACAGCATCTTGTCCTGCTCTGCATAGTCGTTTATCAAAGAATATATGACCTTGACATCCGATATTTTCGCACTGCGAATATTCATATGTAAGCAAGTATAGTTGTTAACCCCTTGCAGTGCAAGGGGTTCTTGTTTAGCCCCGTTGCTTGCCTGCCCCATACCAAAATTCTGTTTTTTGGTGTAGGGGCGGCAGGGGTCTTGCTATGGGGTTGGCAAATTGGAACAGGTTTCAAGCAATTTGATTGCATAGGAATTTGTATTAGCCACAGAGGTACTAAGACACTAAAAAGAATTCTTAAAAACTTTGTGCCTTGGTGTCTTAGTGGCAAAAAAAGTCCCGCCGAAGGCGGTTAAGTTCTATCAGTAATGGAAACTCTGGAGAGAATCCGACCCGCCGTGCCGGAGCCACGGCGAGGCAGGAGCGATTCAACGTGAAAAAGTACCACATGAGAGTGCGGGCGGACACCTTTAATTCCCTTTTTTAAAATCCTTTCAATAAAAAAATTACATTTCTTTTTCTCCGGTATGGTGTCCTCAGATTTCTACTATTCTTTCAGTCTCTGCAAAGCTGCCCGCGCGTAGTCCATGGAAGGATGCGACCCCGGCTTTTCAGGACATTTTACACACTTTTCAAAAGATGATCTGGCACCCTTAACCTCCCCAAGTTTCTCGAGAATGGCCCCGATAAGACAATGAGTCTCAGCATCGTCTGGATCCAGACGGGACGCGACCTTTGCATGAGCCAGGGCTTCCTCAGTGAAAGACTTATTCCAGAGAGCACCTGCCAAGGCCCGTCGGACTTGGGGATCGTTGGGTTTGAGGGTGACGGCTGCTCGGAGATAAGGCAAGGGATCATATTCCTTGCCGAGGGAATCGACTATTAGACCCATAAAATAGTGCGCTTCAGCACAACCAGGATGTTGTGACAGAACTTTCTCAAGTTCATCCGCAGCTTCCCTTGTTTTCCCCTGTTGAATGAAAAGAATCGCTAGTTTCGACATAGACTCCCAATCCAAGGGTTCAAGAAGTATGGCATTTTTGAGTTCTGCTGATGCTTCGTTGAGCTTTCCCATTTCGTAAAGGCAAAGCGCAAGTCCTTTGTGCGGCGCAGGCGATAGAGGACGGGCTAAGATGAGTTTCTTGAGTTCCTCAATGGCCTGCTTTATGGGAGGGCCGCCAATCTTTGGCTCCGCACGGTCGTACCTTACTATGGCTGAATCGGGCCATTTTATTGCCAATTGATGAACGTCAATTCTCCCGGCATGCTGCATAGACGATAGCATTCTTTTTCTCAAATCATCGGTGAGCTTCCTGGCATCCGAACCTTTCAATGGCGAATAGATTTCCGCCAGAACGGGGTCGTCTTTGTCCTCTGCAAGGCTAAGTGTGTCCAGCATGCCTAACGGCACTATCCACCATGGTTGGATTTCCGCGGCCATGCGACACTTTTTAAGCGAAATAGCACCCTCTCCGTTTGAAGCGGCTATTAAAGACTGAACAAGGAGGCCGCCAGCTGATTGACTCATGATGTCCTCCTGCCAGCCTTCGTAGGGTATGATTGCCTTGGAACCTGATGGGCCTGATTTTGGTTTTTTGAAGATGAGCTCAGAGAAAAACGTGACGCCTGCCAGATCTGGGCGTAATCTCACAAGTTCTCTTATGACTTGTTTTTCGGAGGGGGAAGTTGGGTCCAGCGGGTGGAAACTGCCCACTGGGTAATCAGGCTGACAGGCGAGCGCCGTTCTGTAAGCTATCTTTGCCTCAACAACATTCCCTTTCCTAGCGTTGAGCGTTCCTATCGCGACCCACGCCTTCGCAATCGCGGGGTTGTAGGATGTGATTTTCTTGTAGGCGGCTATTGCCTCGTCTACCTTATTGGCAGCCCAAAGATCGCCTGCATCGCCAAGCTCCTTCCGGCATAGAATAACATCGCAAGCCGATTGGTCCTTCTGCTCTGGTTGAGCCATTTCTTTCGCTTGCAGGCTGCTGATAGTGGCTGCAAGAACGAATACCATAGTTAACCTCTTCATAATGAACTCCTTTAATTGGACTAACATTATTTATATTGGTCCGCATCACATCCCAAAAACCATTGCGCCACCCATATAAGACGCTTGGCTACGTAGCCAAGCCTTCCGATTCCATAATCTTTCTCGAATTGCCTTTTTGGCGATTTTTCACCTAACGCCATTAAGATAAACAACTTACACACCTTTTTGCCCGGTTACTCTGTCGCGGAGTAAGCTTACTTTGCCACATATCACGCTTACTTTGCGACAGGTAAAGCTTCATTTGTGACATATCACGCTTAATATGCTACAACTGGCGCTTCATTTATGGCAGATAACGCTTCATCTGTGGCAAATCACCCTTCATCTGCGACATATTAACTTATTTATTACGGATAACGCTTGAACTACGATAGATTAAACTTCATATATGGCATATCACACTTACTTTGTCATATCTAAAGCCCACTTTTGCATAAAGTAAACCGCCTTTATGGATAAGTTCTATTCTAACAAATTTTATTTCCTTTTCACAACTTCATCTGGGAAATCCGGGACTAATTCACCAACTTGTCCCGAATCTTTTTATTGGGATTAACTAACTCCTCTTCGCGCCTTCGTGGCTAATTACATAATCAGTGTAAATTCGTGTTTATTCGTGGCTAACTCCTCTTCGTGTCTTTGTGCCTTGGTGGCCACAAATCGGTGTCTAAAAAAATCCCTTGCCCTGTATATCTCTGATATTGTATAAATGTTGTTTTTGAAGCTGTTAAATAAAACCTGAAATAATCTAATGGAGGCCGAAAAGTGGCTAATACAGGTGACATTCGTAACATTGTTCTTTTAGGGCACGCGTCAAGCGGAAAAACCTCGCTTGCCGAGTCAATCCTGCACAAAACCGGCGCAACGAACCGTCTCGGCAGCGTTGACGACAAAACCAGCGTCTGCGACTACTATGACGAAGAGAAGGAGCACCAGCATTCAATCCAGTCGTCTGTAATTCACGTCGAGCACGCCAGCAAGTTTTTCAACATCATCGATACCCCCGGTTCACCTGATTTTGTTGGCCCCGCCATAAAATCGATACCTGCCGCCGAAACAGCCGTAGTAGTAGTCAGTGCCGCTGCCGGCATTGAGACCAATACTCGGAAGCTCTTCGAGCTGGCCAAAAGCGCTAAATTATCGCCGCTCATCGTGATAAACAAAATCGATGCTGAAAACACCGACTTTCCAGCACTTATTAAGGCCGTTCAGGAAACCTTCGGCTCGCAGTGCCGATGTGCCAATTTGCCTTCTGCGGACAAGGCATCTGTCATCGACTGCATCGAGAATGACACCGGCGACTCACCTGTGACGGATGTCGCCGGCGCCCATACCGAACTCATCGAAAGTGTCATAGAAGCGAATGACGAGCTTATGGAGAGCTATCTTGGCGGCGAGCAAATCGGTGCTGAAAAAATCGCCTCGGTATTTGTTGAAGCGCTGAAATCCGGCACTTTAATCCCGATAGTTTTCACCAATGCCCGCAAAGAGGTTGGAGTAACCGAGCTGCTTGATATTATTGCGAAATACACTCCCTCGCCTTCCCAGGCAGAGCCGGCCGTTCTTAAAGATGGCGATAAGCAAACACAGCTAAAAGCCGACCCTGCAGGCCCATTAGCCGGGCTGGTATTTCGCGTTGCGTTCGACCCACGCTCGAATATGAAGTACTCTACCATTCGCATTTTCAGCGGCAAAATTACTTCGGACACTAATTTACGTCGCAACGATGAAAGGAAATCCATTCGGCCTGGCAATATCTTAAAATTCCAGGGCGGCGAAACCAGTCAAATCGATTCCGGTATAGCCGGTGATATCATAACCCTATCTAAAGTAGAGGAGCTTCAAATCGGAGATTTAATCCACGATGGCAATGTCGCCGGTGTCTTTGAGCAGCCCCCAGTGCCGGAGCCAATGTTCTCTCTGGCGCTCGAGCCCGCCTCAAGAGGTGATGAACAGAAAATAAGCTCGGCTTTGGAAAAGTTGTGCGAGGAGGACCCTTGCTTTAAGATAAAGCGGGACCTGCAGACAAAGGAGCTCGTCGCCAGTGGGCTTGGCGATTTGCACCTGCGGATAACGCTCGAAAAGATGCAGAACCGCTCCAAGCTGTCGGTAACCACAAAAGAGCCGAAGATTCCCTACCGTGAGACGATTACCGCAAAAGCCGAAGGCCATTACCGCCACAAAAAGCAGACCGGCGGAGCCGGCCAGTTCGGTGAAGTCTATCTCCGTGTTGAACCTGCTGAGCGAAATTCCGACCCACCGCTGGAGTTTAGCTGGGATATCTTCGGCGCCTCCATCCCCGGCCAATACGAACCGGCCGTCCGTAAGGGCATCAACGAAGTTATGCAAGCCGGCATAGTCGCCGGATTCCCATTGCAGGATATACGCGTCTCAATATACGATGGCAAGCACCATCCCGTCGATTCGAAGGAAGTTGCCTTTCGGGCGGCGGGCAAGGGTGCGTTTGTTGACGCCATGGAAAAGGCAAAGGCGGTCCTGCTCGAGCCGATAGTCAATATCGAAGTTACCGCACCGGCTGAAAATGTCGGCGATATCGCCGGCGACTTGGCCTCGAAACGCGGCAGGGTGCAAGGCCAGGATATGCTGGCTGGCAATTTCATCGTTATTAAAGCTCAGGTGCCCCTGTCCGAAGTTACCCAGTATAATAGCCAGCTAAAAAGCGTTACCGGCGGACGCGGCAGCTACGCAATGACAATGAGCCATTACGAAATCGTCCCGCCTAATGCCCAACAGCAAATCGTCGCACAATATGCAAAGAAGAAGGGCACGAATTAGTTCCGTCGCTCGTGACTTGATGTTAGCGTGGCTCGCTGAATGGATGAGTGGGTCCCAGTCAGCGACTCCTGCCTAAGAATTGCGGGGGCAGGCTAAGACACTAATTCGCTCAACGAATTCCCCTTGCCAATCCGGCCAAAAATGCACTTTATGCTTTTTCAAGCTGATACTAAAGTCGAGTCCAATTCAATGCTTAAAGACGTAATCAGGGGCAAGCGTTCGGCGTGTTCTCCTCTGGATTGACATATTATCCTCTCTCTTATCATAGAAATGTATCTATTAGTTCTCTTGTGCCTTTAATAAGATCTCCAACATCACGGATGTCGAATTCATCCCACTCTGCATGAAGAGCGTGATTTCGAACACCAGCAAAGCTCTTAACTCGCTTTGCTTTCACCGGAGTAAAGATGTTTTGCTTAACTAGTTCGTCTATCAGGGGTTCCATAGACATTCCCTTAGTTTCTATTGTATGCTTACGAGCAATTCTTTTAATAGTGTCTTCTAAAACGGCACATGCCAGTATCGATGACTCAATTTTTTTATTACCTTTATGATAATAACTCGCATGATCAAGAAAATCGTCGAATGCCTCTGCTATCACAATATACTCAACTTTGCGTAATAATCCCCTTTTCCATTCATCTTTCGTTGCAGCAAGTAGGCCGTAAAGTTTTTGCATGATCCTATATGCCACACCAGATTTGTTATCATCGTCTCTCTGTAAACGTGCACACTCTGATTTGAAAGTGCCGTTGGGCTGATCAACAAGTCCTATTAGATTTACTGTTGAGCCGATCCATTGTTGATATATAGCGATTCTATCTTCTGGCATCCAGTAAGATAGAAATCCATTCTCATCTCGTTCAACTTCTGATATTAACTTCTGCCCCTCGATCAACAATTCAGTGAAACGCTGTTCATAATCATTCTCTAAAGACATCTTTATTTTCTCCGGCCAACATAATAATATACAACATTTATCCGCCGCTCATTTGGCGGACTTTTTGTTACCAATTCGTTTTTTTCTCGCCGATGTTTTCCTCAAAGTAACTTGATGGATTATACTAAACTTGGGTTTATCCATCAATCCAAAATTCCACCATTGTTTTGAACATTTGATATTTGAATTTCGAATTTGTTTAGGATTTCTGACCAAATTCGTGTGAATTCGTGGTCAAATAGAGATTCTTCGCTTTCGTTCAGAATGACAGATCCGTGTGAATCCGTGGTTAAACTTTTTGTGCCTTTTCGTGGCCAAGAAAAAACCTGCCGTTAAACGGCAGGCTAAATATTTTTGGATTTCCCCGCTTCATCAACGCAGATGCTCATTCTCTATTAAGCTCTTCTATAGTTTCTGTAACTATTTCGTCTATCAATTCTTTTACAGACACAATTTTTGTCACTCTCGAAACGTTAGTGCCTGCAAGAACGACTGCATTGTCGATGTCCCCATCTGCGGCATCAATCAGAGCTTTGGCAATACAATATTGAACCGTAGCAGGGTCACAGGTCCTGAGACACTGATAATTGCAAGTAAACTCTTTTCTTTCACCACGCAGTATATCATCAAGAAATTTTGTTCTTATTACTCTTGCCGGCATACCCACCGGGCTTTGTATAAAAACGATATCATCTTCCCCAGCCTTAATATAAAGCTGTTTAAATTCATCAGCCACTGAACATTCGAAAGTAGCTACGAACCTGGTCCCAATCTGCACACCCTTTGCTCCCATACGTAAGAACTTAGCCACATCTTTTCCGTCAAATATACCACCTGCCGCTATAACAGGAATGCTTGCCCCGTACTCTTTTTCGTATCCGGCGACCAGTTCCAAAACATCTTTTACCGCATTCTCAAGCAGCGGCTCATTTTCCATTGTCCCTTTAAGGGATTTCAATTCTTCCAAGCTGTAACCCGCTATATGTCCCCCTGATAACGGACCTTCAACAACGAAAGCATCCGGGAGGCGATTATAGCGCCTTTTCCACGTCTTCAGCAGCAGTTTTGCAGCTCTTGCTGAAGCAATCAGAGGAATCAGCTTTATCGATGAACCTTCTGCGAATTCCGGCAGGCTTAAAGGCAGTCCCGCACCTGAAACAATATAATCCACATTTTCTTTTGCGGTAGTCCTCACCAGGTCCTCATAATTACTTAGCGCTACCATTATATTTACACCGATAGCCCCATCAGATAATTCCCTTGCTCGTCTTATTTGCTTTTGAAGATGTTCTCTTGAAGATTTGGGCACATCTGCCCTGTTTTCTTCCGTATCAGGAGGAAGCCCCACGCTGGCTATAGTTCCACCAGCACCGCAATTCGCTACCGCTGCGGCTAAAGACGCCACTGATACTCTAACCCCCATTCCCCCTTGAATGATAGGGATTTTAATCTCCAAGTCGCCGATTACAAGCGGCTTTAATTTATCAAACATAACATTTTCCTCTCATGCAAGCCTATCCATTAGGACTGCGTGTACCTTTGCCACAAGAATCCTGACAATCACTAAAACTGGCCTCTATATGATAGCATTGGCTGGACAAGTTTCAACTGAAATTCTCCAAATAAGTTGATTTCTCATTAACCGCAGAGTTCGCAGAGAACACTCGTGCTACATAGCGAGTACTTCGCAGAGTAGTACAGAGGATTTAGCTACGAAGACGCAAAGAGCGTAAGGGAAATCAGGATATCAGGGTAACAGGCAGCAGGGAATTAGAGAATTAGTAGGCACAGCACAGCTTACATACGGGAAATTCGGGGTAAATATTATATGTATTGCTTGACGGTAGTATGGGTGAGGTTATAATCGGGGCTGGAATCGAGATGAACCCCGCCACTTCGAGGGGCGGGGTGAATTTGATATGGCATATTTTCTTGGAAAGGTGCGATTATGGCAAGGATATATGACAAGCAGTGGGAAGATAAAGAAATCAGGTTGCCGTTCGGTCCGGACTTTAAGTTCAATCTGGCCTGGCTGAAGTGGATAATACCTGCAGGAGTGGTGGTGTGGCTTTTATCAGGGATATATCTTGTCCAGCCGGACGAGCAGGGAGTTGTTCGGAGGTTCGGCAAGGCGGTGAGAGTAACACAGCCGGGTCCAAATTACCATTTGCCTCAGCCGATTGAGATGGTTGATAAGGTCAAGGTAAAGAAGGTAAGGCGAATGGAGATTGGATTTAGGACCATCCCTAATGCCTCACCGGCGAGGTATCGGTTCTACCCTGAAGAGTCGCTGATGCTGACCGGTGATGAGCAGATAGTTGATGCGCAGATAATAATGCAGTACCAGGTCAAGGACCCGGAGAAGTTCTTGTTCAATGTTCGCAACCTGGAAGCAGAACGTGGAGCGCTTATGGACGCTGCTGAGGTAGCCTTGCGGCAAGTGGTAGGTAAGCGGCCGATTGATGATGTGCTGATAACCGAGAAGCTGCAGGTCGAGATCGATATTCGTGAGCTTCTGCAGCGAATAATAGATAGATACAACAGCGGGCTAAAAGTGGTGGAAGTGAAGCTGCAAACGATTCGTCCACCGAAAGAGGTGGCCGCAGCATTTAGTGACGTCGTAAGTGCAAAGGAAGATAAGGAACGATTAGTCAAGGAAGCTGACGGTTATCGTGAGGATTTACTACCCAAGGCCAGGGGGCGTGCTGCGAGCATAATCAGGGGTGCGGAGGCGTATAAGGCCGAGCGGGTAAAACGCGCTCAGGGCGATGCCGACAAATTTTTGGCAATTTTGAAGGAGTACGAAAAGGCAAAAGATGTAACCCGCAAGCGGCTGTATCTGGAGACAATGGAGCAGATTCTGCCGGGGATACGAAAATTCGTGATTGACTCTGGGGTTGGTGGTAACCTGCTGCAATTTCTGCCTCTTGAGACCAGTGCCGAGCACAGTCGAAGTAAAGGAGTTGAAAAATGAATCAGAAGATTGTCATTGCAATCGTTTTGCTTATTGTGATTGTCATCGTGCTGGCGGGTTCGGTGTTTACGGTAGACGAGCAGGCGGTTATTACACGGCTGGGCAAATATGTGAGAACCGTTTCTGAGCCGGGTTTGGGCTTTAAGGTTCCTTTTGTTGAAAAGGTGCACAAATTTGAGGACAGGGTTCTGGAATATGATGCGGCGGCGGCACCAATCATTACCAGCGACAAAAAACATCTTGTTATCGATAATTATGCGCGGTGGAGAATAGTAGAGCCGCTGAAGCTGTACCAGACGGTGCGGGATGAATCCGGGGCGCAGGCGAGACTGGATGATATAGTTTTTTCGGAGATACGTGAGGAGCTCGCCCGACATACGCTGACGGAAGTTGTCTCGGTCAATCGCGAGGCGATAATGGAAAAGGTGCACAAGCAGTGCGACGAGAAAGCGAGAGAATACGGCATCGAGGTAATGGATGTTCGCATAAAAAGAGCTGATTTGCCCGCTGAGGTTGCGCATTCGGTCTATGCACGAATGAAAGCGGAGAGGCAAAGAATCGCAAAGAAATATCGCAGCGAGGGTGAAGAAGAAGCGGTAAAAATCAGAGCACAGACCGACAAGGAAAAGACCATCCTGCTTGCGGAAAGCTACAGGCAGGCCGAGAAACTAAAGGGCGATGGCGATGCTGAGGCGATAAAGATATATGCGGAAGCTTTTGAGAAAGACCCTGAGTTTTACGCATTTGTCAGGACGCTGGAAACTTATAAGAAGTCGCTGGGCCGGGATACAACGATTATCCTGCCGAGCGATTCGGAGCTTTTCCAGTATTTGAGCCCGCCGACAGAGTAGCGGGTTTGTTCTGGCAATACTCTGTCTTTGCCCTTGCAATTTTCGTAAAAAATCGTTATTTGCTAAGTAGATTGCTTCGCTCCGCTCGCAATGACGAGGGGAAATGGATTCCCGCTTTTGCGGGAATGACAGCGATGTACGACGCTAAAAGCGAGCGACGAACCACGAAATTAGGAGCGTTTTTGATGTCGAGAGTATGTTTTTTTACAGGTAAACGGACGGTGTCGGGCAGAAGCATTGCCCGGCGTGGTAAGGCCAAGTACCTCGGCGGTGTCGGAAGGAAAGTTACCGGCATTACCAAGAGAAAGTTTAAGCCCAATATTCAAAAGGTTCGAGCTGTCGTTGATGGCAAGGTCCGCAGGATTAAGGTCTCAGCCAAGGCCATTCGTATGGGACTTGTCCAAAAACCGCCAAAGCGTAATTATAAACCGGCTGAGAAAGCAACCGGCTAAAATTTTCTTGGGTATGAGCTGTTTACAGCGAGGCGGGTTCTGCCTCGCTTTTTGTTTAGACAGGACGTTGCTTTTATAAGGCAGAGCAAATGAAAAATAGATATTACTTAGCTTGTTTATTGTTATGGTTATTGGTTGGTCCTTGTATCAGTTTTGGTGCCGAGTTAACGATAAGCGTCAGGTATCCTGATAAAACGCCAGCGAAAGGTGTCAAAGTTCAGCAATTACAACTGGAACGACCATGCTGCACCAGTTATCTTTTAGGTGCTACAGATGAAAAGGGCGAGATCAAAGCGAAATTTGAAGAAGAAAAGTCGAGTTACGAAAATCTGCATGGCTATGGAGTCTATAGATATATCGTCATGCCAGAAAATTATAGATGGGAGGTCTCAGATTTATTTTACTGGAATAAATATCCGTGGAGTGAAAAAGTCCTTCACATGACAGGTGTTTGGCCATATGGAGATTACAAAAAGCGCATGTCCAGACCAAAAACCAACTGGTTGATAGGGAAGCTGGTACAGCTTAAAAGGGACAGCCAGATTAGATGGGAAGTTAATCTAAACAGAGGTAGAAATGTTGAAGTAGCAGTTCT
>Ga0315543_1002350_pt1 | contig 18518 bp, 17 predicted proteins | sample SalMarSW160210MG_2_FD_203098 | JGI IMG/M metagenome (GOLD analysis project Ga0315543, IMG submission 203098) | Salt marsh sediment microbial communities from the Plum Island Ecosystem LTER, Massachusetts, United States - Salt Marsh Sediment SW1601-210 ...
TTTTGCCGTGACTTGTCAAGATAATTGCGTTCAAACATTCAGAATTTACTGCTGGCAGCTAAATTATACGTTTTTTAAGTCGTTTTGGTGAGAACCGAGGACGCGTATAGTGATACAACCTGCCAAACAAAACAGTAACTTCCATTTGCCCGAAGTCATTCCCGCAAAAGGGCTTGTTGATAAACATAACAAACGTCATAGCGAGGAGCAAAGCGACGTGGCTATCTCGTTGTCATTCAATATCCGAGATTGCCACGCAGTCGCTCGCAATGACGAGAATAGGACTTTTTCAACACTCCCAAAAGCGGGAATCCAGGAAAATCAACGGGTTACCGGATACCCGTTTTCACGAGCATGACGAATCCCAACCGTTTCGGGGTATGATGAAAGGCTTTTACAACAGTTCCGAATGTTGACCACATAAGCTCCATAAACTGTCTTTGCGAGGAGTCCGCCTGAGGCGGACGACGTGGCAATCTCTTGTTACGGAAGCAGTTGCACCACTGAGATCGCCACGCTACCTTCGGTCGCTCGCGATGACGCCGCATTGCGACACACCCTCTCCTCTCTGGGTGATAAGGTGTGCTAAGCGTTGTATTCCTTCGCATGAGACATGCTGAACTGAGTAGAAGCATGAGGCGATATGATTTAAGACAATTGATAAACGATATTGTGCGTTTAATTGCAACTTAGTATGACAATGAGCTCACGGCTTGTCGTGGGCTTCTGTCAGGTTGACGCTCGAGCGTGTTGGAAGCCCCCTTGACATCTACCATATCCGCATCTACTTTAAGTACTCCGGTAGGAATAGTAATGGATATACCATATCTTGACTTACAGGCTCAATACCAATCCATAAAATCGGAGATTGACAGCGCTATCCAGAATGTTGTCAATTCCTCTGCGTTTATTCTCGGGCCGGCGGTGAGTGAATTTGAAACGGCCTTTGCTCAGTATTGCCAAGCTAAGTACTGCGTGGGCGTCAATAGTGGCAGCAACGCCTTACTTTTAGCCTTGAAGGCCCTTGATGTTTGTTCTGGAGACGAGGTTATCACCGCCGCCAATACCTTCTTTGCCACTGCAGCCGCAATTGTACACGCTGGCGCCCGGCCGGTGTTGGTAGATGTCAACCCGGGATCGAGAAACCTTGACCCGGAGCTTATATCCCTAGCGTTATCACGCAAGACCAGAGTCATTGTTCCGGTGCATCTCTACGGTCGCATGGCTGACATGGATCGAATAATGCAAATCGCCGAGAATTACAATATCGCAGTGCTGGAAGATTCAGCCCAGGCTCATGGAGCACAGTACCAAGGGAGACTCTCCGGCTCAATAGGGAAAGCTGCGGCATTTTCTTTTTATCCGGCAAAGAATTTGGGCGCTTTCGGTGAGGCCGGTGCGGCAACAACAAACGACCCGTCGATTGCCAAAAGAATACGGATACTTCGCGACCACGGTGCGGAAAGGAAGTACTATCACGACCTGATCGGGTATAACGCCTGCATGGAGGGAATACAGGGGGCAGTGCTGAAGGTTAAGCTGAAATATCTTGATCAATGTAACCAAGCTCGCAACCGCGTTGCGGGGTGGTACGATGAGCTGTTGAAAGATGTCCCCGTCATACTACCTGCGAGGGATGAGGTTTTTCGGCAGGTCTTTCATCTCTATGTCATCGAAACAGCCAAGCGCGACCAGCTTCAACATTATCTGTCTGAACACGGTGTGCCAACCCTCATTCACTATCCGGTGCCGCTTCACTTGCAAAAAGCATTTGATTTCCTGGGTTACAGAGTCGGTGATTTTCCGGTCGCGGAAAAGTTATCACGAGAAATACTCTCTTTACCCATTTATCCTGAACTGAGTCAACAGCAAGTGGTATACATCTGCGAAAAGATACGTGCTTTCTTCAATGGACGTTAAAAGGCCGCTCTCCTCTCGGTTGGAAATTATCAGTATTCTGGCGTTGCTTTCATTGATTATTTTGGTGCGCGTACACGGTCTTAACGCTGATCCTCCCACGGGATTGTCAATTTCTACCGACGTTTTTACCGACCCGTCTCAGTATACGCTGTTCGCAAAGATGTATGTTAAGCTGGGTGATTTTAATCCCTTCCATGACTTCCGTCTGACGGTATTTCTTAAGTCAAGCGTGACGCTGCTGGCTGTAATTATCTTCAAGTTGCTGGGGGTGGGGCTGTGGCAGTCCAATTTCGTGGGACTGCTGTATTCATTCGGTAGCCTTTTTCTCTTTTTCCTGTTCATACGCAAAGCTGCCGGGGAACTGGCGGGCCTTTTATACCTGATCCTAATCTGCTTCAATTACAATCAGCTCTTTTACGGACGGCTGCCCTTCCTGGAGCACGCCATGGCCTTTTATGCCTTTCTGTCGCTGGTGCTTGTGAGCTATTCCCGAAGGTGGATTAGGTATCTGTTGGCTGGGCTTTCTTTAGGGATAGCAGTATTTTTCGGGAAGATGATTGGTGTGGTATTCCTTTTTCCTTTTGCCTGTTTTCTTGTTTATCGCTTCGTCTATGAGAAAAAAACAGCAAAGCCGCTTATCTTTATTGGCGGTCTCGGCATTGTGGCAGTGTTTTGGTACTTCTTTACTTATGTCCCGATGAAGGAACAAGTAACGGGTTATTTCCAAGAGCAGGCGTTCTCGCTGTATGGAGTGCCGGAAGGACTGAAATCTTTTGGCGATTTTGTATGGAAATTGGTTTCGTTTGGCGATGATTCTAAGCTGTTTTCGCGCATGCCGGTGATTGGCTTGTTGGGCGCTGTTTTTGTGGGGATGATTCTATACCGTGTTGCCCGACCCCGCTCCTGGAAGGAAGGGTTTGGGACTTTCAAAGCCGGGCATGTCTTTGTAACGGCGATGATAATCGCCTTCTACTGTTCATTGATGATATGGAACTACCGCCCACTGCGTTACCAGTTGGTGTTGATATATCCTTTCTATGGCGCGGCGGCCTCAGTACTTGCCATACTATGGCAAAGAGGGTCGGCGCCTAAACTGGAGAGAGTGCCCTACCTGTTTTATCTGTTCTGTCTGCCGCTGGTAATGGTCCCTTTGTACCAGATGTACTCGGCGCTCATGGATCGCTTGGGATACGAGTTTTACTACGAGGATAACAAGTATTTGCTGGCTGGTGTTTCAGCAATTGTATCGATACTGGTATGCTTATGCGTCACTCTCTATAAGAAAGGGGAATATCTCCGCCTTCGACGAGTAGGGCAGAGTGCAGTGATAATAATAGTGATCGCTTTACCGGTGTTTGGTTTTCTGGACTATCACTACTGGTGGCAGAGGTCTACATTTACAGCTAGTGACAATTCCCGCGACTTGGGGATGATTTTGTCACCGGGGGCAGTTCTCTCTGGCCCATACGCTCCGGCGCTGACTCTGGAAAACAGCTTCAACACAATCATACACATGTTCGGCGTCTCCCAAGCTGATCCGGACCTGTTGAAAAAATTTCCGATCACGCATCTGCTGTTGGATCGAGCCAACGAAACGCGAGCCAGACGTGACTATCCCGAAGTGATGGATAGCGCCGTTCATATGTTGACCTACCATGTCGGGCTCAAGAAAGTTCGCCTCTTCCGAATAGCGGGTCACACGGGAAATCCGGAAGCCGACGGATACTTGATCTCTCATTTCGAAAAAGCAGTTGATCTGTATGATGAAGGATCAGTCAGTGAAGCGAATGAACTGGCGTTGAAGTTCCTGAAGACGTTTCCCGCCAACATTTCGTGTTATTTGCTCCTGGGAGAGCAGTTCGAGGCACGTGGTTTTTATGAAGCTGCTGAGCCTATGTTCAAAAAAGCAGTTGAGTTTTCGCCGACTAATTATGATCTTAACGCGAGGCTGGCGAAGTATTACAAGGACCACTTTGAGGTCTCCGGTAACCAACGGTTCAAAGAGGAAGGTCTCAAATACTTTGAACGGGCTATAAAGTATGCCCCGACCGTAGGCAAGATTAAGCGGACGTATAAAGAGTTAAGGGAAAACGATCCTTGGCAGTTAAACAACGACACGATCCTCTCGCGTCCGGTCGAAGCAGGTTCCTCGTCTTTACCATAATGCCAGCTGCCATCGATGAGAACACAATCGACAAATTTTGCTGCCGGGATTCTGAAATATCGGTTGCGTTAAGAGGAAAGGTTGGGAACTTGCAGAAGATGACTCAGATTACCCTCCACCGGCTGCCCAAAAGTTCAGAGAGACAGAGTCTGCCAGTACGCACGTGAGCCCGTCAATGCCTGAAAAAAGTCGAGGCCGGACGAAAAGATATGCCGTCATTGTAATCAGATACCTGCTTGTCGCACTTATCCTGTACTTCCTCTACCGCCAGGTAGCTCATCACTGGCAGGAAATAAAGTTGTATGAATGGCAGATTGAGTGGGGTTACCTGATTCTTTCTGTAATAGTCGGGATTGGGACTTTTTTTACTTTTTCCTCGATCTGGCGCAAGATCATCGGCGGCTTTGGACATCAGCTTACCATAACAAAAGCATTTCGGATATTCTACCTGTCTAACTTGGGACGCTATATCCCCGGTAAGATCTGGCAGTTGTTCGGCATCATATATCTGACCAAGCGGGCAGGGATTCCTCCGGAAAGAGCCGGGGCATCGTTTGCGCTGGTGCAACTGTTTGCTATCCCGGCCTCGTTCTTGGTGTTTGTTCTGGCAGCCTTGATTGAACCGGAAGTGCTGGTCGACCAGATCGCCTTTTTAGGGAGCAAGTCAGCTTATTTGATTGCCGCTGGGATGCTTATTGTCTCATTCATCATTGTTGTGTGGCCACAAAAAGTGCTCGCTATTGGCAACGCCGTACTTCGAAGGCTGAAGCGGCCACAGGCTATACTCACGATGGACAAAAAAGTTGCCCTGACTATATTTGTTGGTTATTGTGTAGCGTGGATTGGCTACGGAGTGGCCTTCTGGCTATTCACCCGTGCGGTCACCGACAACGTCGATTTCGGCTTGATTGCCGCGATTGGAGTGTTTAACGCTGCTTATCAGGTTGGTTATTTGGCCCTGTTTGCTCCGGGCGGTTTCGGGCCACGGGAACTGGTTATGGGCGTGATGCTGATGCCGTTTTTAGGACCCGTGGCACCAGCGGTGGCGATACTGGCACGGGTGTGGTCGATTGTAGTTGAGAGTATCGCTGCCCTGCTGGCTCTTGGCGTAAGTAAGTAGAGACTTTGGAGTAATAGTTGGCGAAAAAAACAAAAGCCTCATCAACACCAACGCCAAAAAGCAAAAGGTCTTTCGATCCCGAAAGCTCTCCCTGGTTTACGCCAGTGGCATTTGTGGTGATTTTCATTGCTTTGGTGGTCCTGTTCAGCAATTTTCTATTTTCCAACAAAATGCTCTATGGCTCGGACACCATTCAGGCGGGTATCTTTTACAGATCGTTTTATATAGACTATTTCAAACTACATTTGGCAGTGCCCCAGTGGGATCCCTACATCTTCTGCGGCCTGCCCTATGTCGAGGCCTTTCACGGGGACATTTTTTATCCGCTATCAATTTTGAAATTCTTCGGCTCTATCTATCGCATGCTGGGCATAAACCTGTTTTTGCACATCTTTCTGGCTGGAGTTTTCATGTACTTTGCTGCCCGCCAGTTCAAGCTTTCCAAGGTTGCCTCTTTAATGTCAGCAGTCTGTTACATGTTTGCAGGTTATCTGATTTCCCTGGTGGCGCCGGGGCATGACGGTAAAATTTTTGTCACCGCTCTTTTCCCGTTGGTAATTCTTTTTCTCGACCGCACCTTTCAAGGCAAGGCTTTTCTTAACGCTTCTATACTGGGGTTGGTGTTGGGGGTGATAATCTTGTCGCCCCATCCGCAGATGTCATACTTTACGCTATGGGCTGCGGCGTTATATACTCTTTACAAGTTGATTTGTCTCTACCGCGAGAAAAGAACGCTTGCACCTCTGATCCACCCGTCGGTGCTTGTTGCCTACGCAGTCATCATAGGCTTGCTACTTTCAGCTATCCAGTTTTACCCGGGTTACATCTATACTTCCAAGTTCTCACCGCGCGCCGATGCCAAACGGGGCTGGGAGTGGGCTACCTCGTGGTCAATGCACGAGGAGGAAGCGTTCTCGTTACTTATTCCCGAGTTTAGCGGCACCAACAGCAGCAAGGCCAAGGGGTACTATTGGGGTAAAAATGCGTTCAAGGACAACTCGGAGTCAGTTGGGGTAGTGGTGATACTTGTCGGCCTTATTGGATTCTTTTTCTCACGACGCAGAGAACGCTGGTTCTTTGGCGGTTTGGCGTTGTTTGCATTTCTGTACGCCTTGGGAGATACGACTCCGGTCTTTAAGCTCTTCTATTATCTCATACCAAAGGTGAAGTCGTTGCGCGCGCCATCGATGATCATGTTTTTGTTTAGCTTTTCCACGGCCGTACTGGCTGGGATGGGAGTACAATATCTGATCGACCTCCGGCACACCGAGAAGGCAAAACGGAGTAAACGATTTAACTACCTCCTGTTGGGTATACCGGGTCTAATGCTGCTTTTGGCCCTCCTATTCACGGTGGCAGGCCGTAGTATGATTTCGCTGTGGACGTCATTGTTTTACTCCGACGCCGCAACCAGCCTCGTTCAAAAGGGGTTCAGCAAACTTGACGTAGCCTACTTGAACCTACCGGCAATTCAAACTGGCGCCTGGTTTGCGTTTCTTTTTACCGCTGTGGCAGCGCTTCTGATCTGGCTGTACCGCAGCCGCCGGGCGGGAATTGGAGTGTTGGTTGGGCTGGTGCTGGTACCGGTGGTGAACGGAGCCAGATTTAATTCTCGTTTCATCGACACCTTTGACCAGAACCGAGTCTGGGCACCCACGCCTCTTACCGATTTCTTCCAGCAACAAAAAGGGCAGTATCGAGTGCTGAACATTTCCCCTGTGATTCAACCGGATTTGCTGCCTTATTATCATGTTGAGATGGTCACCGGTTACCATGGTAACCAGCTTCGCTGGTATGATCAATTGCTGGGAGGCATCGAAGCGAGAAATCAGGGTAATCCCCGCTTACTTAACCTTGTCGGTGCCAAGTACCTGTTGGTTCCGGCCAACCTTCAGTTTCCATCCGACGCTCTGGGGGAAAAACCGACCTTACCCGTGGCCACCTTCGGCCCGATCCAGGTTATCCGAAACGACAATGCTTTCCCCCGTGTATATCTTGCTGACCGGTACCGGGTTTTTGCCAATAAAAAGGATATCGATTCAGCAGTCCTGAATGGCTCGGATAACCTCAAGAACATCGTCTACCTTGAGCAAAAGCCGCAGATCAGTATTGTGGTGGACAGCCTTACTGCCGAATCCGATTCGGCCTGGGTCATAGATTATGCCGTTGATTCAGTACTGATTGGAGCCTCGTGCTCGCACAATCAGATACTTGTCTTGACTGATAACTACTACGACGCCTGGCATGCCTATGTCGATAACAGCCCGACTAAACTTCTTCGTGCGTACGGGTCGTTTCGAGCGGTGGCCGTACCGGCAGGAACTCAACAGGTGCTGTTCAAGTACAATTCAGAGCGATACAGGTTAGGGAAAATAGTAACCTGGTTAACTTCGCTTTACCTGATAGTCATTTTTGGGATTTATCTTATTCGATCCAGGATAAGAAAAAAGCCAGTGCGAGGAAAAGAGTAATGTTCCACACTCAGCGCGCCCTGATAATCTTCCCGACCTATAACGAGCGGGAAAACATTGATAAAATTGTCCAGGCGGTGCTGCCCCTTGACCCCCGCCTGCACGTGCTTATTGTCGACGATAACTCACCCGACGGTACCGGTGAAATTGCCGAACGCTTAGCCCAACAGGAACCAAAGGTCAACGTCCTGCACCGGGAAAAGAAAGAAGGATTAGGCCAGGCATACATTGCCGGCTTCAGATGGGCCATCGAAAGAAAATATGATTACATCTTTGAAATGGATGCCGACTTCTCCCACGGCCCTGAATACATCAAGCATTTTCTGAAGGAAATCAAAGAGTACGACCTGGTCATCGGCTCTCGTTATATCTCCGGTGTGAACGTGATCAACTGGCCGATGTCACGGTTGTTTCTTTCTTACTTCGCCAACGTATATACCAGGATCATCACCGGGCTTCCGCTGCGAGACGCCACAGGTGGGTTTAAGTGTTTCCGCCGGGAAGTGCTGGAGGCGATTAGTTTGGACAGTGTCCATTCTACCGGTTATTCGTTTCAGATTGAAATGACGATGCGGGCTTGGAAAAAGGGTTTTACAATCAAGGAGATTCCGATAATTTTTGTTGACCGAACAGCCGGTGAGTCGAAAATGTCAAAAAAGATCGTGCGCGAAGCTATCTGGATGGTCTGGTGGCTGCGTCTGAAATCGATTTTTGGAAAACTGGGGTAGAGCAGAAAATGTCTTTTGTCAAGGATAGAGTTTCGATCGTTATTGTCACGTTCAATTCTCTGCCGGTGTTGGACAGATGCCTGGTCAGTCTTAAGGCCAGCCTGAACGGGAATAGCCATGAGATCATCAATGTGGACAACCGCTCGTCTGACGAGTCAGCCTCAATGGTGCGGAAGCATTTTCCTCAAGCCAAAATATTCGTCAATTCTGAGAATCTCGGCTTTGCTACGGCCTGTAATCAAGGGGCAAAAAACGCCACCGGAGAGTACCTGCTCTTTTTGAATCCTGATGTGATGGTAGACAGCAACGGTATTGAACGGCTTGTCGAAACTTTTAAGAGCTGGAAGGACGCGGGGATTGCCTCCGGACGTATGCGTTTTCCGAATGGGTCTTTTCAGGCTACCTGCCGTAACTTCCCACGATTCGGCAACATGCTCTTCTCACGGGGCTCTGTATTCTCAAAGCTGATAAGCCATGACTCAGTGTATACCCTGCCGGACTACGATGTCATAACCCCAGTCCCGGCTGCGGCCGGAACGATGATGATGGTAAAAAACGATCTTTTCAGCACAGTAGGTGGGTTTGACAAGCGCTTTTTTATGTTCATGGAAGATGTCGACCTCTGCTTGAGATTAGGCTTGCGTGGTCACGCGAACTATTTTGTCCCCTCGGCCGGCGCAGTGCACTTGTGGGGCAGCGGCAGTAAGGCCGGTAAGCTGAAAAGAAACTGGTACCATCATCGGGCGGTCTGGCAATATTTCCGGAAGCACTACCCCAACGCCTTTTCCTTGTTCGTGCTACCGTTTGTATTGGCGCTCAACTTTCTTCTGGTTACAATCTTGCCGGTCCCCCAGCCGGCAAATAGGAAATAGGAATCTGACGCTTATCAGTAGCTTGGGTGTCGTTTTACTGTGGGGCTCTTGGGTTTTTATGGTTGTAATTTTCCTTACGTTCATTATTATATGACCTAATTTGCTCTCCTTCACAGAGAATACACGAACTGGAGAGAGAACAAGGGCTGACGCCGAGAAAGAGGCGTGAAGGCACTATGGCGGATAGACCATTTTTAGAGTTTGAGCGGCCGATTGCCGAGCTTGAGAAGAAGATCTCCGATATGAAAGACTTTTCTTTAGGGGAGAATCTGGAGCTCAGCACGGAAATTAGTTCGCTCGAAAAGAAACTGGAGCGGCTGCGTCGGGAAGTGTACTCGAATTTGACCCGCTGGCAAAAGGTCCAGATTGCTCGCCATCCCAAACGGCCTTACACTCTCGACTACATTGAATATATGAGCACCGACTTTGTGGAACTTCATGGCGACCGCTTCTTTGGAGACGACAAGGCGGTAGTGGGTGGTGGCGCCTATCTCGATGACCAACCGGTGATGTTTGTCGGGCAACAAAAGGGCCGGGATACCAAGGAAAAACTCACTCGCAACTTCGGCATGGCTCACCCTGAGGGATACCGCAAAGCGCTTCGGCTTTTCCGGCTGGCCGAGAAGTTTAATATCCCCATTGTGGTGTTGATTGATACGCCGGGCGCTTTCCCCGGCATTGGAGCTGAAGAACGAGGACAAGCGGAGGCGATCGCCCACAATATCCGGGAAATGTCTCGTATTAAAATCCCAATAGTCATCGTCATTATTGGCGAGGGGGCTTCCGGGGGGGCGCTTGGGATCGGAGTGGGTGACAGAGTGATGATGCTTGAATATTCCTGGTATTCGGTCATCTCGCCTGAAGGATGCTCCGCCATTTTGTGGCGTGACGCCGCCAAGGCCCCGGAAGCGGCTGAAGCCTTGAAACCGACTTCCGAGGATCTTATAAGCCTCGGTATCGTTGACAAGGTCATAGAGGAACCTCACTGTGGAGCCCATAACAATCCCCAGGAGGCGGCGGAGAGAGTTAAAAAGGAAATACTGGCAGCTTTGCAGGAACTAAAGGAAAAACCGCTCAAGGAACTCTTGGCTGAGAGAATTGAAAAATATCGCCGAATGGGCGAGTTCGAGGAGCGTTGACGGAGAAGATCCATGGCTCTACCAGAGAAACTGTTGTCCAAGTTGGTTTGTCCGGCCTGCCGAGGCAAACTCAACTACCAAGAAAAAGAAAATCGCCTCATCTGTAATGAATGTCATCTGGCGTACAAGATTGTTGACAATATCCCCATTCTATTGGTAGATGAGGCAGAAAAGCTTTAAGAAAAGGCGTGCACTATGAAACTCTCTAAGTTTTGTGATGAGACCCTGGTTACATTTCAACTCAAAGGTACTACGAAAGAAGAGGTAATCGAGGAGCTGGTCGATCTGGTAGCCACTTCCGCTATGGTCAAAGACCGCGATGAGTTGCTGGCCGATATTAAAGAGCGTGAGAATCTGGTTACGACCGGAGTCGGTTACGGAGTTTCTTTTCCCCATGCCAAGACGAAGGCAGTGAAAGGGATAGTTATTGCTTTCGGACGAAGTTCAACGGGTATCGATTTTGACGCCATGGACCACAAACCAGTGTGCTTGTTCTTTTTGATAGCCGCCCCCGAAGATGCTATCGGAGCTCATTTGAACGTGATGGCCCGCCTGTCCTACTTGATGAAATCAGAGGAGAACCGCGAAAAGCTGATGAAAGCAGCATCGCCGGGGGACGTTCTGGCCCTGATGGATAACGTGGACTAGCAGTGTCATCAGGCACGGAAGCCAGCAACCTATGAATTGGATATCCAATCTGTTTTCCAAGCACTGGCGGAACATTCACTTTGCCATAATTATTCTGATTTCTCTTATTCTTATCATCGGGTATCCAAACCTAAATCGCTTTATCAGTCAAGTTGTGCTGGCCACCGTGTATTATCCTTTTTTTAAAGTCAAAAGCAGCTTTGCTGATCTTAGTTCAATCGCTTCCGAAAGGGATCAATTACAAGAAGCGCTGGTTGAGGCTTCGGTAAAGCTTTCGATATGCGAGGAGGCAAAGCGTGAGAACGATAGGCTTCAAGCTGCCCTTAGATTCACGCCCCTGGCGGGCTATCGTTTAACACCAGCCAAGGTTGTATATATATCCGGTTTTGGGCGTTACCTGCCCATTTCAGCAACGATTAACTGCGGTACCAAGGACTCGATCTTCGTCGACCTGCCGATAATTAATCAAGATGGATTAATAGGCCGAGTAGATTCGGTAATGGACAACTTCGCTACCATCCAGTTGCTCACTGACCCTTCTAATCGGGTGGCAGCGCGTCTTGCCGGCAGCCGCGAAATGGGGATTGTAAAGTTTCTGGCCCACGGTGGGATGATGCTGGACAATTTCCCCATCCACGGAGCTATTAAAGTTGATGATACGGTATTGTCATCGGGGCTGGGCGGTGTCTATCCGGCTGGGTTGAAGATTGGAACCGTGGCAAAGATTGCCCGACCGGAAAACAAACCTTTTTGCGAAGTAAAACTTAATCCGGCGGTCAACTTCCGTTCGTTGGAGGAACTTTTTGTATTGAGGCCTGAACGCAAATGATTAGGATTCTTCCGTTCATCTTGTACTTATTTTTGATCGCCATGCACGAGGTGATTTTTAAACAAGCCACAACGATCTCCAGTGTAGTAATCGATCTGCCGGGGCTTCTGGTGCTATTAGTAGCACTGTACAAGCCGGAAATTGTTTCTATCTGGTTTGGTTTTATTGTCGGCTTGGTAATGGCCGCTGGAAGACCCGATCTATTTGGTTGGCATGCTTTGGCGATGGCCGTCTTAGGCTTGACAGCGTTTCACTTTCGCGAGCGGTTGAATCTTGAGTCATTGTACGCCAAGTTGACCTTAATCGTTGTGGGAATACTTATCCATAACACTCTATCGCTGATTATTGAAGGGGGTGAAGGATTTTTTTATCTCTTTTTGGTGAGTGCTCTGCCGGGCGCCATATACACCACGATTGGCGCCTGGGTGTTCTTCCTTTTCAAAGAAAAGAAGATAACCTTCCAAAAAATCAAATCGATCTTTTAGAGATACCATGCGGCGTTTCAGTGTGCCACTTGAGCACAGAGAGAAAATCAGCCTGATAGTAGTTTTTATTGTTCTTTTAATACTGATCGGAGGGCTGGCGAAGCTTCAAATTATCGAACACGCCGGGCTGGCAAGACAGTCGGAAAACAATCGAATCAGGGTAGCGCCGATTATCCCGAGACGCGGGGTTGTCGTTGATCGCGAAGGACGCCTATTAATAGATAATCGTCCATCGTACACAGTTTCAGTTGTGCCGGCAGAAATTTCACCCGATACAACCTTGCCAAACCTCTCCCATCTTCTGAAGCTTGATACACTCCAGATTAAAGAACAGATCCACAAGAACATGGTGAATCGGTATCTACCGGCTCCGATCAAGCGAGATGTTTCTTTTGAAACGGTGGCGGTACTGGAAGAACAAAGCACAAGGTATCCCGGCGTGGCTACTCAGGTAGAACAGGTACGTCAGTATCAGAAAGGGATTGGAGCCGAGTCGTTCACCGGCTATGTAGGAGAGCTTTCCAGGGCAGATTTGCTGAAGGAAGGGCAAGCTGACTATCGTTTGGGAAGCATGGTTGGCAAGGAAGGGCTTGAAAAACAATATGACCGCCAATTGAGAGGTCAAGAAGGAACTGCCTATAAAGAAGTCTCAGCAGCAGGTCGGCATTTAGGCGACTATGAAGGGAAAGAACCGGTTCCTGCTGTCGAGGGCGCTGATCTTGTGTTGACCATTGACATTGATTTGCAGCGGATGTGTGCCCAGGTGCTGGACACTTTCTGCTGTGGAGCTGTTCTGGTGCTTGATCCGCGCAACGGAGAGGTCTTAGCGATGACGTCGTATCCCAACTACAACGCCAACATATTCTCTTCCGTTATGCCGGAAAGCCTGTGGCAAGCCATCTCTTCTGATTCAACCCACCCACTTCTTAACCGTTTGCTGAACGGCCTGTATCCGCCAGGCTCGACAGTAAAATTTGTGACGATTGGGGCAGCCCTCCAAGAAGGCATTATAAACGAGAACAAAACCCTGAGGCCGTGCACGGGTGGTTTCAAATACGGCAATAGGGTATTTCGCTGCTGGAAACCTCAAGGGCACGGTAGTCTGACAGCGGCTCATGCCCTGGAACAATCATGTGACGTGTTTATGTACCAACTCGGTCTGGAACTCGGTGTCGATGGACTTAGCCGATATTTTTCACGGTGCGGTTTCGGCAGACCCACCGGAATTGACTTGCCCGGCGAATCGCCGGGTCTGGTTCCCAGCAGTGCGTACTATAATAAGAACTACGGAGAAGGCCGATGGACACCGGCCTTGGCTTTGAACATCTCCATCGGCCAGGGTGAGTTGTTGGTCACGCCTTTGCAATTAGTTCAGTTCTTCTGCGGGCTGGCCAACGATGGCGTCGTCTATCAGCCCCACATCGTCAAGTTGATCTCATATCCCAGCGGTAAAGTGGACACGGTTTCGTCCCGAGTTTCTTTCACCCTTCTCTTCTCGCCGTCAACATTGAAAGTTTTATGGGAAGGGATGCGCCTTGTAGTCGAGGGAAAGTATGGCACGGCTCGCTTTCTAAAAAATGAGAGGTATTCATTGGGCGGCAAAACCGGGACGGCTGAAAATCCTCATGGCGAAAGCCACTCCTGGTTCGTCGGAATCGCCCCGCTGGAAGCTCCCGAAATTGTTGTGTGTGCAATCGTCGAGAATGCCGGTCATGGCTCCGATGTGGCCGCGCCTATAGTGGGCAAAATAATAGGCCGGTATATGGAAAAGAAATCTAAACCGGCAGCGGTTGCCCTGAGGTCCGCGAGGGAGCTGCAGTGACGCTTAACTACCGAGAACTGGACTGGCAACTGATTGGTTCGGTCTTACTCCTCTCCTTTATCGGGATACTTCTCATTATGTCGGCGCAATACTATGCCGATTCGGTCTTCGAACGGACGTATTTTGAGCGTCAGCTCCTCTGGCTGGCAATAGCGGTTTTCGTTTTTGCTGGGGTAATACATCTACCCCTGCGGCTGCTTGATTTCAGCGCTTACCTGCTCTATGGCTTGTCGATAGTACTGCTTGTCTTGGTTTTACTTGTGGGTACTCCCCGCATGGGAGCATCACGATGGTTTTCATTTGGTCCTATTAACTTCGCTCCCTCGGATTTTGCCAAACTGGCATTAGTGTTGGCTCTTTCACGCTTCTTTGCTTACACGAAACTTCCGCCGGTTTCCAAAAGACGCCTCGCCTTCTCAGCCATGCTGACAATTATACCGGTGGCACTCATTATAAAGCAACCTGACATGGGAACCGCGCTGGTCTTTTTCATCATCTTGTTTGCGCTCTGGTTCTGGAGCGGTTTGTCGCCTGTTTACCTGGTGCTTATCCTATCACCATTGGTATCTCTGGTGGCCGCTTCCCACTGGCTTGCTTGGGCCGTGTACTTTGCTGTACTGCTTGTTTTTCTGTTTCTGTTCCGACCTGGTTTTCTTTTTGGCGTCGTTATGGTTGTTGCCAATCTTGCCTTTGGCATGATTACGCCGTTCGTATGGAATCGTCTGGCCGACTACCAGAAACTCCGTATCCTCACCTTTCTGGATCCGGGACTGGACCCCCGCGGTGCAGGCTACCAGATCATCCAGTCGAAAATCGCCATTGGTTCCGGTGGTATTTGGGGAAAGGGTCTGCTGCATGGCTCGCAGACGCGGCTTGATTTTCTCCCGGAAAGGCATACCGATTTTGTTTTCTCAGTGTTAGGAGAGGAATTTGGATTGTGGGGTTCGTTGTTGGTGCTGTTACTGTTAGCTTTCATTTTTTACCGGGCGATCCGAATCGCCGCTCGCTGTCGCTCCCGCTTTGCCTCTAACCTGGTCATAGGAGCCACCGCAATTCTTCTCTTTCAATTCTTCGTAAATATCGGCATGACCCTTGGCTTTATGCCGGTGACCGGCTTAGCTCTACCGTTTGTCAGCTACGGCGGGACATCTTTAGTATTGTCCTGGTCTCTGATCGGATTGATAGTTTTGGCACACTACCATTGGCAAGAGTACTGACGGGCTCCGTTAGTTTTGTTACTAATTGGGGATAAGCACCTACGGCGAGCCATAGACAGAACGGGAATATCAGTAACCCTTTGTCTGATATGGCAGTTTGAAAAGACTTACTGAAAGCTAAATATTGCTTCTCAACCGTCCGATTAAAAGCTTAACTAATAAAAACTAACTTATCGATAGGAGGATAAGATTATGAAGCGTTTGCTGTTGTTAGCCACCTTGCTGACACTAGGGCTTTCTTTAGCCTTCGTCACAGGCTGTGATGAGGACAAAGGAACCAATGAGGAGAAAGCTGTCGGCGACACACTGGACCCGGTCTTTGGAGCTATAGAGGAGGGATTTGCGGGAGTTGACGATATGACACCGTTCATGCTAAGTCAATCTCTGGAATTTGCCTTTTTTCTATTGTATGACACGAGTGAATCAGTTGCCTGCAAAGGTTCTTTTGACACTAAAGCTTTAAGAGTTGCGTCTGATTCTGTTTTTTACACGTACCACTCAAGCAGCCAATACTGGTACTTCTACGGTAGTCACGTGGATACCTCGGTCTCTGGGGATACAGTCGAGGACCTCACTGTTGAAGACTCTATTCAGTTCTTGCACGGTGTCAACCCGGTGCAATGGCCTGACTCAAATCAATTGACCGGTATCAAAGCCGGCGGAAGTGTATCTGCGTACTCTGCGCCAGCGGACACATTGTTGTTCAATCAGAATTTCACCATTATCGGTGACATCCCGGGGATGGGTGATGTGGTTATTAACGGCAATGGTCAAGTAACCGCTGCCGGCGACTTTGACACTGACTCGTTGTCTTCCTGCCACGGGTCATTGACCATGACGCAGACAATCAGCAACGTCGAGCTCAACCTGACTACCTTGGAAGAAGATGACTGCCCGACAGCCGGAACGGTTGTCAATACGGGGACGGTCAGCATCGAATGCACTGGTGACACCACCTTCTCCTTCAGCGATAGCTGGACTATTACCCAGACTTTCTCTGGCGACATTATAACCATAGTCTTTGAGAACTCTACTACCATATGGACTGTAACTTACACTTGCGGTGGAGGGACAACAGCAGCACCCTGGAACCGATTCACAGGAATCGTCAGGAACCCATACTGATTTCAACTATGAAACGAAAGCCCCGCCCAGCGGGGCTTTTTTATTGCCTTGACAATAGTGTCTGAATGTTACAAAATCTAACTGGACAACGGAGGAGTGGCTGAGTGGTCGAAAGCGGCGGTCTTGAAAACCGTTGTACCGCAAGGTACCGTGGGTTCGAATCCTACCTCCTCCGCATATTCTGAGATTCCAGCCCTTTGACCAGGATGTCAAAGGGTTTGCTGTATATGGGACAAAGGGTTGCACCTTTGAGGTAGCAGTTCGATAGTACCGATTTTAACAGTCTCCGTTTCTGGTCAGGGTTTGCCTTAAGATAAAGCGATTCAGCCTGATGACTGAGTTCGATAGTCTTCATGGCAATATCGAAGTCCGCGTCAATTGACTTGCTCAGATTCGCCAAACGATAGTTGGCAGCGTCCAGCTCCCGCTGATAGTCGTTATGTACTGACTTGAAGAATTCGTCGCTCACAACGCCGTCCAGCTTCGCCTGGAAGGCTTTTTTCATGTTGGTCTGGATTTTGTCCCTGGCTAACTCCAGACGCTCTCTCTCGCGGGCCAGTCTGATCTTACGCTGTCCGAACTTGTGCTGAAGACAGGCTTTCAGATAGTCATACCAGTCGTAGGGTAATGTCACCTTTCCCACGATCCTGGAGAACTCTCGGTCAAATACAGCTTCAGGTACATAGACGCGCTTATGCTTGTTACCGTATCCGGTGCAATGGTAGTAGATATACTTCTCCTTTTTTATCTCAGCGGTGACCGCGTTGCCACACTCACCACACGTAATCAGCCTGCTGAACATGAAGTTTCTCACCGAAAACTTCCCTGTCGTTCTGCACTTGAATACATTCTGTACACGCTCAAAAAGATCATAGTTCACCAATGTGGGATGGTCACCCTGATAGAGTAAATCGTTCCAGTAGAATTTGCCGGTATAGAAGACCTTTTTCAGCATCCGCTCTATCTCTGATCTGGCAATAACCCGGTCGCTTCTCGGATAGGTTAGCCGGGCCAGCTTTGCGAACTCATGGAGATTGTCTATCGACTTGTCTCCTTGGGCATACATTTCAAACAGAGTGCGAATGACAGGTGTCCGTTCTGGGTCGAGTTCTATCGACTTGTTGAGCTTGTTTCTCATGTACCCCAACGGCACAGCACCGCCAGGATAACTACCTTGGCGGGCCTTCTGCCGCTGCCCCTTCTTGACTTCCTCAGAAAGGTTGTTGAGGTAGAACCGCGCTTGGGCGGTCTCTATGTCGTGGGCGAACTTGTCCGACGGTCTGGAATTCTTGCCGATGACCCTGCCATCCTTCACAAAGTGGATTTCAACATCGAGATCATCGATAAGAACCCGATCTTTGAAGTTTAGATATAGCCGATCTGTCTTCTCAACAAGAATCACCTTGATCGAGCTATCCTTTTGCAGTAAGGTAACTATGTTGCCGAACTGTTTGCGCCCAGCTTTGCCAGCGGAATCTGACTCCAAGAACTCCCGGACGACCTCAATCTTATGTCTCCGTGCATACGTTCGGAGCAACTCCAGTTGAGCCGGGATTGAGTATCCTTCCCGCTCCTGGTCCTTGGTGGACACCCTTGCATAAATGACAGCCTTGATCATATCAAATAATTTAGCACTTCTGCCGTTTGCAGTCAACTGGCCTCTTGTAAGTGCCGGGGTGAGCTTTGAGAGCTTTCAGCACCTCATGTTTGAAGTAGTACCGGTAGCCGTTCGCTCGATTGATATACGATGGCACCACTCCCCGACGCGCCCACTTGCGCAGTGTTTTCGGGTCAATGCCAAAGACCCGAGCCATCTTACCATTGGTCAGCATGAGATTCAATTCGTGTCGCACAATTACCTCACTTTGTATAGGTTACCATCCATGTATCCTCTCTAGTGTTGTGTCCCTAACGCTTCTTTACAGCGGTTGACTTTGCCGAGGATCATATCTGCGCCTTTTGTCCAACGGAAGAGGGT
>Ga0315543_1002357_pt1 | contig 18468 bp, 15 predicted proteins | sample SalMarSW160210MG_2_FD_203098 | JGI IMG/M metagenome (GOLD analysis project Ga0315543, IMG submission 203098) | Salt marsh sediment microbial communities from the Plum Island Ecosystem LTER, Massachusetts, United States - Salt Marsh Sediment SW1601-210 ...
GTACTTCTGCTCGTCACTCACCCATTCGATGATCAGCCCGACCAGCCAGACTATTCCTCCGAGCACGACCCAGGCATTGGGATCCGGCGGGTTCGAATGGCCGAGCCCGTAGGTGACCGGGAGCATGATGACGGCGACCGACACCGCCTGTAGGAGCCAGAAGCGGGCGAAACGCAGCGGTCTCTCCCGCATGTCATCGAAGCGATGGTCGACCTTGACCGTCAGGATGCGCCGAACGAGATACACCCCGAGACGCACCGCCCAGACGAGGACGAAGACGGCAAGCACCACCTGAGTCGTCACAGGAGCGCCGCCGGCGACCAGGAGTGTGATCGTGACAACGGCGAAGGTGAGGCTGTAGGAGAGGTCGGTCACGACATCGGTCTTGCGTATCGCGGCCACGGCGAAGAAGACGCCGTTCACACCCAGGCTGATCAGGAAAGAGACGAGGATCGTGGTCATCGTGTCCGGGGATCCGTGGTCATCGGTGCTCCTCGATCGGCGGGCAGACACACACCACGTTCCGGTCGCCGTAGTGGGCGTCGATCCGGCTCACCGGCGGCCAGTACTTGTCGCCGTACAGCCCGGCGGCCGGATAGGCGGCCGCCTGGCGCGAGTAGGGGCGCGACCAACCCGCCGCCATCAGGTCCTCGGCCGGGTGGGGAGCGTTGCGCAGCGGGCTGTCGACCAACGGCATCTCGCCGGCAGCGATCTGGTCGATCTCGGCCTTGATGGCGACCATGGCGTCGCAGAAGCGATCGAGCTCGGCGAGGCTCTCTGACTCGGTGGGTTCGATCATCAGGGTCCCGGCGACGGGAAACGACATTGTTGGGGCGTGAAAGCCGTAGTCGATGAGGCGTTTGGCCACGTCGTCGGCGGTCACTCCCACCTCGGCTTTGATCTCCCGCAGGTCGACGATGCACTCGTGGGCGACGAGGCCGTTCGGTCCCGTGTAGAGCACCGGGTAGTGGGGAGCGAGCCTGGCGGCAATGTAGTTGGCGCTGAGCACCGCCACCTGGCTTGCTCGCAGCAGGCCGGCGGCGCCCATGAGGGCGATGTACGACCAGGAGATCGGCAGGATCCCGGCGGAACCCCAGGGGGCGGCAGACACGGCGCCGAGGCCGTCCCGGGCGCCCGCCTGATCGGGGACGAGCGGGTGGCCGGGGAGGAACGGCTCGAGGTGGGAGCGCACCCCGATTGGGCCGACACCGGGACCGCCTCCTCCGTGCGGGATGGCGAACGTCTTGTGCAGATTGAGGTGGGAGACGTCGCCTCCGAACTCGCCCGGCTTGGCGATCCCGAGCAGCGCGTTGAGGTTCGCCCCGTCGACGTACACCTGCCCGCCGCATTCGTGCACGATCTCACACACCTCGCTCACAGTGGGCTCGAACACACCGTGGGTCGACGGGTAGGTGATCATGAGCGCCGCCAGGTGCTCGGCGTGCTCCTCCGTCTTGCGCCGCAGATCGCCGAGGTCGATGTTGCCGTCCCGATCGGTGGCAACCACGACCACCTCGAGGCCCGCCATGGCAGAGCTGGCCGGGTTCGTGCCGTGCGCCGAGGCTGGAATCAGGCAAACGTTGCGGTGCGCTTCCCCACGGCTCTGGTGGTATCCGCGGATCGCCAACAATCCTGCGTACTCGCCCTGCGCCCCGGCATTCGGCTGGAGCGACACGGCGTCGTAGCCGGTCAGCTCGGCCAACCACCGCTCGAGGTCGCCGATCAGCTCGAGGTAGCCCTCCGCTTGGTCCAGCGGTGCGAAGGGGTGGATGGAGGCGAACTCCGGCCAGGTGATCGGCAGCATCTCGGTGGCGGCGTTGAGCTTCATCGTGCACGAGCCGAGCGGGATCATCGAACGATCCAAGGCGATGTCCTTGGCTTGCAGTCTCCTCAGGTACCGCATCATTTCGGTCTCGCTCCGGTGCCGGTGGAACACCGGATGGCTGAGGTAGGCACTGGTGCGGGCCAGATCGTCGGGGATCCCGCCGGCCGCCGACGGCTCCAGATCGCACACCATCCCGTCGACGAAGAAGGACTCCAAGACGGCGTCGACGATCGCAGGCGTGGTCGTCTCGTCCAGCGCCACCGTCACGGTGTGAGCATCGACGTACCGGAGGTTGATCTTGCGGTCTTCGGCGGCCGCAACCACCTCCTCGGCCCGGTTCGGCACTCGCACGGTGAGTGTGTCGAACCACGTCGGGTTGACGACCTCGACGCCTCCGGCGGCGAGTCCGGCGGCAAGAGCAGCAGTGAGCCGGTGTACCCGCTCGGCGATGGTCCGCAACCCGTCGGGGCCGTGGTAGACGGCGAACAATCCGGCGATCACGGCCGGAAGCACCTGGGCGGTGCAGATGTTGGAGGTGGCGCGCTCTCTGCGGATGTGCTGCTCACGAGTGGCGAGCGCAAGGCGCAAGGCCACGCGACTCTCGGTGTCCTTCGTCACCCCGACGAGGCGACCGGGAATCGAGCGTTTGAAGGCGTCCCTGGTCGCGAGGTAGCCGGCGTGGGGCCCTCCGAACATCGGGGGAATGCCAAAACGCTGCGACGTGCCGACGACGACGTCGGCGCCCATCTCCCCCGGCGGAACCGTCAGTGTCAGCGCCAGCAGGTCGGCGGCGACTGCCACCATCACGCCTCTTCGCTTCAGCTCGGCAACGAGCCCGCGGTCGTCACGCACCCGTCCGCTCGATCCCGGGTACTGAAGCAGCACCCCGTAGGGGTCCGTACCGGCGAGATCCTCAGCCGGATCACCCACCACGACCTCGATGCCGAGCGGCTCGGCCCGGGTTCGCACCACCTCGATCGTCTGTGGATGGCAATCGGAGTCGACGAAGAACACCCCGGAATCGCCGTCGCTGATTCGGCGCAGCATCGTCATGGCCTCGGCGGCCGCCGTCGCCTCATCGAGCAGCGATGCGTTGGCGATCTCCATCCCGGTGAGGTCGCTCACCGCGGTTTGAAAGTTGAGCATGGCCTCCAACCGGCCCTGGGAGATCTCCGCCTGATAGGGCGTGTAGGCGGTGTACCACCCAGGGTTCTCGAGGACGTTGCGCACGATCACCGCCGGCATGTGGGTGCCGTAGTACCCCATTCCGATCAGCGAGGTGTACACCTGATTCTTGGCGGCGACACGGCGAAGCCGCTCGAGCACCTCCGCTTCTGATGACGGCCCGTGCAGAGCGAGGTCCCCCTGCATCCGGATGGTCGGTGGCACGGCCTTGTCGACGAGGTCGTCGAGAGAAGCGGCGCCGACCGCCTCGAGCATGGTGGCGATCTCGGCGTCGTCGGGGCCGATGTGGCGCCGCAGGAAGTCATCGGCCCGACTCAACTCGGCGAGGTGGCGGGTCATGCTCTCGGCTCCTCGATCAACTCCGTGGAAACGACGGCGCGCCGGCTCCCGCAGGGTGTCGGCGGTGCTCACGACTGTACACGATGACCCGAGTGGCGCTTGCCACGAGGCCGCGAAAACAGGGCAATTGGCGGCTCACGATTCCGACCGATTTGCGACAATGCACCATGGCGAGGACGAAGGGATTCTCGGGGGAGATCATCAAGCGGGGCATGAACTACGCCGTCGACGTGCCGCAGGACGTCAGCATCTCCTTCGGCGCCAGGGGCCACGTACCCGTCGTGGGCACGATCAACGGCTTCCCGCTCCGCGCCACCCTGATCCCTGCCGGCGGAGGGCGGCACCGGATCCTGCTCAATGCCGACGTGCGAGAGACACTGCATCTCCGCAACGGCGACACGGTCGAGTTCATGCTGCAGCGAGATACCGCCTCCCGCGAGGTTCCGGTGCCGGACGACTTCGCCGCGGCTTTATCGTCCGTCGAGGGGGCCCTCCGCGCCTTCTGCGATTCACCACCGTCGCGCCGCAAGGAGATTCTGGTCTGGATCAGCGACGCGGTGCGCCCGAACACCCGGGCCCGGCGCATCGCCCGCGCCGTCGCCCACGTGATGGAGGACTGAGGGCGATCAGCGCCGCGGTCACGAGTGCAGAGCGTCGGCCAGGAAGGGCGCCGCCAGGCGACGGGTGGCGGCCGCGGCGACCGCCGCTCCGGGAAGCTCAGGATCCGGAGCCCCCACCGACAACCCCACCACCCGATCGGTTGCAGCCAGATGGATCATGGCAACGCGTACCGCGGCGACCCCGGGTCCCCCCGTGGCCGGGCAAGAAACCGCCGGCATCTCTTGTGGATTCACCACGTCGACGTCGATGTGAACGAACAGTGGGCCGCCCGGCGGTACAGCGTGGGCAACCTCGCGAACCGACAGTTGCTGGAGCCCGGACTGTGCGATCGCCTCCGCCTCCTTCGGGTCGAGGTCGCGCGCCCCCGAAAGGATCACACACTCGTCCGGAATCGGCGTCAACCCGACGGCTTCGAGGAGGCTCAGGTCCCCACGCCCGGTGATCATGGCCAGCGGCATCCCCCCCAAGAAGCCCGAGGGGCTGGTCTCAGAGGTGTTGAAGTCGCCGTGAGCGTCGAACCAGTAGACGGTCGGGAACAAGCCTTTCCGCTCGAGCCCGGCCAGCACCCCGATGCTCGCCATGCAGTCCCCGGCGTACACCACGGGATGCTCGGTCCGCTCGACGAAGTCGGCGAGGTGCTCGAAGAGAACGCACATCCTCTCGATGGCGGAGCCGTCCGGTAACTGGGGCGCAATCGTCTCGTGCGGCTCCGGGACGGCCAGGCGAGCCATCCGCTCCCCGAGGGCAAACGGAACCGAGGCGACGCTCATGAGCGTAAGTTACCGCAAGAATCGGGGCCACGATTCTGCCGATCGGAATATCACCACCGGAGCCGCCTACCGCCCCGACCGGTTGATACGCTGTCCGAGTGAACCGGTACCGCATCCTGCCACACACCGCCGACGTTGCGATCGCCGTCACCGGGAAGACGCTTGGTGAGCTGATGGCGAACGCGGCGTATGGCATGTTCGATCTGATGGTCGACGTGGCCGCACTCGAACCGAGCCAGGAAGTGGCTTTCGAGGTGACCGCCGTGAACCCGACTGAGCTGCTCGTCGACCTGCTCTCCGAGCTGCTGTACCGAAGCGAGACGGGCGACCAGGCGTTCTGCAGCTTCTCTGCCGAGACGGCACGATCCGGCGCCGGCGAGATCGCCGCCACCATGGTTGCCGGAGGGGCACCCTTGGCAGGTGTCGAGCTGACGGGGCCTCCGGTCAAGGCGGTCACCTACCACGGGCTGACCGTCGTCCAGGCCGCGGAAGCATGGAAGGCCGAGATCGTCTTCGACGTGTGAAGGCTCGGTCTCCCCGCATGTCCCGTACAGTGGAGTCATGGAGCTCCGAGCGACCTCAGACGTGACCTGGGAGCTGCCGCGGCAGGACGGGATGCTCGTGCCGGGGCGGATATTCGCCAGTGAGGCGCTCCTGGCCAAGGCCGTCGAGGACCAGGCGATTCGCCAGGTAGCCAACGTCGCCCATCTTCCGGGCATCGTGGAGGCCTCGCTGGCGATGCCGGACATCCACTGGGGATACGGCTTCCCCATCGGCGGGGTCGCCGCCACCGACGTGGCCGCGGGTGGCGTCGTCTCGCCGGGCGGTGTCGGTTTCGACATCTGCTGCGGGGTGCGGCTGCTGGCTTCGAACTTCGAAGAGGACGAGTTCCGGTCGCGGCGCGACGAGGTCATGGCCCAACTCGACGTGCACATCCCACGCGGCCTCGGCAAGGGCGCCATCGCAGAGAAGGGGCTGCTCGCCTCGGTGCTGCGCGACGGAGGGGCTGCGGTCCTGGCGGCGGGGTACGGGTGGGAGGAGGATCTGGAGCGCTGCGAGGAGCGGGGCACGTCGCGGGGAGCCGATCCGGAGCAGATCAGCGCTCGTGCCCTGGAGCGAGGAGCCGGCCAGCTCGGATCACTCGGGGCCGGGAACCATTTCCTCGAGGTTCAGGTCGTCGACCAGGTGTTCGACGAGACGGCGGCGGCGGCGTTCGGCCTCTCCGCCGGGATGGTGACCGTGATGATCCACTGCGGGTCACGTGGACTCGGGCACCAGACCTGCACCGATCAGCTTCGGTTGATGGGCAAGGCCGTGGGCCGCTACGGCATCACGGTGCCCGATCGTCAGCTCGCCTGTGTCCCGGTCGATTCCCCCGAGGGATCGCGCTACCTGGGAGCGATGGAGGCGGCCGCGAACTTCGCCTGGGCGAATCGCCACGTGCTCGCCCACGCCGCCCGACTCGCCTTCGCATCCGCTTTCGGCATGAGTGTGGACAGCACCGGCATGCGGCTCGTGTACGACGTCGCCCACAACCTGGCGAAGCTCGAGACCCACGAGATCGCGGGGAGGAGAGCGCGGCTCTGCGTGCACCGCAAGGGCGCCACCAGAGCGTTCGGGCCGGGTCACCCCGACCTCCCAGCCGACTTGCGCGACATCGGCCAGCCGGTCCTCGTTCCGGGAAGCATGGGCACGGCCTCGTGGGTGCTGCGCGGGGTCGCAGACAACCCCGCCTTCGCCTCGGCAGCCCACGGGGCCGGCCGGGTGATGAGCCGCACCGCGGCCAAGAAGCAGCAGACCGGCGGAGAGGTGCGCCGGCGTCTCGAGGACTCCGGCATCGCGGTGCGTCCCGGATCAGTCAAGCTGCTCGCCGAGGAGGCGCCCTACGCCTACAAGGACGTGGACGAGGTGGTCGACGTCTGCGAGCGGGCCCGGCTGGCGGCGAGGGTGGCCCGCCTGGTCCCGATCGGCGTGGTCAAGGGCTGAGCGCGGCCTAGAGAGGCTCCCCGTACTTCTTCTCGTGCTGCTCGGCGGCGCTGCTCATCCAGTCGTCTCTCACGATCCGGCCGGGGAACGACTCGAGTGCGGCCGCCACGTAGGCGATGTCCTCGGAACGGAAGCCGGCGACCTGACGGAAGCTGGTGATACCCAGGCCCTTGAGCAGCTGCTCGAGCTTCGGGCCGATGCCGTGCACCTTCTTGAGATCGTCGTCGACCAGAGGCACACCGCCCGCGGTTCGGGCGGCGATCTCCGCCATCTTGGCGGTTGCCTCCTCCTTTCCGAACGTGACATCAGCCGCTGCGGTCTTGACAGGCGTCTCTTCGGCCTCGGGAACCTCCTCAGCCTCCTCAGCCTCCTCCGCCGCACCGGCCGCACTCGCCTCCAACTCGGCGATGCGCGCCTGGCGTGCCTCGACCTCGGCCTTGCATACTCCCAACTCGCCCTCGAGCTGGGAGACCCGTTCCCGGGCGGCGCCGAGATCCTCGAGTGCCGTGTTGAGCCGGATGATCTCGGCGTCTCTCTCCAGCTGAATCCCCTCGAGCTCGACGATGCGATCCGCGGCTTCCATGAGCTGATCTCCGAGCGACATGTCCATTGACGAGGCGGCGAGAAGACCCTTTGCCCTGGTCAGCTCCGTGCGCACCGCATCGAGATCCCTGCTGCGCTCCCCCAGGCGCGCCTCGACTTGCCGGGTGCGGTCGCGCTCGGCGGTGAGCTGCTCCTCGAAATCCACACCGACGATGGCCCACTGTGTCCACCGGGCGAGCAGCCAGCCGATGCCGAAGCCGATGATCGCCGAGATGATCAAGAAGATGATCACTTCTGCAATCGCATACCCTGTCCCCTGCATCTAGCCCTCTCCCTCTCGAACCGTGAACTCGATCCTTCGATTCTCATCCCTGCCGGCCGCGGTGACGTTGTCGGCGATAGGTCGACTCTCACCGTATCCGATCGCGGTCAAGCGTGCTCGTTCCACTCCACCCTGCACCAGGTAGTCGATCACCGTCTCGGCGCGCTCGCGCGACACTGCAAGGCTGGCGGCGGGATCTCCGGTGGCTTCGGTGTGGCCCTCCACGGTCAGCTCGGCGTCAGGGTTGGCGAGGAGAATCTCGATCGCCACGTCGAGCACCTCGGTGGACGCGGACGACAACGCGCCGGTTCCCGCCTCGAACGTGACCGAGTCGGCGACGAGGGCCGTGAGCGTCGCCGCCACGGCGGCCGGCGTGAGCCGGACGTCCACCTCCAGCTCCAAACCGGGAAGTGTGAGGTCACCGAGAGCCGAGCCAGCACGATCCGCTGCGTTCTGGCTCGAGCCGAAACCGGTCACGAGCAAGTGACCGCCCTCCAAGGTGGCGGCCCACGAGTCGAGTCCGCCGGCAGCATTGAAGAGTTCGGGCAGTCGTGCCAGCCACTCTGGTTTCCCGGTCCCCTCGCCGATGCTCAAGGTGCTGGTGACCCCGTCGCTTCCGTACACGCCGATGGCGCCCGTCACCAGGGCGTCGATGCTCTCCTGATCGGGCATGGTGCCTCGCAGCTCGATCCGGCCATCTACCGACTCGGCTTGAAGGGTCGGTGAAGCCAGCGTCGCCACGGTGAGCCGGCTGGTCACCGCCAATGCGTCTCCGAACACCAGCTCCAGCGACGTCTGCAGCGAGCTGCGGAGGTCCTCCGACGGCACCTCGCCCGTGAGCGTGACCTCCGATGTGTCGAAGACCACCGTTCCGCTCAGGAGCGGCTCCAACTGCTCGACGGCATCTCTGATCAGCCCGAGCCAGCCGGGGGAGGCGACATCGTCGGCGACGACGAGCTCGTTGGTGACGCGGTCGGCCCCATACTGCCCGACCGCGGCAGCCACGATGGCGGTGCCGACGGCCTGATCGGGCACGAGACCCTGCAGCGTGACTCGTCCACCGGACAACGTCATGGTGACGATGGGATCTCTCAGCGGCACCGGCTCGGCGGCGACCTCGATGCGATTGACGATCCTCCTGACGCCGGACACGCCGCGAACGGCGTCCTCGGCTCGCTCGGGACCGTCGATCGTGTCGACAGTGCCGCTCAACGTGGCGTCGCGGCCGTCGAGGTCGACCGAGACCGAGAGGCCGGCATCCGCCAACGCGTCCTCGGTGCGGGACCGCAGATCCTCCTCCGCGTGAGGCACGGCCCACACCACCGTCGCCACGGCGAGAACCAGCCAGGCGGCGACGAGCCACCACACCCCGACAGGGAACCACGGTCGCAAGTAACCGTCCCCTTGCTCCTGGGTCATGTTGACTCCCCGTCATCCACATCGCCGGCCCACCGGCCGGTCCCCGGGCCCTCTTGAGGGAACCGACCGTAGCCGTTCGACAACCCGATCGCTAGCGAAACCCGGAAGAAGGAATATGACAATATGACGCTCAGGTTATACACTGTGTATCAACTCAGAACGATTCAACGAGCAAGGAGCAGCACTCATGGGACGAGTGGTAGGCATCGATCTCGGCACCACCAACTCCGTCGTCGCCACCCTCGAAGGCAACGAGCCACAAGTCATTGCCAACGCCGAAGGCCACCGCACCACGCCGTCTGTCGTCGCCTTCGCCAAGAACGGTGAGGTACTGGTGGGCGACCAGGCCAAGCGACAGGCCATCACCAACCCCGATCGCACGGTCCGCTCGGTCAAGCGCCACATGGGGACCGACTGGTCGACCGAGATCGCGGGCAAGACCTACGCCGCCCAGGAGATCTCGGCTCGCATTCTCCAGAAGCTCAAGCGCGACGCCGAGGCGTTCCTCGGCGAGTCGGTCACCGAAGCGGTGATCACGGTGCCAGCCTACTTCGGAGACGCCCAGCGCCAAGCCACCAAAGAATCCGGCCAGATCGCCGGGCTCGAGGTGCTTCGCATCATCAACGAGCCAACCGCGGCGGCGCTCGCCTACGGGCTCGACAAGAGCCACGACCACCAGATCCTCGTGTTCGACCTCGGAGGCGGAACGTTCGACGTGTCGGTCCTGGAGATCGGCGAGGGCGTCTTCGAGGTGAAGTCCACCAGCGGCGACACCCATCTCGGCGGCGACGATTGGGACCAACGGGTCATCGACTGGATGGTCGAGCAGTTCAAGAACGACCACGGCGTCGACCTCGCTGCAGATCCGATGGCGCTCACCCGGCTCAAGGAAGCCGCGGAGAAAGCCAAGATCGAGCTGTCGTCGGTGGCCGAGACCGAGATCAACCTTCCGTTCATCACCGCCACCTCCAGTGGGCCGATCCACATGCTGCAGACCCTGAGCCGCTCCGAGTTCGTGCACATGACCGAGGATCTCGTGGAGCGCACCCGCGCCCCGTTCAAGCAGGCCGTCAAGGACGCCGGCGTCAAGGTGGAGGACATCGACCACGTGATCCTCGTCGGTGGATCGACCCGCATGCCGGCGGTGCAGAGCCTCGTGCGCGAGCTCGCCGGCAAGGACCCGCACCAGGGAGTCAACCCCGATGAGGTGGTGGCGCTCGGTGCCGCCATCCAGGCGGGCGTGCTCAAGGGAGACGTCAAGGGCATCCTCCTGCTCGATGTCACCCCGCTGACGCTGGGCGTGGAGACCGAGGGTGGAGTCTTCACCCGCATGATCGAGCGCAACACGACGATTCCGACTCGCCGCAGTGAGATCTTCACGACGGCGGCCGACAACCAGCCCGAGGTCGAGATCCACGTGCTCCAGGGTGAGCGGGCGATGGCCGGTGACAACAAATCCCTCGGCCGCTTCAAGCTCCCCGGGATCCCCCCGGCGCCGCGCGGCATCCCACAGATCGAGGTCACCTTCGACATCGACGCCAACGGCATCGTGTCCGTCTCCGCCAAGGATCTCGGCACCGGCAAGTCGCAACAGGTGACGATCACCGGCGGCACGGCGCTGTCACAGGAGGAGATCGATCGCATGGTCAACGGCGCCGAGGAGCACGCCAACGAGGACACCCGGCGTCGCGAGCATGCCGAGGCGAAGAATCAGGCCGACCACGTTGCCTACCAGACGGAGAAGATGCTCAAGGAGCACGGAGACAAGCTCGTGGAGAACGAGAAGACCGAGATCGAAGACAAGATCACGGCGCTGCGCAAGCTCCTCACCGAAGATGCCTCCACGGACGACCTCCGCAAGGCAACCGAAGAAACGCTGACCGCCTCGCAGATCCTCGGCCAGAGGATCTACGAAGCCTCACAGACGGCAAGCGAATCCACCGGGACGTCTGCCGAGTCCGCCGAGGGCGACGGCGATGTCGTGGAGGCCGAGATCGTCGACGAGGGTGAGGAGGGCTGAGCCCTCCACATCGGGGCGAATCATGAAAGACACAGCCGCACTTCCCGAAGACCACATCCCGACTCCCGGTGAGGCTCGCGAAAAGCTCCTCGGCGTCGAGGACGTCGCGAGGGAACAAGGAGGCAAGGAGTCCGAGGTCGTTGAGGACGAGACGCGGGCGGTGACGCCCGCCGACCTCGGCCTCGAACTTCCCGAAGACCCGTCGGCAGCCGTGCAGCTCCTGCTCACCGCCGCCGCCGAGGCTCGGAGCGAGGCCGACGAGTACCTGGAGACCCTCCAGCGGGTCGCCGCGGACTTCGACAACTACCGGAAACGGATCGAGCGCGACCAGGCCGACATGGTGCAGCGAGCATCGCAACGGCTCATCGAGCGGCTGCTGCTGACTCTCGACAGCTTCGATGCCGCGCTCAGCTACGACGCGAAGACCCCTGGGGAGGAGACGATCCTCGCGGGTCTCCGCTCGACCCACGCCCTGTTCATGGAGACCCTCGCCGGCGACGGCTTCGCGCCGATCCCCGCCGACGGAGTCCCCTTCGACCCGGCCGTCCACGAGGCGGTCGCCGGACCGAGCGAGGAAGGTGACAGCGAGCTGATCGTCAGGGAGATGCGGCGCGGGTACACCCTGCGAGGGCGGGTGCTGCGAGCGGCCCTGGTGACCGTGGAGCACGCTTGAAGACGATGAGGAAAGAGTGGCTCGACACCGACTACTACGCCGTTCTCGGCGTTGAGAAGGGCGCGTCCGCCAAGGAGATCAAGAAGGCATACCGGAAACTGGCGCAGCAGTACCACCCCGACATGAACGCCGGTGACGCCGGCGCCGAGGCCCGTTTCAAGCAGGTCAACGAGGCGTACGAGGTGCTCAGCGACGAGGAGACCCGCAAGGAGTACGACCACGTTCGAGACATGGGCTACTTCGTGGGCGGCCCGGCCGGTGATCAGCAGTACGTGCGGGTCGAGGATCTGTTCGGCGGAGCCGCCGGCGGGTCACCATTCGACGTCTTCGGAGGCATCGGCGATCTCTTCGATCGCGCCGGCGGGAGCCGACGTCCGCGGGCCGGACAGGACCTCTCCTCGGAGATCGGGTTGACCTTCCACGAGGCGATCTCCGGCGCCATCCGGACCCTCAACCTGAACGGCCGATCGGTCAAGGTGAAGATCCCGAAAGGTGTGGCGAACGGGGCCCGGATCCGCCTCAAGGGCAAAGGCGGCGCCGGCGCCAACGGCGGCCCGCCCGGCGACCTCTACGTGACGGTGCGGGTCGGGACCCATCCCGTCTTCGGGAGGAGTGGCAAGAACCTCACACTTACCGTGCCGATCACCTTCCTGGAGGCGGCACTCGGCGCCGAGATCACGGTTCCGACCCTCACCGGCTCGGTCCGGCTTCGGATCCCGGCTGGCACACGGAGCGGGAAGACCTTCCGGGTTCGTGGCCGCGGGGTCGAGGCAGCCGATGAGAAGAAGGGCGACCTCCTCGTCACGGTCGAGATCACGGTGCCGAAGAACCTGACGGATGAACAGAGGGCCGTTCTCGAGAGATTCCGGGACGAGCATCCCGACGAGAACCCGAGAGCACACCTGGGGGTGTGAACGATGGCACAGAAGGACAGCGCGGTCTACATCATCTCGGTCGCCGCCGAGCTGGCCGGGGTGCATCCCCAGACTCTGCGCATCTACGAGCGTAAGGGGCTCATCGAGCCCTACCGCACGCCGGGTGGAACCCGCCGCTATTCGGACGAGGACCTCGAACGATTGGGGCTGATCCAGGAGCTGACGTCACGCGGGGTCAATCTCGAAGGCGTGCGCCGCATCCTCAACCTCCAGGAGGAGAATCAGCGGCTGCGGGGGCAGGTCGACCGGCTCCGCCGCCTCCTCGGCGAGGCCGAGATTCGGCACAGCGGCCACCCGGCCCCTGGCGAGGTGACCGTGCATGAGGTCACGGTGAGCAGGCGGCGCAACTTGCCCGATGTGATCCGTCGGCGGCTCTTCGAATAGAGCACTGCTGAAGCCGACGCACTCACCCTTTCTCGGGATCACCGCCCCCGCGCTTCGTTCCGGGCTCGTGAAGGGATCGCCCGGGACGGAGACGGCCTCCTAAGCGACGAAGGTGTCCCCGTCCGGCTCCTGCACCACGAAGGCGACCACCAGGGTGGGTCGCGCCGGCCAGGAGGCCAGGGTGTCGCGAGCCTGACCGTTGGCGACAGGGCGAAAGAGGCTCCACTCGGTGATCTCGGGCGCCCGCACCACGAGGTTGAGATTGGGTCGGGGGATGAGGCTGTCCCCCTCGAGGTCGAACCCCTCCATCTCCACCACGGCCAGCCCCAGCTCCTCGCAGCGCTCGATGAACTCGCGGGCGACCTCGAGTGGGAAAAACCCTTCCCCATCGGCGGTGCGGTGCCCGACCTGCGGATCGAACTCGGCCACGAGCTGCAGCGTCGCCGGGTCCTCGTCACCCCAGCCGTCCCCGCCCCCCTCAGCGGAGAGGCTTATCCGGAGATCGCTCAGATCGTCATCCCGATACTCATCGGGGACGACGATTTGCTCCGCGAACTCGAGCACGCGCATCAGGTCGCGCACCTCGAGGTCGTAGACGTCTCCGGACCCGTCCGGAAAGACCTGGACCACCGCCACGTCCTCGTCCCAGAACACCATCCCGATGAAGTCATCGTCCCGCCACAGCTCGACGATCGGCTGGTCGAAGCCCTCACGATCACTCTCGACGATGCGCAACGGGATCATCGCGGCCAGGCTACTCGGCCCCGAGGACGCCTGATTGCCGGGCCTGTCCGTCGACTCGCCCTATCGTGCCCCCGTGACCGCTGACATCATCAGCACGCTGCTGCTCCTGGCTCTCCCGGCGTCGGGCAAGACCGAGATCCGTCGCTACCTCGATCACCTCGACCCGGCGGCGGCGGGCACCCTCCACATCGGCCCCACCGTTCAGCTCGACGACTACCCCTACGTGTACCTGATGCGCCGCATCTCGCAGGAGCTGCGATCCCTCGGCCACGATCCGGTGTTCTTCACCTCGGACGACAGCTCGCTGCAGGACGCCCGTGACTGGGGCACCCTCATCCGCCTTCTCAACGAGGACTACGGCGACTTGACACGACCGTTCACCCCGCCGAAGCGGGCGGCGCCGTGGCTGCTGAGCCGCCTCGACCGGGCTCGCGCCCGGGTCGGTGCCGAGCCGCTGCTCGACGTGCTCGCTCCCGAGGCCCGCACTCACCTCGAGGACAGTCTCGAGTCCGAGGCGGCGGACGTGCTGCGGTCCAAGCTGAAGGCGACCCTGCCCACCCTCGAAGGGCACACCGTCGTGATCGAGTTTGCACGGGGCGGCCCGGAAGGGACATGGATGCCGCTGTCTGAGCCACTCGGCTACCGCTACTCGCTCAGTCAGCTGTCTCGCGAGATCCTGGCGGGGGCGGTGGCGCTCTACGTGTGGGTGACGCCGGAGGAGTGCCGGCGCCGCAATCAGGCGAGGGCCACGCCGGGCATCGGCGAGGACGCCTCGATCCTGCACCATGGCGTCCCGGAGTCGGTGCTCCGACACGACTACGGCGTCGACGACGTGATGTGGCTGAGGAACCAGGGTGGTGGCGCGCACCTGCCCGTGACGAGGCGGGAAGGAGACCACTTCGACCTCCCGGTGTCGGTCTTCGACAACCGGGTCGATCAGACCTCGTTCCTCCGCGACGACCCGGCGGATTGGGATCCGGCCCAGGTTGCCCAGCTGCACGACACGCTGGCACGACTCCTCGATCCACTGGCGCCGGCGTCACGGTGACCGCACAGCGCGCCAGGCATCGATCTCATGCGAGAGGGGACCCCCACACGAGGGTCCCCTCTGCAACAGGCGTGCGGTGGTCTACCGCTTGAGGGCGTCGCGGATCTCGGCGAGCAGCTTGACATCCTCGGCCGGCTCCGGAGCCTCTTCCGTTCCGGAGGCGACACGGGCCTTGAGGGCGTTGACCGGCTTGACGATGAAGAAGAACACGCCCAGCGCGATCGCCAGGAACTTGATGGCCGCAGTGACAAAACTGCCCCACTCGATCACGGAGTCGTTGATCGTCCACGTGAGACCATGGAAACTCGGCTCACCAAAGATGATGCCCACGATCGGCATGACGATGTGCTCCACCAGCGCGTCGACGACGGCCGCGAAGGCGGCGGCCATCACGAACGCGACGGCAAGCGTGATCAGGTCGCCCTTGAGGGCGAAGTCCTTGAACTCCTCGAAGATCTTCTTCATCCCGCTCCTCCTTCGGTCGGTTCCTCCAGGAATTACTCGGCAGTTGGACCCTCCTTTCACTCCAAGAGTGTCACCCGACCTCGGCAGTGCGCCACCGTGAGTCGGCGGCGCTTGCTCGCGGCTGCTCTTCTCCTCGCCGTCGCTGCAGCGTGTGACGGCGCGGCTCCGACAACCGCCGAGGGTCCCACGACGACCCCGGTACCCGCCACGACCACCGAGGCCGGCACTACGACGACCACAACCGTCCCCCCTTCAGAGGGCGTGGGGCGGATTCTGCTGGTCGGCGACGTCATGCTCGGACGGGGAGTAGCGCCCATCGTCGCCGGCGATCCCGACGGCGTGTTCGAGCACGTCCGCCATTCCATCGCACAGGCCGACGTTGCCGCTGCCAACCTCGAATCACCCCTGACCACCCGGCCCCACGTCTCGGAGAACCCGAACGCCCTCGAGGCGGACCCCGCCGCGGCCTCCCTCCTGGCGGCCGCCGGCTTCGACGTCGTCTCGGTCGCCAACAACCATGCGGGGGACGCCGGGCCGGAGTCGGTCACAGACACGATCGAGGCCGCCGACTCGGCCGGGATACTCACCGTCGGTGGCGGGTGGGACGCCACCGCGGCAGGCGCCCCGGTGATCGTCGACGTTGACGGCCTCACCATCGCCTTTCTGGCGTTCGACGCCACCCAGCAGGGTCTCGCGGCTACGGCGACCAGCGCCGGGATCGCCCGCTACCAAGGAACCGAGGCCGAGGAGCGGATCGCGGACGCACGCGCCTCGGCCGACGTCGTGATCGTCTCCGTCCACGGCGGAATCGAGTACCTCCCCGAATCCGACCCGGCCATGGAGCGTATCGCCGCCGACCTGTCGGCGTGGGGTGCAGATGTCGTGTGGGGCCACGGCTCCCACGTCGCCCAGCCGGTGTCGGTGCTGCCCGGTCAGCGGCCCGTCGTGGTCGCAACCAGCCTCGGCAACTTCCTCTTCGACCAGGAACGCGAGATCACCGAGACGGGGGCGGTCCTCGAGGTGCTCGTCGACCGGGACGGGGTCATCGCCTATCGCACCGGAACGTCCCGGCACCCCCAGCAGCGAGCCGAACCCATCACCTGGGATCTTCCCCCCGGAGATGCGGCCTTGCTCGACCTCGAGTGGTGGCAGCTCACCCGCGAGGTCCCGGCGCAGGCACCGCAAGCCTCTGCCGATCTCCTCGATCGCTTTGACGGCGGCGATGTCACCGCCGCCTCGACCGGCGACGTCACCGGCAACGACAGCGAGGAGCTGGTGGTCTCGTTCCGCCGCCCCTTCCAAGCCAATCCGGTCAACAGTGCCTTCCCTGATCGCGATTGGCGGGACGAGGAGGGTCGCAGCGCCCACCTCGGTGCTTACGTGGCCGATGACCTCTCCCCGGTCTGGGTCGCAGGCACGCTCTTCCGTCCGATCGCGACCCTGGCGGCGTGCGATGGATCGGTGGCGCTCGCCTTCGACGATCTCGACGACCCCACGGTGGTCGCCACCGGCGCCTGGGTCTGGCAGAGCTTCGGCTTCACGATTCCCGTGGAGCTTCCCGGCTCAGGAACTCCGGCTTGTGGCGACGTCGACCACGACGGGCTCGCCGATCCTGTGATCCTTCACCGCTGACGACACCGAGGAAGTGACGCTCTCCGGAGATGAAGAGCCCGTTTCGGGCCACACGGTGGCATGATTGGGTTACTACCGCGCTCGGCGGCGACTACACGGGAGTTGTCATGAAATCCGTCCGGATCGCACTTCTCGCTCTGATCGTGCTCCTGCCCGCCTGTACCGGAGGCGGCGCAGAGGACACGACCACGTCCACCGGGGCGACCACGACCACGTCCACCGGGGCGACCACCACCACGACGGCCCCGACGACGACCACCACAACAACGACCGCGCCGACGGACGGGACCGGCATCGCCGGGCTGCCACGCGCCCTCCCTGCCTTCGCCGATTTCGATCTGATTCCCCTGCGCGCCGGTGCCGGGGCGGGCATCAGCTACGACCTCCCGTCCAGCCTCGCCGGTGTGGCCATGCCCGACTGGCTGGACCTCCTCCCTGCAACAGCCGAGAAACTGCTCGCCGACGGAGCCGCCATCGAGCCCGCCGGCTTCCTCCAGTTCCAGCACGCCTACGCCAGCTACCAGTACGGCGGCGAGACGTTCTTCGTCACCACCGACGTCGGGTACCACTTCATGCACCTCGCCTTCTCCAAGGCCCTCCGCGACCTCGAGCAGTACACCTTGCTGCCCATCCTCGAAGACGTCATCTCCGGCCTGGTGACGGCGACCCGCGCCCAGCGCGATGAGCTGGCCGGCACCGCGATCGAGGATCAAGCCGACCGCGCCGCCCAGTACACCGAGGCCGCCGCCGGCCTGCTCGGTCTCGACGTCGGTTCGATCGGGCCGCTCGCCCAGGAGGAGATCGCCCTGGCGCTCGATGCCGCCGCCCTGACCGAATCCCCGACCGTCGGGGTCGGCGAGTGCAACCCGCTGGATTCCATCGCGAGCTGCACCGACTACAGCCAGTTCAAACCGCGGGGCCACTACACCCGCAATGACGACCTCGAGCGGTACTTCCGAGCCATGTCGCTGCTGGGTCAGGCCGCCTTCCCGGTCGAGGAGCCGGAGGCGATGCAGGTCGGCGCCCTCGTCTCTCGCGCCCTGCTCTCCGACCCGTCTCTGGAAGAGGGCTGGCGGCTGATCTACGAGCCGACCGCCTTCCTGGTGGGCATGGCCGACGACTACACGCCCCAGGAGCTCGCCACCGCGGCTGACGCGGCGGCCCCCGGCTGGCGGGCGGATCCGACCCTGCTCACCTCGGCGGCGGCAGAGGACGCCGCGGCGGGATTGATCGCCACCCGTGCCGTCGGCATCGATCCCGAGGGGGCGTCGGTGCGCATCATGGGCGCCCGGTTCGTCATCGACTCGTTCATCTTCGACCAGCTCCGCTACCCCAACGTCGGCGAGCCCGACCACATGCGCACCTACACCTCCCCACTCGACCTGGTGGCCGCCTTCGACTCGAGCCTCGCCTACCGCATCCTCGACGAGCAGGATCTGACCGACTACCTGAACTTCGAGGAGCAGCTCGACCTGATGCAGGAGTTGCTCGCCGACCGCACCGCCGACGACTGGGCGTCGACGGTGTATGACGCCTGGCTGTACGCCCTCGAACCGG
>Ga0315543_1002358_pt1 | contig 18461 bp, 12 predicted proteins | sample SalMarSW160210MG_2_FD_203098 | JGI IMG/M metagenome (GOLD analysis project Ga0315543, IMG submission 203098) | Salt marsh sediment microbial communities from the Plum Island Ecosystem LTER, Massachusetts, United States - Salt Marsh Sediment SW1601-210 ...
TTCCAACAACAAATAGATTATCGGTTAAAGGGAAAAAGATAACCTACTCTTTCCCGGCACATTCATTTGTGCAAATAAAAGTGAAAATAAATAAGTAAGCGGGAATATAATCACTATAAACAGGATGAATATAAAATAAAGACAACAAAAACAGTAATTTCTATCTCGATTATGTTTTCACTTTTCTCCTGTACAAGTCAAAAGCAGAGTATTGTAAAACATGCCCCACCTGGTTTTGACAGTTTGCGTGCTAATATAGCACACGGAAAAATTGATACTATCAATTACGAATCAAAAACAGTTGGCACTGAACGTAAAGCTGTCATTTATACTCCTCCGGGATATTCAAAAAATAAAAAGTATCCTGTGCTTTATCTTTTACATGGTATAGGCGGTGATGAGTTTGAATGGCTAAATGGAGGCCATCCTCAGGTTATCTTGGATAATCTTTATGCCGAAAACAAAATTAAGCCAATGATTGTTGTTATGCCCAATGGCAGAGCAATGAAGGATGACCGGGCTGTTGGGAATGTTTTCGACAGCATTAAAGTGCAGGCGTTCGCAACGTTTGAGAAAGATTTACTTAACGATTTAATTCCTTTCATAGAAAAAAATTACCCTGTTTATAAAAATCGAGAAAACCGCGCAATCGCAGGTTTATCGATGGGCGGTGGACAATCATTGAATTTCGGATTAGGCAATCTGGACAAATTTATCTGGATTGGAAGTTTCTCTGCTGCACCCAATACTAAAAAGCCTGAATTGTTAGTTCCTAATCCCGACGAGGCAAGAAAGAAACTAAAATTGCTTTGGATTTCTTGCGGCAGTAATGATAATCTGATTACTTTCAGTCAACGCACTCACGATTATTTGGAATCAAATAATGTTCCCCATATTTTTTATATCGAGCCGGGAGTACACGACTTTAAAGTTTGGAAAAACGATTTATACTTGTTTGCGCAGCTGCTTTTCAAGCCTGTAGATATTTCAAAATTCTCTCAATACAGCAATGGAGGTGTGCTCACTTCAACTAATATAAAGGAATTAAAATTCCATAGTGACAATGGTGATGGAACCTATACGAATCCCGTGATTGTCGCGGATTTTCCTGATCCGGATGTCATCCTGGTGGGCGATGTCTATTACTTTGTGTCAACGACTATGTTTGTTTTTCCCGGTGTGACCATTCTCAAATCCTATGACCTTGTGAACTGGGAGTTTTGCTCTAATGCTGTACCTCATTTTGATTTCAGCCCCTGCTACGACCTGGATAGCTGCCACCGATACGGCCATGGCCAATGGGCAACCAGCTTAAGGTATCATAACGGTAAATTTTATTTGTTGTTCAACACATTAGATGAAGGTGGTTTTGTCTGTATGGCAGATAAAGCCGAAGGTCCTTGGGAAATCAAACATCTGCCCAGAGGATTCTATGACCCGGGTCTGCTCTTTGATGACGATGGTAAGATTTATGTAGCTCATGGCTATAATAAAATTTATATCACCGAAATTGATTCGAACTTCGTCGCAAAAAATAAAGATGTTCTTGTATATACGGGTGATATTCGTAACGGGCTTGAAGGGTCTCATGTATATAAAATCAATGGTTATTATTATCTATATTGCACGTATGGAGGTTTGGACGGATTTCAGGTAGCACTTCGTTCAAAAAATATATACGGCCCTTATGAACAAAAGGTGGTAATCAGGGATACCACAAAAGGTCCGAATTATGGAATACATCAGGGAGCTCTTGTACAAACGCAAACCGGGAAATGGTGGACTATGCTTTTTGTTGACAGCGGCCCTTTTGGACGATTCCCTTCATTACAACCCGTTACCTGGCAGGATGACTGGCCAATGGTTGGAGTGAACGGAAAAGCGGTCGTAACATACAAAAAACCGGATGTAGGAAAAGAATACCCTATAAAAACTTTCCAGACCTCTGATGAATTTGAAAACACAAAATTAGGGATGCAATGGGGATGGAACCATAATCCTGACCCTGCGAAATGGTCACTGACACAAAATCCCGGTAGCCTGAGACTGGAAACAGTAAAAGTAGTAGAAAATTTAACCGAAGCCCGTAATACGCTCACCCAAAGAATGTTTGCCTACTATTCGGATAAAATCGCTACCGTTGGTACAACAAAAATGGACTTCAGCAATATGAAGGAAGGCGATATTGCCGGTTTGGCTATTTTTCAGGATCCTTATGCATACATTGGAATAAAGAAAATAAACGGACAGAATTATGTCATCATGGTTAATAATGGCCAAACCATTGATTCAGTAGCGGTAAACGCTTCGACAATCTATCTTCGGGCTGATCCATTTTATGGTTCCGGTGCTGCCATGTATTACGGTGGACAGACGGTTACCGGCACGGGGATTGCTACTTTTTCATATAGTTTGGATAATAAGTCATTTACAAAGATTGGCAATGAAATGCAAATGCAATTCAAACTTACTGTTTTTACAGGGAATAAATTTTGTCTGTTTAACTACGCTACGAAAGAGCTCGGTGGGTATGTTGATTTTGACTGGTTTCGGATAACTCCGAATGTTAAAATATTTTAATTGAAACTAAAAAGTAAGTGAGAAATCCGGAAATGACGGCTTACGCTTTCACTGAAGTACAGACAAAAAAACCGGAATCCTCTAAATCATAAGTTTCTCCGATGTGATTATAGACCATGGGAAGCTGAGAAAAAAATGTATTCACCATCCTTGTTCATGTAAACTCGAAAAAGTGACTGACGCAAAAGTGACGCAATTAACACTTTTCGGCCATCAAAATGATTGGCATTACGTACATCAAGTGGTTATATTAAAGCAACTTAGAAATTTAAGCGCCCGTAGCTCAGCCGGATAGAGCAACGGATTTCTAATCCGAAATCACGTCTATAAGCGTTTCCCTGACAGTGACTTATAGTGCATTTTTTACGTCAAAATGAGGTTTAAGAGTGGTTGACAAGTAAGTAACAAGTGAATCTTACCATGACTTACCACTGGCGACTGACGCATTTTTGACGCAGATTGCCATCAGATTGCTGGTCCGTTGGTCTTTGATTTGCTATAATCGAACTTCGGATTGAAATATTCATTCACAATTTCAATTCATGTAATCTCAAATCAAGCGAATCCTGACATTTTTAGCTCGATATTCCTCTAGCTGTTTTTTCTGTTTCAAAACTCCAACACTACGCTTAATCCTTTTATCAAGCTCTACTCGCGGATTGCCCCTTATTCGAATTGATAGTTCTTTACACACTTCCTTAGTAAGAGTTTTTAAGGCAATACTATTATTGGGGCGTTTCTTTAGCAGAGAAAGGATTACTTCTTGAATAATTTTAGCAGTAAGATTAGTGGTTTGTTTCTTATCACTCGCATTTTCTTGAATAACTTTATCACTTTTATTCGTCTCTATCGCCTCTTTATCTATTACAAAGAGAGACTTTTGTTGAAATAAAGGTACTTTTTCTTCCTCGCTATCTACAGGAAGTGTCAAAGGTGATGTAATAGAGACCTTTCTGCTTATGCCTTTCGGGAAAATCTGTAAATATTCAAGCTCAGACCAAAGTGACGCCATAGCGACTTCTTTATCTCGGTAGTATGCACCCCCCCTAACAATCCAGAAATGCCATCCACACCTTTCCAATTCTCTCTGTCTTGACATGTCATTATCATATTCAGCAGCGCCATGCCATTTGTCCCCATAGCATTCAACAGCAAGTCTTCCATCCATACCTTCTACGACCATATCTATTCTATAGCTTCTATCAAACGGATTTACACTATATTGTGGGATCACACGAAAACCCTTGGATGCAATATCCAAGAAGACATCCACTTCGAACCAACTATCGAACGGTGGAGGTTGATTACCTTTTGTTCTATCTGAATAATGAGCTAATTTTCTTAATTCATTTAGAGAATGCCCATCTATTTCTGGTTGATCTATATGAGGTTCACAGCAATGCGAAAGAAGCTTATACCGTAAACAATCTTGCCTTAGGTCATTAAATGTTGCAGAATGAAATAGCCACATTTGATCTCTAGCACGACTTGCTGCTACATTAAACTGCCTTTGATCTTCTTGGCGAGTCATAGCACGACATCGCTTTCCATCTTCAGGTGCATCAACCATACTTAAAAAGATAACATCACGCTCATCTCCCTGAAATGTGTATGGAACACCAACGTTAATATTCCTTAGTTCAATCTCGCTAGCATCAATTTCTTTAACTAAAAGCTCTTCGATTAAAGTAGCCTGTTTGTTACCAAGTAACGTAATAATTCCCATCGATTTTCCATCATAATCTGGATCTGCACAACATTCTGTAATTTTATCAACTATTGCTTTAGCCTCTGGAATATTGATAGTGCTACCATATTTCCCTTGACGATAACCATCAACGACATGACATACGTCGACAACCGGTTCTAATCGTTCAGAACCATATTGCCTTAAAGGAATTAATGGTTCAGATGTGTAGAAATTATTATTCGAAAATTGAATTATCTCGGGCATACAACGGAAATGTTCACGCAGACGAATATAATCTGGGAACTTTAATTCGGCTAAAGAGAAATAGCTGCTGTTGAGATCGAAGGACTCGCTATGAGGAATATTCTTTAAATGCATTTTGCGTAGATACTCAACATCATCATGATTAATGCCAACATAACGAGGTTTTATTTGCTTGTCATCACCAACTACTATAACTTTTTTCGCAAGGAAGTTGAGTATTAATGCTTCAGGACCAGATTGACTTGCTTCATCAATAATAGCAATATCAAATATTTCAGGTTGCGCTGAAACACTCTCAACCACTCTGTGCAAAGGCATAACCCATGCTGGTATGGCTGACCGACACTGATTCATCTTTTCTTTTGCAATTCGCCTATGACGTTCTGCATGACGACCATAGCCTTTTCCTATCTTCTTTATTGCTTGAAGCCAAGCAACTAATGCCTGTCGCTCTTTTTCTGTTAAGCGTTTAATACAATGGCTCCATGTTAATTCTGTTGCCAATTCACCAATAAGACGAAGTTCATCTTGTTTCAGACGGTCATAGTCAATAGTAAGTTTTTGAATTGTGTCTGGATTGCACAACTCTTCAAGCCACTTATTAGTGAGTATCCATTGGGTTGCAGGCTTTAGTTGTTCAAATCTCTCTATCCAAATATCATCATTTAAGTTCTCGTCAAAGTCTGTAAATGTAATTGGAAGTGAATCTCGAAGTGGCTGCACACATGTTAGAAGACCAATATACTCTCTGGTAATATCATTGATTTCGCACAATTCTTGATAAGCTAACTTATAGTCATTACTTTTTTTTGATCTGATTGATTCTATAAGATTCTGCTGGCAGTTATTATCAATGTTAGATATTTGAGTAATCTTATCTATACAATCATTCAAATATCTCTTAAGACCTATAAGCTCTTCCTCGTATTGTACAATATCCAAAGCTTGATAAAATATTTTCAAATCATCAATGATATACCACTTAGGCGGTTTTAGTTTAGGAATGTCATCTACACATTCTTGAAGCGACCTTACAATAGGGTGTAAAGATAAGGCCAATTCAAGCGGCTCAAGTAAGTCTTCATAATGAGCTAACGTAATTGAGAATGAACCAGTTGGCGCTTGGCTTCGCCCCGCCCATAATGATTGAAGTTCAATAAGAGCATCTTTGACAGTAAGCCATTTAACCAAGCGAGCAAGCGATTCGACATTTTCAGGTTTCACTCCGTCAACTGTAACATTCTTTAGCGAAGATAGTGATTCTCTAATTTGTTTTGGGAGAAGTATTTTCAAGATAATCTTTTTGTGAACCCTTAAATATTCTAATAATTTAGTAGCGTGGGAAAGAATAACCTTGGTCTGTAGTTCGTTCACTCCCTCAATTTGGGCAGAAGATGCTTCTCTAACGATATCTTTAATTCCATCAATATGCTCTTTACTCAGTTTAAATAATTCTCGCCATGCTCTATCCTGCTCGGCTGCTATCTCACGTCCAGCACTCAAAGCCCATCCATAAACATGTTGTTCCAAATTCACCAATCCATCAATGAGTTTACTCACGTGTACTAACAGATAAGAGAATATTTCTTTATCTAAACTTCTGATTATTTCAACATTTTCAAAACTTGTCTTACTCTGCAAATGTTCTAGTTTTTGTTCTAACTCTATACATCGATTTAGCTTAATGTTGACTTTGTTAACTGGAGGAACTTCTTCAATTGGTATTCTGTGTAAATCCGTATGTTCTGTATATGAATTACGATACTCTCTCCACTTTTGAACAAACTCTCTAGGGGTAAAAGGGAAAACCGAGAAATCCAAAATGTCTTCTGGTATATCTTTCAACCAAATGTATTTTGACTGCTCAGAACTAATTTTAGCAGCTATATCCTGAAGAGATCCACAATAATAACCAAATTTATTATCATGTATAAAAGTATCCTGTTCACGAATTTCTCTTAGGCGGATTCCAATCTGTCGCAGATTACGTCTAATTCTATCTAGTTTTTCACGAAGTTCTGTTATATGTCTTTCACTTTCGTGTTGATCCCAGTAGTTTTTCTTATTACTTATTGCAGAAACTGCTTTTTCCAGCTCTTGAAAAGCTTCCTCATCATTACCCAACAATATAACACAGAGTTCAGCTAGTGGGTAAGCTCCATCGATAAATCTTGCCTTCAAAGCTTTCAGGGCCCGATTTGTTTCACTTGTAACTAATATCCTTTTGCCTAAAGCAAGTAGATGGCAGATCATGTTAACTATAGTATGTGATTTGCCTGTACCTGGTGGACCTTGCACGAGAACCCCTCGTCCTTTACTTAACCTGTGAATTATTTCCTTTTGTTCTTTATTAGCCGGCAAAGGAAAATATATCTCAGAGTCACTATATTCTAAAGTTGTCTTTCTGTGATATTCCTCTTCTGAAAATCCATTGTTATGAGATGATGTATTAGAAATTACTTCTCCTCCGGATATTATTTCTAAGATTCCCAAGGGAATTTTACCCCCGCCGTTGATATAAGTTTCTATGTTTTCTAATAACTGAATAAAACCTCGTTGAGAACGCTTTCTAAGAATAACTGCAGGGGCTAATGAAATTACTGGATTTGTAAACAAATCAAAATTGGGATTCAGAACATGTTCATAACGCCCTTTACTTTCATATCCTTTATCTCCCTCAGAACCTAAAGCATTTACAAATCCTTCCAGAATGCTTCTTAACTTGGCTTGATCCCAAAATTCTTCCCCAAGCTCCTGTACCTGGTCTTGAAGAAAACGCATTTCTTGTTCTTGGGGCCGCTCAGAAGTATCAAGCATGTCGTATTCAAGAGTCGGCGTGTTTCCTTCTGCAGTAGGCCCTACAGCTATTATTCCTCGCGATGCATCAAAATTAAGTGTACATTGAATTGTAAAGACATGTCTTTTTAAAGCTTTACTCTTGGGTGCATTCCAACAGAGAAAGCCAAAAGCAATGATCACCTCAAATTGTTCACCTAATCGTTGTTGTCTTTGATAAATAGTATAGAGCTTATTATATATTTCTTGGATTTTCTGAAGTTCACGATCTTTAGCTGCCCAAGGCTTCCAACTATTACTAATGTAATCAGTCCATTTCTGGATTAATTCCTCTCGTAATTTTTCGACGCGCTGATCATACTCAACAGTAATTTGTTCATTTAAAATAGGCTCTTTTGCCTGGAAGTCATCAAGAACATCCATTTTTAACCACGGCACTAAATCTTCTGGGGGAGGTGGTGGTTCTTCTTTAAATTCTACGTCAGACCTCCGTCTTTCTGCCCATTTACTCCACAAGTCATCAACATAAGCAATATACTTCTCAAAAACATCTTCATGTTCATCTATTTGGAGTTTCTCGGTTTCAGGTTCAAAGTCATCATCTTCCGCAAAAAAGTGACGGATTAACATTTCATTGGATAAATCAAGAAGTTGTGGCTCATCGATTGCAGAATTTTCTAATTGTTCACTTGTAATAAAAGGATCCAGCCCATCTGGGGGCTCTGGGAATGATTGTAATTTTGGTTTGTAAATTTCAATCCAATAATCTCTTTCACCAATAGCATCATCTCGGATAAGTTCCCATGCTTTGCAATAACAACCTTTATCTTTGGGTATATCAGAAAACCACAAAATTGAGTCATACTGTGTGATATCAGAAATTTGGGGCGATTGAAGACACTTCAACTCATTCAAATAATGAAAAATATTTGCCGCTTGGATTGCTAAGCCTTCCGAAAAGTGATCTTGAAAATCACTATTTAATTTGTTGTGATTCCCAACCATATTACTCCTCCCCTAGCAAAAAGCTTAATTTTAATCCAAAACCAAGATAGAATTCTATAATTATAATGACTATATAGCAAGAGGTCAATTAGGGTATTTTAGGGAGATTTTATGTTGCATTAAGTCGTTTAAGATGGCTATGCTTTGATTTTTGTCTCAATTAACTCACACAAGTATTAGATATTTAATCCGATGTTCGTTCTTAAAAATGAAGAAAGCAATACCATTTTAATCCGAATTTAATCAAGTTAAATTTAAAAAACAAATCTACCACTTCTCGCACATCTCCTGATAACCACATATACCGCACATATAACCCTCATTTGGATAATAGATCCCGGACTGAATTGCATTTTCGACCTGCCCGGCAAGCCGTGAGAAACGGCCTATATCCGCTTCCGTCCGTGTTCCTTGAAGCTGCTGGATCTTCGGCTGTTTGTTTCTGACCATCACGTCGAGACGTACGCCTTTTTCTTTCTGACCATAGAATGTGCGGAAGGCCAACGAATAAGCAGTCAACTGGATATCCTTTTCTGCCGTGTTTTCCGGGAAGCTCCGCTTTGTCGTCTTGTGGTCGATGATGCACCCCTGATCGTCAATAAGGTCGATATAACCCTTTAGAGGAAGCCGTACTCCCGGCATTTCAATCAGGAACTCCCTTTCAACCTCAACCGGCTGGATGTCCGGGGCAACCTGGTCGAAGTAAGCCTTCAGAAGATTCACACCGTCATCTTTGAGCTTCCCAGGATTTTCCCCGTTTCTGAACTCGGTTTCCCTGACTTCACGTTCCCAGTACTCGCTGAAAAGTTCCGTAATATGGGGAATTATAATATCATGGCCGGTTTTCATTTTCTGCATGTAGTTATCTTTAAGGGTGTCATGAATCGTCCGGCCCAGAGCTAGGTCGCCTGTAGGAGGTGATTTCAAGTCGCACACGTATCTGAAGAAGTATTGAAGGGGACAGCGAAGGTACATTTTAAGCTGGGAGACGGACAGGTGGGGCCTTATTGTCGTGACGGTTCCCACCTGCCTGTCTGAAGAGAATTCACTGTCGGCCCCTGCCATTATTCCCCCCGCCGTTCTGCTGTGCCACAGTTTCCAGTTCGCCCTCAAAAACGTAGCGTTCAAAAAATCTTGCCGTCTCGATGGTCAGATTCTTCTTGGCATCAGGGTCAAGTTGCACTGGCGCAAGAATCTCGCTGGCAGATTTCAGGCACGACATCCTTGCGATCTGCCTGTCCTTGCCGTTTGGCCGGTATTGCGGCAGTTCGTTGCCGTTACCATTAGCGGGCTGTATATCCGTCATGTTTTTGAAATTTCCGCTCTGCCTGAAGTCGTAGTCGATGGTTATGCCTTCCTGAAGCGTGTCGAAGTACTTATCGTCCCAGACGCTGTATCGCTCTCCTCCGACCTGGACGGTCAGGTATTTCTGTCCCTTTCTGCTTTCATTTTCCCAGATCTGTTCAATAGTCCCTCTCATGTTACACCTCCAATCATCTTCAAGGCAGCTCCTCAACGTCTGTTCCGTCCTCAAGAATTGATTTCGGGCAGAAGCGACGGCACCGCTTCACCTCCTTGGGAGTTGGTATCTTCTTCAACACGGCACACCAGATGCCTCTGCCGTTTTCAATTCCGCAGATGCAATTTTCACATTTTGCCGGGTACGGACCTTCCGAATTGTAGCTGCCTGCCATTACAAGCAGATTAGTGGCCCAGTTTTTTAGACTGTTGGAGAAGGAGGGTGCGTTTTATGCCGCTAACGATTGGTACTTACTCACCATCGTTCTGAGGAAAAATTGATTGCCCATAGCTATCTTTAACTTCCTTCCACCATTGAGATAACTCGGCGCCAGAAGGACTCTGCATCTTCATCATTCGTTCGGGTAAGCCAAAAAAAGGTTTTCGTGCTGCCTTGTACCAATCCTCATGTCTGATTTGTCCATTGCCCTCAAGGTTCTTCTTAACAACCTTAAGGGTGTTAGTATCAGCGGCAAAAATAGACTGTTCAGCCCATCCGGCAAGAAATGCATTTAGCTGTTCAGATGTAATTCTGCCCCATCTTTCAATTGCTTTCTGTAGACCACCAATTAGAACACGGTGTTTTGATAGCGGAACAATCGTTACTTGACCACCTGGATTCAGTCCATTTGTCTGACAAACAGGATTGTCTGTAAGCACAATGCAGTAATCCTGAGGAAATATCATCATCTTCCACCGAAAATCTTTTCTTGTTAGAACGTCCTGACATTCAGTATACCAAGTATACCTAATTATATTTATTAAAGCTGGTAAAAATTGACTAAGAAACTTATCCTCTTGATTAGAAATCACTTGTGCTAGGCAAACAAGGGATCGCGTTCGACACAGCATAGCTGCGATCCAGTCAATTAAAGCTGAACCACCCTCTCCAGGAAGTTCTTGATGTTTTTCTTGGTCTGCTATTATGGGATAAAATTTAGCAAATTTTAGTTCAACTTTCTGGAGAAGATCTTCATCAAAGTCTGAAAGATAGTCTTTGAAAAAATCATCTTTAAAAAGGATTCCTTTGGGACCTCTACGACGACTACCAATAGTTAGGTTTGCTTTGTAAAGCTCAACAAGTTTACCGTCTTCAGCAGCGAATCGTTTTATCATTTGTCGCGGAACTATATGTTGATGTTTACCTGAAGCCATTATTATCTAAGCTCTATTTGTTTCTAGCATTATTACAATAATATTTCGGCAAAAAATACACATTAGATAAACCTAAATATTAAGGCACTATCTACAGGCAACAAGTTGACTTAGTTTTCTTTTTAGAATATTTGCAAATTCAGTATCTTGGATGAGTCTATCCATAATCTGATCTGCCTGATTGCGTTCAAGGTTCTTCTTGATGATTTCACTGGCCGTTTTCTGATCCAAGACTGTGCCACAACGGCTGCAGAACTTATTGGCTGGGGGATTGCTGAGACTGCACCTTGGGCAGACCTTCAAAGAAAAACTATTCTTTTGTCTTTCTTCCCTGTCAACTGAAATATCGTTGAGCCTGAGCAAGGCATAATCCACATCTCGACCGGAAAGATGCACATATGTAGAAGCCATATCTGAGCCTTGGACCCATCCAAAGTATTCTTTCATCTGAGCTTCGGTGAGGTGGTTAGCAAGGTGGGTCGCTCTGCTGTGGCGAAAGTTATGAGGGTTGACCGCTTTGTGGATTCCCGCTCGCCTCGAGATTCTTTTTAAAATTGCGCTCACCTGCGCATAACTAAGCTGTGCAGCGCGATAGTCTGCTGTAACCCAGAATGGAGCCTTAGGATCATCACGCATAGGGTGCTGATTTAGCCAAGTGGTGAGGTAGGGTGCGCTCGCGATGAGGAGAAGCCGCCTGGAACCTTTTTTCCCATTGACGGCAATCTGGTAACCGTGAGGGTGCTGCTGTACGTGTTTCATACGCAAGCCAAGGAGCTCACCTATTCTACAGCCGCTTTCGTAAAGTGCTGCAATGAAAGCCTTGTCACGAGGAATCCTTGCTGCTGCAATCAATGCTTGCACCTCGTCTTGGCTAAGAATCTCATCTGGAAGCTTGGCACGCTTATTTCGAATGGTCGAGCGGAGCCACTTGACTTCAGGTGGATAGTCGTCTGTTCCTCGCAACCAGCGGAAGAACTTCTTGAGTGTAATGCGGAAATCGCGCTTGGTCCACTCTGTGTAATCTGACCTCTCGATTCCGTTTACAAGCTTTTCAATATCTTCGCGATTAGCTTTGCAGAATTCCTTTGTGAACCGTAATGATATCGTGCGAAGAGTATATAGATATTTTAGAACCCGGCGACTGCTAAGACCCTCGGTGAAGCAGTAGTCTGTGAAAGCCAGAATTGCCTTGTGGTTGCTGCGGGGAATGCTTAATTTGTTTATCTTTTTCATTACTGATTGAATGGCTCGATCACAGGATTCAACTTCGTATGGCATGAGTAATGACCCACGTGCTTATTTAATAGAGACACGTGGGCATTATGCTTTTCATGCTATGCCCCCGCCGGGCATGAAACGAAAAGTGAAATGCCCATCCTTTTGAAGATAATTCGTGCCTCTCAAGAAATAGTTGACTGAAGAGATATTTAAGCCTTGCGCTCGTAAGAATGTTGGTTAGAAATGCAGGATAGGACAAACTTTACCCACTCTGGAGTTTCAGGTCTTTCGAAAATGTCAGTATCCATGAAGAGAAATCGTATCGCTGTTATTACAGCTTTCCGAAGGCCGCTTGCATATTGTGCGGATAGTATTCTACTGAACTGCACTGAACTCCCTGACCTTTCCTTGTATCGCGGCCCGTTTCGCTCGTATTAAACCTGTCTCAACCAGCTTGTTGCAATAGTCTGAATAGGTGCGGATGGCTATAGGCTTGATTGCCTTCGATGTGCACGTCCTGAGATACAGCCGCCATAAGTCACCCGATAAAATTCCCGGATTTTCCGCGATTAACTCAAACAAGAACTTATGGTGGTCCGTGAGCTCGTGAAGGATGAACGCCTTTTTCAGGGTCTTAGAGTTGTTCCACGCCCGCTTTACATGGGAAGTCATAATTAGGCTTTGGCCGTCTCTTTCGGCAATATAAACAGCATTTTTGAGGGTCTGTATGGCCACTCTCGCATCTCCGGTTGCAAGCTGTGCTATGAGACGCAAAAGATTTTCGTCACACGCTCCGGGTGTTAGCGCATATTGCGCCCGGTGATTAAGGATGTGAAACAACTCATCGCAAGAGTAATCCTTAAAGAATACCTGAGCAGGATTGAGCCTGGATTTTACCCTTTCCTCAAGGCCAAAATAAACGTGCTCGGAATTGCAGGCACAGATTAGACCGACTGTCGGCAGATCCGAAAGGTTATATAGAATTGAGTGCCTTTCCTTCGGGGGCGGCTGGTTTATTTCATCGAGTACGATGATCAACCGCTCCCTTGAAATGTGCCTTTTGAGCCTCTCCAGTTTGAATGAGGTGCTGAGCTTCTCGGCGCCCAGCATGCGTAAATCAATCGAAATACGTTCCAGCACCGAGAAGAAGGTAGGATTCTCCCAGCAGTTGACGTATATGCCTTTGACTCCTGCTTCCTGATGAAGCTTTTTTAAGATAAGTCGCGCCGCTACGGTCTTCCCTGTACCAGGTTTACCGTGAAGCCAGGTGTGTATAGGTTTTCTGCCTTCGATGACTGGTCTAAGGCACAGAGCAATTTCCTTTAGATGCAATTCCCTACTGTGAGCCTGCTCGGGAATATGGCTGTCGATGAATATATCAGGATCCAGTAAGATTACACTGTCTTCAGGACGCATATCTATCATTCGCGCCGCACCGGCATATATTTTTCCGTTCTACTCGGTCTGCGGTTTATGCGGATAAAAATTTTAGTTTAGACAAAAGGCGGAAATGTATAAACTACAAAGCCAAAGGAGTCTCACGCTATTCGAGAGGTAACAACTCATAAAGTCACGGTCAGATTCAGAACAGACAAACCTATTCAATCCTTCGACGGCCTCAATGTGCCTATATTCTCGGCAAGTGACTCTCTGGGTCGTATTCTCGTACTCTAACGACCTTTGTGGCTACGCAAACGATGGCAACAGCTGAGTATCGAGTTGCGGGTCCACACACACCACAATGATAGCACTAGGAGCAACTCACAGCAAAGTTGTGGGAGGAAATGTTTTAGACCTTGAAAGAACAAGTCCCACGAATCCTTGGCAACACTGGTGTGGTCGAGGATCGCTTCGCCTCTTCGGCTTAGGGCGGTTACATGTAGTTCGTGGTTCGCAACTGTAATACGTAAGTTTGATGTCTTAATGACGAAAGAATAGGGTGATCTTGTGTAGAGCACATCCAGTTCCCTAGTTTTCACTTTTACCTCGTATGGGCTGACCCTTCGCATCCTACGAACTCGAATAAGAAACCTTTCCCAACTTGATATTTGAGGGAAGGCTGTAAGATAGGGGGTAATATGGGAACAAACGGGATCATGACCTGGATACCAGCCACATTTGCGGCAACGAAGGGCAATGTAGACATGACTCTCTTTGATTAATCTCCGAATGGTTGCAACCATGCAAATTTGGTCTTGGAAAGTGATTTTTTTGTGTTTAGGCATTGAATCATCTACACCCTATGGTATAATTTCAAAGTAAGCTTATATTCATTATCTTTTTAGCGGGAGGCATGATAATGGGAATCTTAGGAAAAGTATTTGGCACAGTTGTGAAGGGTATGGGGCACATACAGGTTGATCCTGGAGAGAGAAGACGTATGGTTAACCTCGGAAGGCGGATGTGTGGGCAAAAAGCTTTAAAGGACGAGTACCGTCGCATTGATGTGGATGAACAAGTTGAGATACATGAGCACGAACTCTGGGATGAACGGGGCGAGATTGTTGGCGGTGTAGTAACCGGCCGGAGTCGAAGAGGTGGAGGTAGCGTTCACGCCTACTCGACCTATGTGGGATGTCCCTTTTGCGGAGTTGTGAATGGTGTGCCGATCTATGCTAATAGAGTCGATGCTCATAGACCTGATGGCCCTGTGGGAGGTATCATACGCAGGTGCAAAGAAATTGAGCAGCATTGTACATCTTGTGGTCGACCGTTTCACGTAAAAGCTATTTAACGGCCTAAGGATCTTAAAGATTTCGCAGGCTAATTTGATGGGGTTACTACATTGTAGTCTCTATCTCAGTGTGCACAAGTAATTGAACGATGAATATGTGCACGTGGTTGGCATGGCCCAAGAAAAGCCGAGAGATTACAAAGGGAAAAGTTCAGAGTTCTTACGAGGATTGAACCTTTTTGATTCACGAACACCACCGTCTAAGGAGCAAATTTTGTCGTCTGTACCCTATTGGCTTTGTGTGAGGCGCTGGTAATCATGACAACCGGTCTTGTCTAGCCTCAGTTAAGGGATTTTCCTGCCAGAAAACATTTTTTTGGTTCACAATTATATGGAATCATGTACAATTTGGATGTAAATTCCAGACAGCTTAACAACTGCTTCAATTTGGTACACGAGTGCAGACGTCAGAAGAACAAAATATAGAAGAATTAATAGGCAAGATAGAGCCGGTCGGCAAGTTTATAGCATCACTCTATCAGGAAACAGACAGAGGGTGTGCTTTGATGGCAGCCGCTTTTCTTAATAATGCTCTATCGGAACTTCTCAAAAAGAACTTCATCAAAAACAAGAAGGTTTCAGACAGATTGTTCGAATCCAATCAACCCTTTGGAAATTTTTCATCTAAGATAGACGCTGCCTATGCGTTGGGCCTCATTGGGAAAACTGTTCACCAAAATCTACACCTAGTCCGAAAAATTAGGAACGATTTTGCACACGTGGCGGATCCAATTGGTTTCGAGCACCCCCCAATTAAATCACGATGCTATGAACTTACTTTGCATACTCTGGAGAGCAATGCTAAACCTCGAAAAATATTCACCAGGGTTGTTTCATCAGTACTTGCTGCACTTCACGTTGAAACAATACTTTCATCGCATCCAAATACAAAAAAAGACTTGATGATAAAACCTGAGTTCAAAAGGAAATTCAAGAAGTTACTTGCAGAGATAGAAAACATGGTCAAATCAAGCGTGAAATAGCTGCACGATTACTTCATTGGGCCTGTCTATATTAAGCCATCTCTGCCCAGACAAAGTCGCACGCTCAGGTAATTGGGGAATGAGTGTAATCTGCAACCCGGATGCAACCGATTTGTTGAATTGACTAAATCAAGTGATAATCAAAGGATTATATTGGGTGTTGTAATGAATTCTTGCACGTCCGCCAAGATTTTCCTTGTTTCAAAGGTAAAATTGTTCAGATTAGGTGTGAAATACGAATTTTCTATATTATTCAAAACCTAATAACGATACTGCGTTATCTTGTTATGCCACATAGCCGTAGTAATGGTGAGAACAATCAATTCGATAGCGTATTATTTCTGCTAAGCTATTCTTTTATGGGGAAAAAATGTGTTAACCGAATATCATCCTTGTAAGCTTCCACAACAATTCCAAACTTCGTTTTGTTGTTAAAGGTAACGCTGCATTCATAGTGCCCCATAGAAACTTCATTTATAAATATTTCATAGTCAACACTAATCTCACCTTTGTGGTCTTGGATATTTTCAACGGCCTTTTCATGTGACTGCTTTTTGTAGAAATCTGTGCCTTCGTTTACCGATGTTATTATTTGACCAATAAATCTCTTGACTTCTTCTGTTTCTTTCTCGGTCATGTACCTTCCTATCGCGAATATAGAAATAAGCAATATCAATATCGATAATATTATAACTGAAAAAATTATCAGCGCTGTATGACGCTTTTTTTTAATTGAATTATCAGTCACCATATTTATTTCCTTATTCTCGATTTTCCTCTTATCTAATCTCCGGCGAATAATATCTTACCCGGTAGTAACACAACTCTGTTTCGAGGGTCGTACTCCCAATCTGTAAACAGGTGCGAGTTACCACGGGACTGGTTTAGTTAACATTACCATAAACATCATAGTTGTAAGTTTTGAGATATTACTGGTCGAATCGGATAAGGTAATAGCCGACCCTATGCCATTATAGTAGGATATAGTTTCCTGAAAACCCCATTACTATACAGACTGCCTCATCAATCCCTAAGCCAGAATGGTATCGCCACTTTCAGCTTACCACTTCGTATTATTCTACTATCGCTTAGTCGCCATCCGTACAGGTATTATGTTCTCATTCTGCGGATGTTTCTGTTGATTCTTTTTCTTTCAGTCGGGCTGAGATTTTTGACTACTTGTGTTGTCAATCCGCCACCCCAGCTTATTTCGAAGAGTAGAAGTGAAAGATGTGCCCATAGTTTCTGCCTCATCACTTTCATAAGCCAGATAAAACAGCATAGCAGTCTTACTTTCCTGGAGCACCGCTATGTCACCCTTCTCCGCAATCTCAGCCAGAATATAGTAATTGCCGTCTGGTCGAACAACTTTGCGAATAGCTGAAAGACCAAATACCGTACAAGGGACACATTCAAAACCATCCACTTGCTTCAGCATTTCAATGTAATCAACCGGTAACGTTGCATCAATTTGCTTGAGAAGCATTTCTTGCTCTGCTGAAAGTAGAGGGCTTTTTATATTGAGGACTTCTATCTTAACCAATTCCCCCAGCCAACCGGTCAGTTTCACTGGAGTTTCTAGTGTGTGCCCCGATGATACCTCCACAGCGAGAGGATCAGCAAGTTTATCGAGGCCAATCACCTCAAACTTGCCCTTTCCAATTTTGGGGGGAGCATTAAATTCGAGTGATGAGAGTCGTCCGCGGTGAAAGACAATTTCCACTTTAAGATTCCGTTTTTTACCACCAGAAAAGACGCTTAACTTAATTCGGGCAACTCGAACCTCTTCACCATGCTGGGGAAACAAATCTTCGGCAGGCCACGAACTGAATGACCAATCGTCCGACCAGTAGAAAACAACAAGCTTACCTTTGGAATAACGTTTAATCAAATCAAAACGCTTGAGTTGCCGATTCAAAATACATATGGCTTCTGCCGGCAAGCTGTCCTTCCAGTAGTCGAGGCAAGCTTGCTCATACGGACGCAGCTTTGAACTGCCACCATAGATAAGTCGCACTAAAAGTCGTTTCATAAGTTTAGTCCTTTATTTGTTTAAAGCGGCGCTGCCGAAACCATATCCTGCTCCCACCAAAATTCCTAAGGGAAGCCTTGGGATACGGTATAATTGCTGCATTATGGGGTGCCATTTGGCTCCGAGCGTACGCCATCCCGCTGGAAATCTAAACGGGTCGGAAAAGTAGTGCCTTGCTGCAGAAACCCAATTGCCATTTAGCCTTGACCTGCCAAAGACATTTCGCAGCCAGCTATTCCCAAATCGTTTTAATATCCTGTCCGGAATCCAATGAGAAAATTCTTTTCCGATAGCTCTTCCGCCCGCAGCTCTTGCACCGCCTGCTGCGCTCAGTGCGATAGAATGGGCAATTCCAGTAACTTCTCCAGCCGACACTGTTCCAAAAAAACCGAATGTAAGCGTTGCTGGCCCACTTCTTGCTGTATCGACATGGAATTATTAAGAAACTAATGTGGGTGGTCCGTGTAAATAGAAACAACTATCCTT
>Ga0315543_1002359_pt1 | contig 18461 bp, 19 predicted proteins | sample SalMarSW160210MG_2_FD_203098 | JGI IMG/M metagenome (GOLD analysis project Ga0315543, IMG submission 203098) | Salt marsh sediment microbial communities from the Plum Island Ecosystem LTER, Massachusetts, United States - Salt Marsh Sediment SW1601-210 ...
TATTCCGACAAGAAAAAGCAAGTTTTTTTTATTTTCTTGCGGTACTTTAGGCGTGTCTTATAAAATTACGGCTAAAACAGGCAGTTAAAGACAGTTATGGCTAAAAAAGAGCGGGAAACTGTCTTGAATAATCCCCTTATAATAGATGGGAAATGCGTTTTTTAACAGACAAAGGCCGAATATCACAACAAACAGATTTATTGTGATATTTTGTACATAAGCGGTTTGGTGTGTGTTTAAGCGGAAATTTATCCGTTTGACTCGAACAGTTCGGCAGTTTACTATTGGTTTTAAATACTTATGGCAAGTCATAATCTGGCAAAAATAAAGCTCGAAGATTTGGAGATAATCGGCTATTCGGTGGCGGGCGAAGAGACGGTAATAGCAATACCGCAGCTTGACGTCTGCTTCGATATCGGCAAGGAACCCGACCAGATTATCAGCATAAACAACGTCCTGCTGACACACGGCCATATGGACCACGCGGCGGGAATTGCATATTACCTTTCGCACAGGAAATTCTGCGGCCAGCGGCCCGGGCGGGTCTTTGCGCCGGAAAATCTGATACTCCCGATACGCGAGATACTCGACGGCTGGGGACGGCTCGATGGAAATAAGATACCCGCACAGCTTGTCGGGATGCGGGCAGGCGATGAATATCAAATCAAGCCGAACCTGATTATCAGGACCTTTGAGACGCGGCACTGCAAAGGGTCGCTGGGTTTCTGCGTTCTGGAAAAGAAGAAAAAGCTTAAAGAAGAATACACAGGGCTGTCGGGCGGCGAAATTGTTGCGCTGAAGAGAAAAGGCGAAACAATCGATTATCCCGTCGAGACGCCGATTGTAACATATCTGGGCGATACGCAATATTATAATTTTGCGAAACTTGATTTCATTGCCAAGAGCAGGATACTGATTGCCGAGTGCACCTTTGTGGAGGACGAGCATATCGAAAGGGCACTGGCGGGGTCGCATATGTATATGAGCGAATTTTTGAGGCTGCTCGGCGAACTGGACAACCAGTACATTGTCGTTACGCATTTAAGTCAGCGGACAGGCATTGCACAAGCGAGAAGAATCCTCAAAAAGAGATTGAACGGCAGGCTCTACGAAAAGGTTGTGCTGCTGATGGACAGGAAAAACCCTTTTTTGCAGGTATGAAAACCCCCCGTCTCCTTCAACTTGCGCTAAGAATAGGCAAATGTCGGGGGGCCCCCTGGAATGCTAATCTGCTATTTCTTCTTCGGCTTGTGCCTGTACTTCTGCAGGAACCTGATTTTGCAATTGGTTGAGAGAACAAGGCTCAGCGACTTTTCGATAGCCTAAAGCCTTGACGATTTCCAGAATTTCGGTCCAGGTTGGAAAAGGTCTGTTGTTGAGTTTTTTGTACTCGTCAATGGCCATAATGAACTCAAACTGTTCATCGGTCATTTGGCCTTCTTCAGCGGCTTTTCTGTCTTCGGAGCGTCTTCTGCCCGGCCCCCGCCTGCGGTCAAGGCCGAGCCTCCTGTTGACGGCTTCGGCAACTCTCCTGCGTTTTTTTCGCCGGTCCTTTGCTTTACTACGCCTTGCCGAGAAGCAGTTGTCTTTATGTGTCTGGTAGCTTTTGTCCACTTTCGTCACCTTAATAAATTTTTTCAATAGTCCTCTTCTTCGGGGAAGTCTTCGTCTTCGTCGAAGTGATCCAAATTCGGCTCGTCGGCCCAGCGGTCCTCGTCATTGAAGGCATCGTCAATGAAGTGGTCGAATTCCTGGCAGGATTCAATAATATCCTGAGCCTGCTCGAGAAAATTTTCCGGCACCATCACGGCTATTCCAAGAACCGTTGAGGCATAGTTTCTCTGAGTTGCCGTTACGGCAGGGATGTTGTTCCTTGCCAGTATGTCCCTGTATTCGTTGGCCAGGTCAACGTCTTCGGCAATCGCCGCGGTTACGTACTCCTTCAGAGCCGATTTTGATTTGTCGTTTCGCTCTTTCATTTCTTAACTCCCATTACCGCTAAAGTATCGGTGTAAGGCATTTGTTAACAGTTTCGGCAAAAAACGGCAGTCAAATAACCTCAAAAATACCCCAAGCGGCCTGTTAGGGGCTAAATTTTGCATTTTTGACGTATTTTTTTGTTGCAAAACGTCTGATAAGTCTTCAAAATACGCCCACAAGTCGGCTTTGTCGGAAAAAGCCGATAAAGAAAATGATAACTATTGTTTTGCATGGAGGATTATTAACATGGCAAAAAAAGCAGCAAAAGGAAAAGAATCTCTGGTTGTGGCAAGTAAGGTAAAAGCGTATGTCAAGAGCAAAAAGATGATGACTTCTGCAGATGCTGTCGGAGCTCTTAGTAACAGGATTTATGGTATTCTTGATTCTGCCTGTGAAAGAACAAAGGCCAACAGGAGAAGCACACTAAAGCCACAAGACCTGTGATTTTTGTCCGCGACTTACGGATGAGAAATCAAAGCAGGTAAGTTCCGATAAGTCGGGTCTGTCCGATAAACCGGGATGATTTACTATTTGAATGTTCTAATGTATTGCAGCAGAACTGTAAAACCGACCTTTGTGCAAAGAGCAGAGGTCGGTTTTTTTGCCGGCAGACTTAACGTATTTTGTCTTTAATGTGGTTTTTCAGCATTAATTTTATCTTTATTTTATTTTTCCCGCCTGAAAGTCCGATAAGTATATAAGAGACGGCCTTTACGATACTGAAAATCTGATTTTATGGGAACGATTTTATTAAACCCCGTAACCTTAAAACACCGATTATAGGCTTATAGAGTATCACATTTTTATTTCTTTTTGGAAGTAAGAGGTTTCGTGAAGATATTTATGCTTGGTTGGGAATTTCCGCCTTTTATCAGCGGTGGGTTAGGCACAGCGTGCTATGGTTTGACGAAGTCAATGAGCAAGCTGGGGCTGGAAGTAACCTTCGTATTGCCCCAGGCTGTCGGGATGGATATGCGGTCAACGCATGTCAGGATGCGGACGCCGGCGGACATAGATGAGCTGGAACGGCAGCGACTCGGGGAGCTTAAAAACGTCAAATTCCGGGCTATCGAATCGGCACTGCGGCCTTACGCAAGCGCCGAAAGCTACAAACGCGAAATAGAAGACCTTATACGTGCCAAGCAAAATCACCGCGGTTCGGTCAGCGCAGAATCTGTCGGCGACAGTCTTGCTCACTATTGCGGCGATATGTACGCGGAAGTTCATAGATACGCTGCCGCAGCGGTTAGGCTGGCGATGCAGGAAGATTTTGATGTAGTCCATGCTCACGACTGGATGACTTATCCGGCCGGGATGGCTGTAGCAGCAATTACGGGCAGGCCGCTCGTCGTTCATGTTCACTCGACTGAGTTTGACCGCAGCGGGGAGCATGTCAACCAGATGATTTACGACATTGAGCGGGCCGGGATGCAGGCGGCCGACAAGGTAATTGCCGTTAGTTTCCTGACGAGGAACATAATAATCGGCCGATATGGCGTAAGCAGCGATAAGGTCGAGGTTGTCTATAACGGCGTTGAAAGAAACGGCAACGGTTTCAGCATTGGCGCAACAGGCATAAGAAAAGACGAAAAGATTGTGCTGTTTTTGGGCCGGATAACGATGCAAAAAGGACCGGAATATTTTCTCGGCGCAGCCAAAAAGGTGCTTGAGGCTATGGACGACGTCAAGTTCGTAATGGCCGGGTCCGGCGATATGATGCGAAGAACAATAGAACTTGCCGCCTATCTCGGGGTCGGCAACAAGGTTCTTTTTACGGGCTTTCTGCGCGGCGAAGACGTGCGGAAGGTTTATGAAATGGCAGATTTGTATGTTATGCCGAGCGTTTCCGAGCCGTTCGGTATAGCTCCGCTTGAAGCGCTTAATCACGATGTGCCCGTTCTTATCAGCAAGCAAAGCGGAGTTTCAGAAGTGCTTAATCATGTTTTGAAAGCGGACTTCTGGGATGTAAATGAGATAGCCAACAAGATTATAGCGGTACTGAAATACCCGCCTTTGCAGCTGACTCTAAGAGAGCACGGCAACTTTGAGGTAAGAAAGCTCAAGTGGGAAGACGCCGCTCACAAGTGCGTACAAATATATAACCAGCTTTTGTCTTCAACCGTTTGCGTATGAAATAGAACAGGGAAGTTATGCCTTCAGTATGTTTTTATTTCCAGGTTCATCAGCCCTGCCGGCTCAGGCATTATACGGTTTTTGACCAGGATAATCGTTATTTCGATGATTCCAAGAACCGCGCGATTTGCCGCAAGGTTGCAGATAAATGCTATCTTCCTGCAAACAGGCTGATGCTGGATTTAATAAGGCAGTACGAGGGCAAATTCAGGGTCGCCTACAGTATAACCGGCGTACTGCTCGAACAGCTTGCCGAATTTGCCCCTGAAGTGATAAGCACCTTCGATGCGCTTGCGAGGACGGGCTGCGTGGAATTTCTGGCAGAGACCTACTATCACAGTCTGAGTTTTCTTTATTCCCGCGGCGAGTTCAAGGAACAGATTCACAAGCACGTCGAGACCATAGAAAAGATGTTCGGCGTCAGGCCAAAGGTTTTTCGCAACACCGAGCTTATCTACAGCAACAGCCTTACCGACACGATAGAATCGATGGGCGAGTTTGACGGCGTATTAACGGAGGGCGCCGACAAGATACTGCGAGGCAGAAGCCCTAATTTTATTTATACCTCGCCCCGAAGCGGCAGAGTCAAGCTGTTGCTGAAGAATTATACTCTCAGCGACGATATAGCATTTCGTTTTTCCAACAGGGACTGGAAGGAATGGCCGCTGATGGCGGATAAATTCAGCCAGTGGGTAGGCAGGGTCAACGGCAACGGCTATGTCGTTAACCTGTTTATGGATTATGAGACCTTCGGCGAGCATCAATGGGAGGACACGGGCATATTCGAGTTTATGCGCAGTCTGCCGGGCGAGATTTTGAAACATCCCGACAACAATTTCAAGACGCCCAGCGAGGTTATTGCATCGTACCCTGCCACCGACACTATTGATGTGCCGGGCATAATAAGCTGGGCTGATATGGAACGGGACCTTTCGGCGTGGGTAGGCAATCCAATGCAGTCCAACGCACTGCACGACCTTTACCGGATGGAGCAGCGCGTTAAGCGGACAGGCGATGAGGCTCTTGTGGCCGACTGGCGCAAGCTGCAGACGAGCGACCATTTTTATTATATGTGCACCAAGTGGTTTTCCGACGGCGACGTGCATAAATATTTCAATCCTTATGATTCACCTTATGATTCGTATATCAATTTTATGAATGTAATGGGTAACATTGAGAAAAGGTGCAAATCAAAATCAAATGTCAAAACCGCTCAAACCGTATCTCGTGAAGTGTGAAGCGAAATACGGAATGCGTTTTATGAGATACAAGAATTAGTTTTGCAGGGAAGGCAAAAGTGCTTCAGACAGCGGAAGTTTACGACAAGGCAAACCAACAATCAGACAAGCCCGGCAGATTCGAGCAATTAATCGAGACGGAATGGCTGCTGAGCAACAGGCGCGGCAGTTTTTGCAGCGGCACCGCTATCTGCTGCAATACACGCCGTTATCATGCATTACTTATCGGTTCACCGGCCCCGCCCGCGCAGAGAACGGTCGCCTTATCGGCATGTCTGGAAACGGCTTATACCCGAAATCGCAGCTACAACCTGAGTCATTTTGAGTTTGACCCGCCTGCATCCGAGTCTGCCGAACCTTTACCGGCGGACTTTAAAAAGGATGCCGGAGTTCATTTTGAATATTCCACAGAGATTTTTAATCTGACAAAGAGCATTTACCTGCTGCCGGAGGCGGATATTGTCGCGGTTTGCTATGATTTCAAAGATGTCGCGGAGGAGTTCGAATTTATAGTAAGGCCGTTTGCTGCGATGCGGGATTATCACGGTTTGAAGAGAGCGACAGATAATTCCGCCGCGGCGGATAAATTTTATCTCGAATGGTCCGACGAGTTTCTTGCGGTAGCAAGCAGCGGTTGTCAGGAGCGGCTTTTCCTTTCGGCTGAAGAGATGGCCTTTGTCGAAGAGCAGCAGTGGTGGTACAATTTTTACTACCGGCAGGAAAAACAGAGGGGCTATGATTATAAGGAAGACCTGTTTAGCCCGGGCATTTTCAGGAGAACCGTTGATGGTTCGATCAGGATTGTCCTGTGGGCGGGGTTTGGGCCGCCGGTGCTGTCGGCAAAAATAACGGGTCTCGATGTTGATGTGATTATCGACGACCTCAAACTGCGGCAGAAACAGGCTTTGAGCGGTTTGAAAGGCAAAGACGCAATAGTTACAAGTCTTGCGGCATCTGCAGATGAATTTATTATCGATAGGCAGGTTGATAGGGTAAAGACTAAATCAATTCTGGCAGGTTTCCCCTGGTTTATGGACTGGGGCAGGGACGCATTTGTTTCTCTTGAAGGGCTTTTGCTGTGCTGCGGCAGATATGAAGATGCAACCGATGTGCTGCTTAACTTTGCGTATCATGCGGATGAAGGTATGATTCCGAATTGCTTCGGGGATTACAGCAGCGGTGCGCAGTTTAACAGCATAGATTCATCGCTTTGGTTTATCCACGCAGCGTTCGAATACCACAAGGCAAGCGGGAATATCAGGATTTTTTCATCGAGGCTGATGCCGATAATTCGCTGGATAATCGATTCCTACCTCAAAGGCACAAAATTCGACATAAAGGCGGACGACGATTGCCTGATAACCGGCGGCTCGGCTGATACACAGCTTACGTGGATGGATGTCAAGCTTGGCGGTACTGCCGTGACGCCGAGATTCGGCAGGGCCGTTGAGGTAAATGCCCTGTGGTATAACGCGATATGCAATTGCGCCGAGTTTTACGGTGCAAAAGATGTCGTAACAGCCAGACAATTCGGCGAGACGGCAGAGCGGATTGCAGACAGCTTCCGCAGATGCTTTTGGTTTGAAGATGGCCGGTATCTTTATGATTGCGTAACGGACAATTTTAAGGATACGAGCATCAGGCCTAATCAGATATTGGCGGTTTCGCTGCCGTTTTCGCCGCTGGACGCCCGGCAGCAAAAAGCGGTAGTTGACTGTGTTGAAAAAGAACTTTTAACGCCTTATGGTTTGCGAACCTTATCGCCGACAGACGGTCGATACAAAGGCAAATACGAGGGAGACATTTGGCAAAGAGACAGCGCGTATCACCAGGGCACAGTCTGGCCATGGCTGATGGGGGCATTTATTGAGGCATATTTAAAGGTAAATAATTACAGCAAACAGAGCAGGAAAAGATGCTCAATTTTGCTTGAGCCTTTGTTGAATCATTTCCAGAATGACGGTTGTATAGGCTCAGTGAATGAGGTTTTTGACGGCGATGCGCCTCACAAGCCCCGCGGCGCATTCGCACAGGCCTGGAGCGTAGCAGAACTACTGCGAGCGTATCTGCTTATCCATAGCTGACCATACCCTTTTTTACCTCTGTTATAAACTCCAATACCTTTGCAGGTATGGATTTTTTGTTGTTTAAGTTATCTTCTATAATTTTTACAAGTCTTGAGCCTATGATTACACCGTCGGCGCCGGCCTTTGCAAGCTGGGCTGCGTGCTGCGGTTTGCTTACGCCAAAGCCGACGCAAACCGGCACGTTCGTAAAGGATTTCAATCTGCTTATCAGGGGTTTTACCATATCAGAGAGATTTTCTCTTCCGCCCGTTACGCCCAGCAGCGAGACCGTATAAATAAATCCTGTGCATTTCGAGGCGATTTTTTTTGCACGGCCGGTTTCAGTATTGGGCGTTATCATAAAAACGGTATCAAGCCCTGCCTTTTGTGCGGGAGTATAAATTTCATCGATGTCGTCTATACTCAAATCAGCGACAAGAACGCTGTTTGCGCCTGCCTTTGCAAAATCTGCAAAAAACTTCTCAATGCCGTACTGATAAACCAGATTGTAATACATTAAAAGCCCGATGGGGATATCCTTATGTGATTTGACTTTTTTAATAAAATCTTTTGCCTTTTCGATATCCATGCCGGCGGCCAGCGCCCTGATATCGGCCTTTTGAATGGTAGGGCCGTCTGCAATAGGGTCTGAAAAAGCAATACCGAGTTCGAGTATATCGGCGCCCGCATCAATGGCGGCTTTTACAATTTTGACACTTGTATCAAAATCGGGGTCGCCGATTACAAAAAAGGGTATTAAGGCGGCATGTTTCAGTCCGCTGGGGGATGCCTTACGGCATTCGGCAAAAGTTTGTTTATACGTTTTCACTTCCTGTTCCTTTCGACAATATCGACGTCCTTATCGCCCCTGCCGGAGAGGTTGACAACGACGATTGTCTCGGCAGGCTGTTTTCCTTTCTGGCTGTAAATCCACACCAGGGCGTGGGTGCTTTCCAGCGCCGGCAGAATGCCTTCGCACTTTGTAAAAATATCAAAAACTTCGAGCACATCTTTGTCTTCGACGGCAAGGTATTGTGCCCTGCCGGTATCTCTTAGCAGGCAGTGTTCAGGACCTACGCCGGGATAGTCCAGGCCTGCCGAGATTGATTCGGTGTCGAGTATCTGGCCTTGTTTATCCTGCATCAGGTACATCTTTGTGCCATGCAGGATGCCGACTTTGCCTGCGCAGAGCGGCGCAGCGTGTTTTCCGGTTTTAAGACCTTTGCCCGCGGGTTCAACACCGATGAGCTTGACATTTTTGTCATCGAGAAAGGCGTTGAAGATACCGATGGCATTGCTTCCGCCGCCGACGCAGGCGACAACGTATTCAGGCAGGCGTCCGATTTTTTCAAGACACTGTGCGCGGGTCTCTGTGCCGATGCAGGTCTGAAAATGCTTTGCGATAGTCGGGTACGGGTGCGGGCCGCAGGCGGTTCCAAATAGATAAAACGTATCCGCTACGTTTGCGGTCCAGTAGCGAAGGGCCTCGTTGATTGCGTCTTTTAATGTCCCGGTGCCGCCTGTGACGGGAATAACTTCTGCGCCGCATAGCTTCATTTTGTGAACGTTTACGCTCTGGCGGTCAACATCGGTTGTGCCCATAAATATTTTGGTCTGCATTCCGAACAGCGCGCCAACCATTGCGGTTGCAAGGCCATGCTGGCCTGCGCCGGTTTCGGCAATGAGTTTTTTCTTGCCCATATATTTTGCCAGAAGGCCCTGGCCGAGACAGTTGTTTACTTTGTGCGCTCCGCCATGCAGGAGGTCTTCGCGCTTGACGTAAACCTTAAAGCCGACGAGCTCGCTGAAACGCGTTGCGTAATACAGTGGTGTAGGTCTGCCTGCATAATCGCGGTAGAGCACATCAAGCTCAGCGGTGAATTTTTCATCTTTGTAATATCGATAGAAGGCCGTTTCCATTTCCTCAAGGGCGGGAATAAGCACTTCAGGCACATAAAAACCGCCGAACTGACCGAATCTTCCGCTGTATTTCATTTTACACCTTTACCTGGTAACGTTTCTTATATTTTTGAAAAGTTCTTCCATTTTTTCATGGTCTTTTTTGCGTGACGATTCTTCAACTCCGCTGCAGACATCGATGCCGTAAAAGCCCAGCCCGACGGCTTCAATAACGTTTTGCGGGTTTATTCCGCCTGCCAGGAATGTTCTTCCGAGCGTGTGTCCTGTGATGTCCGGCAGGCTGTTCCAGTCAAAGCGCTGGCCTGTTCCGCCATATAAAGACGGGTTATAAGCGTCGAGCAATAGTGCATCGGTAGCAAAATTTTTTGCGTATTCGATGTCTTTGGCGTTTTTTACCCTTACTGCCTTTATTATCTGTGTAGGTATATTGTCAAACTGCGAGCAGAATCCGGGGCTTTCGTCGCCGTGAAGCTGCACCCAATCGAGCATCAGGTCGCCTGCGGTTTTACGAATTGTTTCTGCATCGGCGTTTACGAATACGCCGACCGTGTAGATAAATGCAGGCAGTTTTTTGATAATTTCTTCGGCCTGCTGCAGCTCAATACACCTTGGGCTTTTCGGATAAAAGTTGAAGCCGAGCAGGTCGGCACCGAGCTGTATCGCCTTAACAGCGTCGTCGATGTTCGTTATTCCGCATATTTTAACTTTCGGTCCGATCATAAGTTCAGGCAAGTTATTTTTTCCTGTTTGAAATTTCGATAAGTTTTTCAAGGCACTGATAAGCACCGCCGCTGTCAATTGATTCGGCGGCCTTTTGAAAGGCTGCATTAAGATTGTCGGCGAGACCTGCGACCATTATTGCCGCTGCAGAGTTTAGGAGTATGATATCCCTGGCGGGGCCCTTGTTTGTGCCGGCCAGGACGCTCTTTATCATTTTTGCATTGTATTCTGCGCTGCCGCCGGCAAGTTCGGCCAGTTTCGGCGGTGAAATTCCAAAATCCTTCGGATGGATTTCATAGGAGGTTTTTTCTTTGTCCTTAAGCTCGACAACTTTTGTAGCGGCCGTGATGCTTATTTCGTCAAGGCCGCTGCCATGAACCACCATTGCCCGTTTTACTCCGAGAATTTTGAAGGTCTCTGCGATTCTGTCCAGCAGCGATTCCTGGGGCACACCCATTACCTGTGCCTGTGCCGATGCGGGGTTTGCAAGCGGGCCGAGTACGTTAAACGCGGTACGGAAATCGAGACTTTTTCTAATCGGCTGAACAAATTTCATTGCGGGATGGTATAGCGGAGCAAACATAAAACCTATGTGTGCATTTTCAATACATTCTGCGGCGAGGTCGGCAGGGCAATCGATTTTGACGCCGAGCGCTTCGAGTACATCAGCAGAGCCGCATTTGCTCGTAATGCCGCGATTGCCGTGCTTGGCGACGTAAGCGCCGGCGCCTGCCGCCACGAGCGCCGATGCCGTCGAGACGTTAAATGTTTTCAAAGGCGCTCCGCCCGTTCCGCAGGTATCGATAAGATTGGTAATTTTTGTGTTGACCTTGACTGCATGGTCCCGCAGGGACTGAGCAAGCCCCGCAAATTCCTCGGGCGTCGCCTTTTTCATTCTCATCGCGGCCAGGAATGCCGCAATCTGAACGTCCGCGACGTCGCCTTTGAAGATTGTGTCCAGCAGGTCTTTTGCCTGCTCGTATTTCAGGTTGCTGCCTTCGAGCAGGATTTCAAGATATTCGGTTATTTTGGTCATTTCGGATCTCCTCTGCCGGCAAGTGCGATTTTTAGAAGGTTCTGTATTATTTTTCCGCCCGTTGGCGTAAGGATGCTTTCAGGATGGAACTGCACGCCAAAAATCGGTTTCTGTTTGTGCTCTATCGCCATTACGATATCTTCGTATTGTGCGGTTATTTCGAGACAATCGGGTGTTTTGACCGCGCAAAGACTGTGGTATCTGCCTGCCTGCAGGGGGTTTTCCGCGCCTTCGAAGATTCCTTTGCCGTTGTGTATTACCTTCGATGCCTTGCCGTGCATTACTTTCGGAGCATGGTCGACTGTGCCGCCGAAGTATTCGGCGATTGCCTGATGGCCGAGACATACGCCAAATATAGGCAGGAAATCCTTAAAATAACCGATTGCCGCCAGCGTTACACCCGCGCCGGCGGGGTTTCCCGGGCCGGGTGAAATCACAAGCAGGTCGGGCTTAAATTCTTCGGCTACCTTTTTGAGACTTTCCAAAGGCGTATCGGCACGATAAACCTTTGCAATGCAGTCTCTCTTGCAGAAGTCATCGACAAGGTTGTAAGTGAACGAGTCAAAATTGTCTATAAACAAAACTTTTGGATTTTTATTTTCCATTTTCATATTCCTCTTACCGCCCGCAGGCAGGAACCGGCCTTGTGCTGAGTTTCCTGAAATTCAGTCTTCGGCACGCTGTCATAAACGATACCGCCGCCTGCCCTGATGTAGGCTGTGTGGTCTTTAACCTGCAGGGCACGTATAGTTATGCAACTGTCGAACTGGCCGTCAACGGTTAAATACATTACAGCTCCGCCATAATAGCCGCGTTTGTTTTTCTCGAGTCTGCGGATGATTTTCATCGCCTCGATTTTCGGCGCGCCTGTAAGCGTGCCCATATTCATCGTTGCAAGATAAGCGCTTAATGCGTCAAGTTCTTCGCTGAGCGTGCCTTTGACGTTGCTTACAAGGTGCATTACGGATTCATATTTTTCAGCGACCAGCAGTTCGGTGACTATCCGCGACCCCTTTTGGGCGACACGTGCAATATCGTTTCTTGCCAGGTCAACCAGCATCATATGTTCTGCGAGCTCCTTGTGGTCGAGCTTCAGTTCCGCTTCGTATCTGAAATCGGTATCAGGGTCGATTTTGCCGTTGACTTTGCCGCGCGGTTTTGTTCCCGCGATAGGCCTGATTTCAACCTGGCGATTTTTTGTTCCGCTTACCCGCAGGTTGAGCTCAGGACTTGCGCCGGTCAGGATTGTATTTGGTGTATTAAGATAAAACATATAAGGCGAAGGATTCAGCAGCCGCAGTCTTTTATAGACGTCAAGCGGTTCATCAGGGCAGGGCTCTAAAATTGTCCTGCTGAGGACGACCTGAAAGATATCGCCGTCAACGATGTGTTTTTTTGCAATTTGCACCATTTTTTCATACTCAGGCTGCTCTGTATCTGTGCCGGACTTTGACAGAGGACCGGTGTACTTAACCGGCTTCGGCAGCGGGGTTTTGGCGGTCTTGAAGTAATAGTCAAAGCAGTTTTCGGCATCTGCAATAATCTCATTTCTGTCGCCATCGGTTATTATGGCGTTGACAATTACGAAGGCATCGCCGGTTTTATGGTCCATCAGAAAGATATTGTCTGCAAAATACATTTCATAGTCCGGCACATCGAGCAAAGCAGCTTTGTTGGGCGGCAAGTTTTCGAATTGGTCGATGAAGTCGTAGCTTATCGCGCCGACAAGGCCGCAGGTTACGCGGAAAGGCTTTCCCGAAAGCTCAAAGGCAAAATTGACAGCCCTGATAACGTCCATCTGATTTACGGTCTTGAGGCGAGACTGCTCATCTATGATTCCGTGGACGAGATTGAGCTGTCCTGTAATTTTGTCATTTTCAAATTTAATTTCCTTACAAAAACTGAATCTATTGCGTCCGGCAGTTGCAAGGTATTTGACCATTCTCTTTCCCACGGGACTCAGCGCAATGATTTTAAAATCGGCGCCTTTTCCGGACAAATGCAGTGCAGGCCTGGCCGTGCCGAAGGTAAGTTCACCCTGGCCGGCCTGGGCAAGATGCTCTTTGGATTCGAGCAGGCAGCAGTGTTTTTGTCTGCCGTAGTCGCTCAGCCTGGCAAAGAAATCAACCGGCTCGTCAATTTCAATCGGTCTGACAAGCGGAATAATCTGTCCTGTTTTTGCCTCGTTAATTTTTTGACCTGATTCTGTCATATTTTATCTCATAATATACATAAAAAAACGGCCTGCCGCTACCGACAGGCCGTGAAAATTACATATATTTAGTTTTTTAAGGCGTAATAAGGCTCACAACCTGTCAGCTTTTGCTAAACAGGCCACCACCATGAGAAACCAAAATAACTGCTGTTTTGAGCCATAATCAATATAAAGCATACCAAAACAAGCCTTTTATGTCAAGCGAATTTTCAATACTTGCATAAGAACCGATTTTTGTTTATATTTAAGCTAAATTATCCGCCAAAGGCCCTCGGCTTCGCCGAGAGGCGGGCGAGACCTCGCTAACAAGCGGGTGGGAGTTTAAGATGGGTAAAATTGAGGCTGTTACGGAAACTGGAGAAAAACAGATGAATATATTGAAGTATGACCCAAATCTGCCATACAAGGTGGCTGATATATCTTTGGCCGACTGGGGCAGGAAGGAAATGAACCTTGCCCGCAATGAGATGCCGGGCCTTATGGCAATTCGCCAAAAATACGGCAGCCAAAAACCTTTAAAGGGTCTGAAAATTACCGGCTCTCTGCATATGACCATCCAGACGGCAATGCTGATTGAGACGCTGGTAGAGCTTGGCGCAAAAGTAAGGTGGGCATCGTGCAATATCTTCAGCACACAGGACCACGCAGCGGCGGTAATCGCAAAGGAAAAACTCGCTGCGGTTTTTGCCTGGAAGGGTGAGAGCCTTGAGGAATACTGGTGGTGTACCGAGCAGGCCCTTCGATGGCCTGGCGGGGGCGGGCCTGATTTGATTGTCGATGATGGCGGCGATGCGACACTATTTGTTCATCAGGGCATCAAAATCGAGAAAGACCCTTCGCTTCTGGACAAGCCCTGTGATAATCAAGAAATGCAGATAATTATGAATCGTCTTAAAGCTGGCCTTTCTGAGGACCAGCAAAGATGGACAACAATTGCAAGGGCAGTTAAAGGCGTTTCAGAGGAAACAACCACCGGCGTAAATCGTCTTTATCAAATGCAGAAAGAAGGTCTCCTGATGTTTACTGCGATAAACGTCAATGACTCTGTAACTAAATCGAAGTTTGATAATCTCTACGGCTGCCGGGAATCGCTTGCCGACGGTCTCAAGAGAGCGACCGATGTAATGGTTGCAGGCAAATGTGTAGTCGTCTGCGGTTATGGCGATGTCGGCAAGGGCTGTGCCCAGTCAATGCGGGGCTTTGGCGCAAGAGTAGTCGTCACAGAGGTTGACCCGATATGCGCGCTGCAGGCGGCAATGGAAGGTTATGAAGTCAGAACGCTCGAAGAGGCAGTTGAAGATAGCGATATTTTTGTAACCGCTACCGGCTGCTGTGATGTCATCTGCGGCGAGCATATGGAAAAAATGAAGAATGAGGCAATCATCTGCAATATCGGCCATTTCGACCATGAAATACAGATGGCTTATCTCGAAAATAATCCGAAATGCAAAAAGCAGAATATAAAACCTCAGGTTGACAAATGGACACTCGAGTCGGGAAGGTCGATTATCGTTCTTGCCGAGGGCAGGCTTGTGAATCTCGGCTGCGCAATGGGACATCCGAGCTTTGTAATGAGCAACAGCTTTACCAATCAGTGTCTTGCACAAATGATGCTTGCCAAAGGCGGCCTGGAAAAGAAGGTTTATACCCTGCCCAAGCAGCTTGATGAAGAGGTTGCAAGGTTGCATCTCGGCAGGTTAGGCGTGTCTCTGACGGCGCTTACCGATGAGCAGGCAAAATATTTAGGCGTTCCCATCGAAGGGCCGTACAAACCCGAGCATTACAGATACTGATATGTGGGAGCATTTTGCTCATCAGGCTGATATCGGCATAAAGGCAACCGCCGATAGTTTAAATAAGGCATTTGAAGAAGCTGCTTTGGCTCTTACGGCCATTATTACGGAGCCTCAAAAAGTAGAAGCAGTTAAATCGGTGAAAATAGAATGCTCCGGCGAAAACGAGGAATTATTACTTGTCGGCTGGCTCAGTGCGGTTATATATGAAATGGACGTGAGAAAAATGCTCTTTGGCAGATTCGAAGTCAGGATTGAAAACCTGGAACTTTCTGCGACAATGTGGGGTGAAAAGATTAACCAAGATAAGCATACACCTGCGGTTGAGCCGAAGGCGGTAACATATAATCAATTAAATGTAAAAAACGAAAAGGATATATGGACTGTTCAATGCGTGATTGATGTGTAATAAGAAAATTAAAAATCAAAAATAAAAAATCAAAATTGTGGAATCGGCCTTTGGCCGAGATTGTTTTATTTAATTCCTCTGTGTTCTCTGTGAGCTCTGTGGCTAAAGAATATATTTAAATTTCTCTGTGGCAAAAATGACAAGACCTGAATTAAAACGGATTAGCGAATATTGCTGGCAAATTGAGCCATTCGGCAAAATGCGCGTGCCGGGTATAATTTTTGCCGACAGAACTCTGATAAACGATATTGACGAAAAAACTATGTCGCAGGTTTGTAATGTAGCTGTGCTGCCGGGGATAGTCAAGGCATCTTTTGCAATGCCTGACGCCCATATGGGCTATGGTTTTTGTATCGGCGGCGTTGCCGCTTTCGATCCCCAGGCCGGCGGCGTAATCTCCGGCGGGGGTGTCGGGTTCGATATTGCCTGCGGTGTAAGGACACTTCATACGGGCCTGTCCGAAGAGGATGTGACCAGCGTAAAGGAAAAACTTGCGGAAGCTCTTTTCCGTAATATTCCCGCCGGCGTGGGCAGTACGGGAAATATTAAGCTGACCGGCGATACGCTTGATAATATGCTTGCAGGCGGAGCGGTATGGGCGGTTGAAAAAGGCTTCGGCACAAAAGAAGATTTGGACTTTGTTGAAGAGCGCGGCTGTATGAAAGACGCGATGCCGGACAAGGTTTCACCGCATGCAAAAAAACGCCAGCAGGAGCAAATGGGCACGCTTGGCTCAGGCAATCATTACCTTGAGGTCCAAAAGGTCGTTGATATTTACGATGAGCAGATTGCCGAAGGCTTCGGGCTGAAGAAAGGCAGCATAATGGTAAGTATCCATTGTGGCTCCCGCGGCCTTGGGCATCAGATAGGTACTGACTATTTAAGAGAAATGGCTTCTCAGGCGACCGATTACGGCATAGAGCTGCCCGACAGAGAGCTTGCATCTGTGCCGGTAAATAGTCCGCTGGGTCAGGATTATCTCGGTGCGATGCGGTCGGGCATAAATTGTGCACTTGCCAACAGGCAGATTCTTACCGAGCTTGTCAGGCGCACTTTTACAAGGATTTTCCCAAAGGCACAATTGAAAATGCTTTATGATGTGAGCCATAACACTGCAAAGGTTGAAGAGCATAAAGTAAACGGCAAGAGTAAAAATTTGCTTGTTCACCGCAAGGGAGCGACAAGGTCATTTGGGCCGGGCAGCAATGATTTACCGCACCAGTACAAGGCTTTTGGCCAGCCTGTTTTAATCGGCGGCACGATGGGCACTGCTTCATATATTCTTGCAGGCACGAGCGAAAGCGAGTCTCTTGCGTTCAGCTCGGCCTGTCACGGCGCAGGCCGCAGTATGAGCAGGACACAGGCGACAAAACAATGGCAGGGCAGCCAGATAGTCCGCCAGCTTGCCGAACGGAAAATAATAATAAAGTCTCGTTCAATGAGAGGCATTGCAGAAGAGGCGCCTGATGCGTATAAAAACGTAAGTGCCGTTGTCGAGGCAACGGCAGCGGCCTGCCTTGCCAGAAAAGTCGCAAAGTTAGTGCCCCTGATTTGTGTTAAAGGATAGGTTCTAAGACTTTTTTATTTATGGACTTTTCTCAGTGGCCACGAGGTTAATGTAGCCGTGCTTTACGCCGCGAAGGCTTATCATTTTCTCACCCAGTTTGTTTATGTCTGAGGCCATACCCCTTATAATCAGAATCTCAAGACAATTATGATGGTCGATGTAAACGTGAATTGAAGATACCGTTCTTATGGGTTTGCCGTGCCGCAGTTTTTTAAAAACGTTTGAAATGTGTGCGGTGTGATGGTCGTAAATGAGAAATATAGCACCGATTGCAGACGTCTTTTTATGTTCGAGTTTTATCTGTGAGAGATTTAAACGAATCAGGTCTCGTATTGCCTCCGAGCGGTTCTTGTAACTTTTGGCGGAAATGGCCTTATCGAATGCCGCAAGCAGCTCCTTTTCCAGCGATACGCCTATGCGCTCAATATCAGACATTTTATTTTTCTCCGTTGCCTGTCGGTGCTACGCAGTAAATGTAGCACAAGGGCTCATCAGAGTTATTTATTATATTATGAACTGTCCGAGGCGGGATGTAAATTATCTTTTCTTTTCCGACTTCAAGTGTTTTTTCATTGCCGACAGCCGCCCGCCCTCGTCCTGAAAGGAAAATCAGCATCTCTTCGTTATCCTCTGTCGAGTGCAGGCCGCAATCCTGCCCCGGCAGCAGATTGACCTTCCCTGAACGCATACCGCCGGTTTGGGGAGAGCCGTTTAAAAGTGGCTGATGGGCTGCCTTTTCGTTCAAAAGCTCAACAAATACTTTATTCATCGACACTTATGCACCTTTCAACGCGGTATTTTTCAGACAATTTTACAAACTTTTTTCGGTTTTTCCACATTTTTTCTTGCCGGAGCAGGGAATTTGTTGTATCTTGTCAATTGGTAGCACGATTTTTAATTTTTTATGCGCAGATGTTTTTCAGGAAAGGAAGGGTCTAAAATGCAGAAGGCGGGAAGAAGATTGGTGTGTCTGCTGGTTTTGATTTTTGCCTGCAATGTTATGGCTGAGACGGTTGCAGAAGTTACTCATTGGCAGCTTCAGGCAGTGGACGAAGATGGCGTTGGCACTTATTATGCGACCGACAAGGTAATTATAACGGGTATTGTCCTGAACAATCCTGAAGAAATGCTTGACCCGACGCCCGGAGCGGGCTACATGGGTGGACAATGGCAGATTTTCGTTCAGGGTGAGGCCAATGACCATGCCGGAACGGCTGTATGGCTCGGCCAGTATTACGCCAAAGTCGGTGGTTCCGGTAACTACACAGATGAAGAGTTGTTAGCCGAGCTGTGCCGCATCAACAGGGACCCGAATACGGGTTATGTTATTTCAGCCGGCGACAGGGTAAGGGTTACAGGCCGATATAAATTTTATAAAGGTAAA
>Ga0315543_1002360_pt1 | contig 18457 bp, 16 predicted proteins | sample SalMarSW160210MG_2_FD_203098 | JGI IMG/M metagenome (GOLD analysis project Ga0315543, IMG submission 203098) | Salt marsh sediment microbial communities from the Plum Island Ecosystem LTER, Massachusetts, United States - Salt Marsh Sediment SW1601-210 ...
TTAAAGGTGGGGCTTCCAATTACTTCTTAACTACAAAAGGAAAACAATATGCTTCTAATTTGATTTCTTACAATAATGATGAAATCGAAGATATTAGAAAAATTACATCAATTCCGAGGGAAACAATATCAGAAATAAATCGGATATTGAACTCAAAAGTATTTAAATATTATAAAGAAACTAGTGTTCCCGAATTCGTCGAATATGACCTATTCGATTTTTTGGGTACAAGCTCTCGATCTTTGAGCTCTTCAAATAAGAACATTTTTCTTATGCATTATAATATGATTAAAAATGATGTTATTCCATTCTGTGAAAAACAAAGAGAAAAAGACGATAATGCTGAAAAAATTATGGAATTATGGAATTTACTGAATTCAAAATTCAATTCTATAATAAAGGAGAAATTAAATGAAAAAAGGAGTTAGAAAACTTAAACAAAGAGTTCATAGAACGTATTTAATTAGGGAAGCTCAGAATTTCAAAGAGCATAAAAAAGGTATTCCGGAATGGCTAAAAAATTCTGATGACTCGTATATTCGGCATGAAGAAGAATATGGAATTGATTTTTCAAATATACCAATTATTGTCAATCTCAATAAAACGGGTGTTTTTTGTATCGATTTTGGGGGCTCACCTGGTAAAGATATAATTGAACATGTTCCTTATTATGGAAGTCCAGACGCAGCATCACATGGAAGAAATAAACTAAAAGATAATGTGAGTGGTGGACACGGTAACGGTGGGAAATATTATGCACTTTCTCAATTTGAACAATGTTATGTTATAAGTTACTATAACGGCAAATTTACAAGTCTTATACTCAAAAAGGACGGAGAATATGTAGAATATGAGGATGAAGAAATGATACCGTCCATTGCCATGGGAAAAATAAAATTTGACAGATGGAAATATTTTGAGAATGAGAGACCAGATTTGATATATAAAATTAGAAACCGTGAATTGAATTTCTTTTGTTGGTGTGGAAATATTCCTAAAGATAAAAAGACAATAACAACTAAGAAATATTTACCAAAATTAATTAGATCCATTTCTTATAATCTCCAATCAAGATCTGTATTGAGATCAAGAATCGTTGATATTCTGTTAAATGGTCAATTATATTGGCCGGCACTTAAACCACAACAAATAGTCGTTGACGAGAGTTTTGGAACAAAGGAGTTTGTTTTACCAAAAAAAGTTGGTGGCTATTATTTCAATAAAAATGGAAAATCTGTTTTAAGAATTACAATGTCTAAAGATGTATTAACGGGAGATAGCGCACCGTTGAATATTCTGGAAATTGATGCAAATAATCGAAATATTGCATATTATTATATACCTAATCTGATGTTAGATAAAGGCAATTCGAGATTCATTGTCGCTAATATAGATACCCCTGAATTGAAAGGATATAATTGTGTTAGTAATGATAGAGTAAATTTAATTAAGAATGATATAAGTGACCAATTTATAAATTGGTGTAAGGCAAGGATACAGGAAGTGCTTGATGAAATAGTCGCAAGGGAAAAAAGTGAAGAAGAAGAAAATGAACTACGAGAGATTAGCAATTTCTTTGAAGATATCTTGAATGAAGTCAAAGATTTACTTGAAGAAGAAGATATATTAAAAAATATGTACGACAAAAATGGTGAAAAATTAAATTCTATACTTACACCCACAGAAAAACCTGGGTTTGGCGGAGAGGGTGAAGTAAAAAAGAGTGGAGATGGTTTACGAGGAGGTGGTTTGGAGATAAAAGATTCCCCATCCTCGGAGAAGAAGTCAAAATCTGTAATAAAAATTCTAATTTCAGGTATCGATAAAGATCCTCTTAATCCTAATAATAGTTTTTTTATGATAGAGAGACAACCGATTCTTTATCAAAGACCTGTAGATGTAAAATATGGAATATGGTGGATAAATTCTAGAAAAAAATATCTAAAGAAAATAAAAATCCGAGATCCTGGTGCAATTCCATTTTATTTTTTCTTAGTTAAAGAGGTAATTTTCTCTCATAAACTTAGAAAGCGATACAAGGATCAAGAGAGATATGACCCAGACGGATTAGAAGAATTAAATTTTGACCTAATAGATGCACTTTTCAATAAAGTTGCAGATAGGCTTGGAATTGAACTTTCTTTCGATATACGTAGTAAGGTTGAAAAGATAAGATGTTCAATAAAAAGTAAAGATAATTTTACAGTACCCGAACTTTCAAAAGAATTGGGTATACCCCAAACAGAAATTAATTCCTTTATCTATTCTAACCGTTCTTATTTTGAAAGAGAATTTCAAGTAAAAAAAATCGGTAAACATAAAATGAAAATATACGATAGAAAGAAAAAACACAAGAATGCTGCTTAATTTTTTTACTATCATTATCTAGTTCCGACAACGACAATTTAATTTACTATATAATTGAGCTATTCTAATGTTAGATTAATTTGAATAAAAATTGATACTTATTTTCCACCCATTAAAGATTTTAAAATTCTAATTTCTTGATACAGAGCTTTATACAAGTATTTCAATAGATCTTCAATTTCTTTTTCTGAAAATCCTAAAACAGAGAGTATACCTTTATCAATCTTTTTACGAACCGTGTGGTTATTCTCAAGCTGTTTCAGTAACGAAGTGAATTCTGTATCTTTCACTTGTTCAAAAAGTTTAATCAAATTTCTTTTATTCTTTTCTAATAACTTTGAAGGATTTAATATTAAAATATTATCTAGTATGTAACCAGATAATTCTAAAAAGGCACCCCTGGTTTCGGCTCTTTCCAATAAAACTTGCAACAAATTCATAGAGCTATTTAACCAAAGATTAATTATTTTTGCATCTGATTTTTCAACATTCTTAATTGCAAAAAGCAATTTTGTGGGTGTCATTAATTCTTCTGAATAGAATGATATGCATGATGTTCCTGGTGCAGAAATGTCAAATCTTCGATTAATTACAATGTTTGCTTGTCTGTTTTCTACATCGGTTTTCCATGAACTTATTTCTTTTTTTACGTTTCCGTATTTGTCTAAAAAGAAGTGGTTGTCTTTGAAGAAATTGTCTACAACGATGTAATCAAGTTCATTCGTAATGTCCATTTTTCTTATACCTGATATCCTCCTTAAACCCATTAAGTTTTTATTTTTTGGTACATTTAAGGTAGTTCCTAAGATTTTGTGTTTAACGGTTATATTTCTTTCACTTTCTTTTTCAACATACCAGCTGTCACCAGACTTAAGCATCCTGTCTTTACTATGCATGATAAATGTAGTTGGCACTGAAACAGCAGACCCTGATTTTATTTCTAATCCCCTTATCATAGTACCATTTACAGTTGCCAAGAAGTTGCCCAGTGTGGATATTTTATCTTTACCTCTTTCTTTTATCTTGTCTCTTAGTTCTGGAAGTTTTATATCGGAGGTAGCTATCAATCTGAAAAGATTATCAATATTTTTTTCCAAGACATTACGATTAATTTTTCTAAACGCAATATCTTTTGCCCCCATTCTTCTACCTGACACTAAACCTCTTATCAGACTCGAATATTTCTTTGCTTCTTCAAGATTTTGCGGTAATTTATGAAAAGAAATTATGTTAGTTTCTGAATTATCTGGAATGTTTCCAGTTTCTCTTATTTCCTTTACCTTTTTTGCTATAAGCAACATTTCCCTAAATTGAGCATTCTCAGAAAAAGCTGCTCTATGAACTGTTGTTATAATGTGTTCTATATGGTAATTTTCCAGTAAGAATCTTCTTATACCTTCATTTGATTTCAAACGGAGTATAGTAGCCGGTAAAACAAAAGCTAGTCTACCACCCTTTTCTAAGAATTTATCTGCCAAGAAAATGAAATATCCATGAAGACCCATCTGTCCATGTAAATATTTGCTGTATTCAACAAAATGCTGGTCAAGAGATATTTTATATTTCTGTGGTAATCTTTCTTGGCGAGTGAATGGTGGATTCAAGATTGCGACATCAGCATATCCAAGTTTAAGTTCCTCATTTTCATTTTTTTTAGATAAGCCTACAACCCCAGCAACGATTTTTTCATATACACTTTTCTTTCCAAAATAATCCGTTATTCTTCGATCTTTAAACCCTTCCTTCAAAGTTTGGTGGGCTTCTCTAATCACATCTTCTGGTTTTAATATTGTAGAGTTATGTATAGCTATACGTACTTTATCAGTTGGTTTTAAAGAAGGTGCTTGAAGAGCTAAATGAACCGCAGCAAGATGTGCAGCAAATGGCATTATATCCATCCCAGTAAGTTGATCCTCAACGAATTTTTTATGATCATTTTCAGTAAAATTACGTTTCCTAAGAATCAATTCTTTCTTTCGCCTATAAGCTGCAACAAGCAATGTCCCGCTTCCACAAGCAAGATCTATGACCCTTGAATTTTCATTATCAATTGATAGATCTGCCAATATTTCAGCCGCCTCCGAATTTGTAAAGTATGCTGCTACGACCTTTCTTATGTCAAGTGGTATTAAGTTATGAAATATCTTGCCTAATATATCGTGCTCATGCTTTTCTGGTGAAAGGGCATCAATAGCGTCTATGGCTAGTTTGATGCTGTCTATTGCCCTTTTATCGGTAATTGTAAATGAAATGTCGAAATCAAAGATTGGTTTATAATCGTCTTCAAGAACCTTTAAAAAATAGTCTTCTCTCAATTGTTGCAGATTTTGAATATTATCAGATTCAAGAGCTGGGTATTTATTTGTTTCTTTTGAAAGAATTTTATAAAATAAAAGTTGGTTAATTAGTAAATACGCCGCGGCTGTTCTAAGATGTTTTATGGGAACTTTTTTCTCTTCTTCATACCCCAAAACGGTTTCAAAAAAGGCTTTACCTCCGAAGATTTTATCAATCTCATCTAATCCAACTCTACTTAACTTTTCTGAAAGATCTGTAACAGTCTCATTAAGTAGTTTTATTGCATCCTGCGTATTAATTTGCTGAGGTATAACAGGAGATAACACAAAATTATGAATCCACTTTGCAAGGGTATCCATGGATTCAAATGATTTCTGCATGTAGAAGGGCGCTCTATTTAATAAAACTGCAATTTCACATCTACCGTCATCTTCTTTCGGGTAAAGAACTGCGAAAACCCCCTTTAATTCCTTATACACCCCCAATACTTCTTTGTATCTAACAGCCTGCCCAACAGCATCAACCAATTTACAGGGTTTCTGTTTAGCCTCCAACAGGTAAGCACCGTTTGCAATGGTTATGTCAGGCTTTTGTATACCAGTTTTGATTCTATAGTGTTTCTCAAAACTTGCATCTGTCCCCATTTTTCTAATTTTTTCGGTTAACAAAGCATTTTTAGTATTCTCATAAGAATATCCTTTCATGTTCTAATTTTGAACAATTTATTATAAAAAGAACTCATATAACCTTTCTTGTCATTTCTTCCGTGGTTTATTCCAATATGGACTCTTACATTTAGGACATACCTTTGGCTCTACCTTCCTATTTCTGGGAGCCCAAATGTGACCACATCTTTCACATTTGTAAGCAGCAATCTGAATTTCGCCCATATACTTATAGTAATATACCGTTAAGTATATAAAGCTTCGTATCAAATATACTTATTAGTAATATACTATTAGGTAATATTAATGAAATGTGAAGAGGGAGAATCGAACGACGCAAGAATTACCTATGCTCAGGAATGGCCCGCATACAATAAGGCCCAGTGCAGAGAGAAGCCGCTTTTCATGTATCTTCTCTCAGTGCTATGTAACAACATTGAGCAGCCATCATACAAGTTCGGCAGACCAACACTCTCTTTATCAGATATGGTCTTTTCCAGCGTCTTCAAGGTCTATACGATGTATTCCGGGAGGAGATTCACAGGAGACATGCAGATAGCCGAGGAGAAGGGCTACGTTGACAAGATCCCGCACTTCAATTCCGTGTTCAACTATCTGAAGAAGCCTGAAATGACAGATGTTCTACTTAATCTGATACATCTAAGCAGCCTTCCCTTAGCGTCCGTTGAGAGAGATTTTGCAATAGATGCTACTGGTTTCTCGACATGCAATTATGTCAGATGGTTCGATCACAAATTTGGTAAAAAGGTTGATACAAAAATATGGCTAAAGCTGCATGTGATGTGCGGAGTGAAAACCAACATTGTAACCAGTGCCATTGTCACTGATTCAAAGGACGGCGATTCACCATTCCTGAAATACATGGTAAAAGAGACAGCCGAAAAATTTAACATTAATGAAGTATCAGCTGACAAGGCCTACTCTTCACGGGAAAACGTGACTGAGATTGACAAATATGGTGCAACTCCTTACATTCCTTTTAGATCAAACGCAACAGGAAAATCGAGAGGTTCCGTGGTTTGGAGAAGGATGTTCAATTACTTTCAATGGAAACAAAAAGAATTCATGGAGCATTATCATAAAAGGAGCAATGTAGAGACAACAATGCATATGATCAAGGCCAAATTCGGTAGCAATCTAAAGAGTAAGACGAGAACTGCCCAAACAAATGAGTTGCTTGCAAAAGTTTTGTGTCACAACATCTGCGTTGTTATTCAAGAAATGCACGAACTTGGGATAAATTCGAGTTCTTAGTGTATTGATGCTTTCATCCGGAAGGTTTCGAAAAAGATCCATCGAAACTTGAACGCATAAACCGCACCGCATGTCTAAAGAATGCTAATAAGAAAAGAGTTGGTCAAAATCAATATTGCGTATGAATGCCGATAATACGAATCGGGATAAGATAATCTATGCACAAAAATGGCCAGCGTACAATAAAGCACAATGCAAAGAGAAACTATTATTCATGAAGCTGCTTAATGATCTTTGTATGGCAATAGATCAACCCGGTTATCAATTTGGAAGACCCAGGCTTTTACTTTCTGATATGGTCTTCTGTTGTGTATTCAAAGTTTATACGGCATATTCCGGAAGAAGGTTTACCAGTGATATGCGGATTGCCAAAAGAATGAGTTACATAAGAGAAGTGCCTCATTTCAACTCAATATTCAATTATTATAATGACCCGAAAATGAGATTACTGCTAAAAGGCTTGATAACTAAAAGTGCTTTGCCCCTAAAATTGGTTGAAAAGGATTTTGCGGTTGACAGCACAGGTTTTTCGACTTCCGAGTTCGCCAGGTGGTTCAATATCAGGTTCGGGAGGACACAAGACACAAGGATGTGGATGAAGGCACACATCATGTCTGGGGTGAAAACGAATATAGTAACGAGCGTTGAAGTCACGGAAGGGACCGCAAGCGACAGCAAGCAATTCAAATACCTTTTGGCGGACACTGTAAAAGATTTCAAGATTAAAGAAGTCTCTGCCGATAAGGCATATTTATCCCGCGAAAATGTCAAACAGATCGAAGATGTTGGTGCAGTACCTTTCATACCCTTCAAGACAAACAGTTATTCTAAATCAAGAGGATTCCACTCCTGGAACAAGATGTGGCATTATTACAATCTTCACAGAGATGAGTTCCTGAAGCATTATCATAAAAGGAGCAATGTGGAGACCACCATGCATATGATAAAGGCAAAGTTCGGCAGTCGACTCAGAAGCAAAAACAAAATAGCACAAATGAGTGAATTACTATCAAAGGTATTATGCCATAATATATGTGTGATAATTCAGGAGATGCATGAACTAGAATTTGTAACTGACTCTTACCCACCTAACGTTTAGTCAATATTTATATTATAAATATCTATTGCGCGAGGTACTATTTCCCTCCCGCTCGGTTCAGGGAATTTACCCTCTTTCCACATTTTCTGCATTAGCCTCATAAATTGTATATAGCTATCGGGTGTCGTTTCCAGTCTATAGCGTCTTATTATTTTCCCATCCCACATCATGCACACTTTCGGATTCAGAAGATGCATCACTTTAACTTTATAATAAAATTATATCTTATTCATGCAAATGCCCAGCTTATCTCTTTGTTCCCGCATCTGCATTTTACCTTTTTCCCGGCACTGTCAGCGTATTCTAATGAAGTGTATTTGTTGCATTCTGGGCAGAGAAATAGATTTTCGAAGACTTCAATATCTTTCCTTACCTGTAGTATGTCGCCTTTTGATTCGAGAGGTGGTGAATCATGAGAAGTGTAGCTGGTCAGCCATTTAGTTGTTTCGATTCGTTTGATTGCTGAAGAATCTCTTATATCACATTTCTGTTTGTTGAGCCTTGATCGCAGCGCGCTAAGCAGCTCTCCTGACATCCTTTTCTCATTACTGTCATTATAACAAAATTCGACCTTTGCCTTAAGATTGTAACAAATATCCTTCAAAATATGTTCAAGTAACTTTCGTAAATCATTTCCTAATTCAAGTTCACCTCTATCAATTTTTTGTTGTATACGCTCTTTGATTCCTACCACACTGGTCTCAAGCTGGATACCATCGCCAATTGACCAACTAACATCATTAAAAGACCAACTAAATTCCTTCATTTCTTTGTTGATTAACTCATACCAAAATCTCTCATGGGTAAATAGCAAGATTTGGTAATCAGCAAAGTGCTCTTGCAATAACCTGAGAAATGGCATCCTGTGGTCTTTATCAAAGCTGGTGATAACATCATCAAGTATTAAAAACTTGTTTTCTTTATTAAACAACTTCACTGAAGAGAGAAACAAACAAATTCCTAAGCAGTTAAGATGGGATTCGCTGAGGTATTTCAACGGTGGGTGACTTTCTTTACCGTGAAACACGTATTTGAACTCAATTCCATCTTCGCCTATTAATTCAAGCCTTATATTTTTTACACCTTCCTGTGGGTTTATAATTCTGTAAAATACATCTATGTCTCCTGAAATGGCGTTGAGTACCGCTTCAAGCACCTTGGCCTGTTTTTTGACAAATCTCTCTTTTATCTCTGAAAGGGTCTTATACTGCCTTTCAAAAATCTCAAGTTCCTTTTTCATTTTTTCATTATCGTCATAGGTTTTTTTCATATATGTTATTTTTTCGTGTATATCATACCTTTTCTTTTGTTCTTCATCTCCAGATAGATCAGAAATTTTTTTATCAATGATAGGTGTTATTTCCGTTACTTCTAATTTTATGGGATTAAAACTTTCTTCCAATGATTCTGAATCAATTTGTAAATCTATAAACTTGCTGAATCCTGTTTCAATATTGGAGTGGTTTTTATCAAGAGTTTGTTTCAAAGACGTTAATTTTTCCGATAGCGATTCAAAATCTTCATCATCCTTTAATATCTTTTCTTCGGACTTTATAACAGCTTGTTTAATAGCTGATATATTTTGTAAAGCTTCAGTTTTTTCACTCTTTACCTCTTGCAGCTCTTTATTGAGATCTTCTAATTCGTTTATCCTTTCAACTAATTGCTCAATAACCAGACAAGAATCGATTCTATTTAGACATAAAGGACAGATATTTACACCAACAAATTTTTCTTCAATAAGTTTTCTACCCTTTTCGAGCAATAGAATTAAATCTTTCTTCTTAATCTTATCTTTATTTTTGATAAGCTCTTCATAGTCTTTTAAAAAATCAGTGATTTCCTCTGGCTTTTCCAATTTCTTAGTTAATTTGTTTAGTTCTTTTTTAAGATCAGAAAGCTTTGAAATTTTTTCAAGTTTCTCTATATCAGTCTTTGTCTTGAGTTCATCAATCGCTTTTTCATAAGATGATTTATCAATTACCTTATTTTCTAGTTTCAATGGTCTTAAAAGTTCATCAACTTTTTGAAACAGAGTCATATCATCTGAAATAACTTCTCCGAACTCTTCTAAAAAATATGAATCTATCTCATCTATTCTATTCCTGACCTCTTTGAATCTCGAATCCTTCTCTAGTTCATTGCATGATTTAACAAGAATGGCCCTGGTTTCATCAAGTTGCCCAAAACCTATGATTTCAAGCAGTTCAGAGCGCTTTTCGCCTTTTGTTTTTAAAATAAATCTGAGTATATCGTTATACCGGAGAAACAATCTTTCTTTATTGGACTGTTTAATATATTTTTTAAACGTGTCATCAGAATTTGAAAATCTGCCTCGCAACGCTGGGGTCAAAGTTTTTTCGGAAGATAGTCCCGCATTACTAAATTCTAAAGAGACAATGGAGTCTCTATCTTTGGGAAATTTTGTGTTTCTCAGACAGTCTTTTTGACAATCTTCTTTCCATAGATATTTGATACGATCAGCAAAATACCATTCAATAGCATCAGTAATTGTGCTCTTTCCACCACCATTGTCACCATAGATAGCCATAGAGGAGTTTCGTTTACCAAATTTCAGTTCTAAAGGAGCGTTTGCTCCCCTGAATCCTTCGATTAAAATTTTTCGGATTTTATTCATGAGTTTCCTCACACTCATCTTTTCTTTGTTCTTCAAGCTTTTTTCTTATTTGTTTGGTATTAAGTTTCCCCTTTTTGTATAACTGATAAAGCAACTCTCTTATTTTCTTATCAAGTGTATCATCTTGATATACTTCATTAAAGAACTCATTGACTACCTCTTCACCTGAGGATATTATTTGTCTGCTCATATCCACTCCTGATTGATTTATAATTTAAAATCATTTATATTTAATTAAGATATTATGGAAGTTCTGGAATTACAAATGGAAAAGAAAAAAGTAAAATTCTCACGCTCATATGAGTTGAATAAAACATCTGTCAAACCTCTTAAGGGTTATATTGGCCTATATTTGATTTACTTAGATAAGACGTTTATACAGTACCCCTTTAAAGATTCAAGGCTTATTTATATCGGGAAAAGTGATTCAAAAGATTCAAGCATCGGTAAAAGGCTTCTGGATCATGTTTCAGGCGCTGGGAACCCTGCCATTTATAATTACTCGAGAAAAAATCGGGTAAATTTCACCTACCTCAACTTCGAACTGTTTAAAAGGTTCTGGAGCAAATCTATCGAAGACCTTGAAAACTACTTTATCAATGATTTTTTCAAAAACTTTGGCTGTTACCCAATATGCAACAACAAAAGCAGCGATCAAACAGACAACGCACTTGAGCAAGGCATCCAATTGGAAATAAACTGGAATTTCTTCTGTGAATAAATGCTTCACACAAACCCAATTCCTCTCTAGCTATAAATACACTTTTTGTGCAAAATGTGCTCTTGCACAAAAAGTAGGCTAAGAACTCGACTTATTGTGCAAAGCCGGTCCTGGGGGCTTTGTTTAATAAGTCGGTTTTGTGTAGAAAGTGCTCATTATGTGTAAAAAGTCGAGATAAGTAACGATTTAAGATTTACTCCTTTCCCACTTTAGTTCTTTTATGATTTTACTTTCATTCTTTCTAAAAGCATCTTCCTCCTTTTCCAAAATTTCAGGGAGTATATCATTGTAAAGATTGATGATCTTATCCAGATCCGATGTATATGAAATGTTTTAAATACGCTTCATGTAAACACTCGTTCCTCAAATCGGTAAATTTTATTAATTTCTCGCAAAGAGCAATATTAACCAAACCGTAACTCAAGCATTTTTTACTATTCGTCCATAAAGTTTTTATGAGGACTTCCTCACATTTTTTAATATTTGGGCATAACTCGAAACAAAGCATATGTTTCACAATACTTTCAATGAAAGAAGATAGCATCACAACGGCTTCTATATAATAACCATCTCCAAGTGCTTTTTCCACATCTTTTTTTATGTGTATACCGTAATGTTCACAACTTTTCATCCCTACAAGCCATTCCGAAAATCTTTTAGAATATTCTGTTATGGGCCTCTTTTTCATTCTCTCTGGTATTTCGATTAGGGGGATTGTCATGCATAAAAATTATCTTTCCTAATTAAAAAGTCAGGTTTTTGTTTAAAAAGTCGATGTTGACAGCGATTTATTTAAACCATAAAATGATTTTATTTTATGTGTTAAATAATCCATGAATCACAAAATTTATATATATATCGATAACAAAACTGAAACAGGTGCTTGAATGGGGTTAATTAGCGAATTTATGGAATTTTTAAGGGAATACAAGGTAATTGGGCTTGCTATCGCATTTATTATTGGTGCTGCAGCCACAACACTCGTAAAATCACTCGTTGGTAATATTATCATGCCAGTTATAACACCCTTTATTCCAGGTGGTGAGTGGAAGACTGCGAAATTAATTATCGGTTCAATAGAAATATCCTGGGGTGCATTCCTTTCAGACTTAATATATTTCATAATTATCGCTTTGGTAGTTTTTATAGCAGCAAAGAAGTTATTCAAAGCGGAAAGAGTTACTAAGAAATAAGTATTTAATATTCTATTTCATGACGTTATACTATGAATGAAAGAATCCACCCAAAAGTTAAGTGGTTGGAAATGACAAAAAAATCCGGCTTTGTTTAATAAGTGCCATTTGTGTAAAAAGTGCCCTTCTTGTGTATAAAGTCAACGATTTTCCTTACTTTCTACACAAAGCTCCGGTCCTGGCTTTGCACTTTTAATCGTCTTCGAAAATAAAAAGATTTTCAATTTTCGTCTTCAAAGCCTTTGCAATATCGTGGGCCAATTTGAGAGAAGGATTGTATTTCCCCTTTTCAAGAAAAAGAATAGTCTCTCTCCTAACTCCTACTTTCCTTGCCAGATCCTCTTGGGTCATGTCGTACCTCGCTCTCAGCTCCCTGATCTTCGACTTCATCAAATCAGAGCTCTTCCCTGCCGAAGTACCACTTGAATCCTGCGAAGACTCCCATCATAAGGAAAAACGCCAACCATATGAAATGCCTCAGCAGAATGTCGGGAAGCCCCAGCTCTTCCATGAACAGCTGGTATAAGGCCGACGCGAGCAGGAAAAATGTCATGACCGTTACGGTGTACCTTCCTGCCTTGTTGTCAATCGCGCCTGACCGCTCATCTGTAAGTGGAATCCCGCTTTTGACGGCTTTCTCGTGCCTTCTCACCACTATCAATAGGAGTGCTATGATGAAGAACAATGGCACGAGCGTTATGAAGAATACCGGGGAAACCGGGCCCGATCTTATCTCGATGGATACTATGACCAGCCACATCGTTATGACCAGTGCTGCCATGACAGTTGCCCCTATCTTTACCAGCCGCATCCTCTTCTTTTCCTTCACGCCATCGCCGTGCATGTTAATCATACATAATATTTTATTATATTTTTCTAACTTTATGTTATATATTTATAACATCTAATATTTAAAGCTTTCGGTTAATTTGGCTTTGTGTAATAAGTCCATTTTGTTTAAAAATTATATAAAAGTAGCAAAGATATTTTCCATTTTCTTAACGAACAATCTCGCCTACGAAAGGTTCTCCTCTCCTAAAATGCGGGGATTGATAAATCTGATTAAGAGCACCGACTGCCTCACTCGAGGCCGCTCTATTGCTCGCACTAGGAAATGCCACCCCTAATGTGTACCTATAACCATGGGTTGGATCGCCCTCCGTTAGAGAAAGCCCCACTTCTGGCGGAGTTAGAACAAGTTCACGAATCAGAGGTATATCTGCTTCAATCGCTCCTATTGGTGAGCTACAGTCAAAAAGACCATACGCTCTTCCAATTTCTCCAGCCCGTCCGGCAGCAGCATATTCATTCATATTAATCACTTATTAATAGTTAATATTACTACTTATAAAGCTTAGTGTGGGTCGATTGATGTCGATTTTTGCAAAAAAATGACTAATTAAAAACGGCATAACGGTATAATGAAGGGAAGGCCTGTTAATTCAATTTCCGGGCTAGACATTATTGACGATTTCAGTAGGATTCCGGCACCATGCGACAGTTTTTGTTCAAGCTGGGGAGGTTTGTGCAAGGCTGGTCGGGGGCGGAGGTTGTGTAAAAAGTCAACGTTTTGTGTATAAGGGGTTGTGTAGAAAACGTATTAAAATTTGGTAAATTTGGGTTCTTCTCAGAAAAATTTGGTGGGTTTTCTTCGTAAAATGATCAATCAAAAATTAATTTAAATAAAAATTATCAACTTAACAGATCATTTCTAAACAGCCGGTACCTTTAGGGTTCGAAGTTTTATTATTCCGTCCAAAAAAGGATGCAACCCCTCCCACGGTTAGGATGCGAACCGGTAATATGGGGCTTTGCATTAAAACGTACTTCGGTATATCGCGTCTTTGCTTTATTCGAAAATTTCCCTGACCTTCTCTTCAACGTCTTTTCTCACTATGAGCACGACACTGTCCCCCACTTTCAGCTTTTCCGTTTCTTGCGGTATGATAAAGCTGCCTTCCCTCTTTATCGCAACCACGAGGGACTCCATGGGAAGCTCGATTTTCACCACCGCCCTGTTCGCGGCCTTCGATTTCTTCTTAACCTCCAACTCGAGCAAATCCAGCTGGCCCTTGTGCATGATTGCCATATCAACGATATTCGGCTCCAGTATCATGCCTTTTAGTTCTTCAACCGTTGATGTTTCGGGGGAGACCACATTGCTGACCCCGATTTTCAGGAATATTTTTTTGTACTCCTCTTTCGTGGCCCTTGTTATTATAGCCGCATTGGAAAGCTCCTTCGCAACAAGACAGACCAGCAGGTTTATTTCATCCTCGCCGGTGACAACAACGAGCACATCGGCTTCCTTCACCCCCGCCTCTTCCAGAACATCCGGTTCGGTTGCATCGCCGTGTATGACCGTCGCATTCAGCTCGTCGGCCAGGGCCTTGCACAAGTCCTCGTCCCTCTCTATCAAAACGATGTCCTGCTTCTTTTTGGACAGGGATTTTGTCAGCCCCGACCCGATCTCGCCACCGCCGACTATCATTATCCTCATAGCCTATCTACCCCTTATGACGTAAATGATGAATATCAGCACGGACCATATCTCCAGCCTTCCAATCCACATGTTAAATATTAGGACAGTCTTGCTTATTATGCTTAATTCCGGTATGACGGACAATCCGACATTCCCCTGGGCCGAAGCGGCCTGGAACAGGGAATCAACCGCCGAGTTTCCATGGAACATCAGAACGAAACTGGAAAACACAAGGAAAATTATGTAAATCCCTATGAACTTGAAAATCGCCTGGACCTCTTCATCCGTATAACTGATATTCCCTATTCTCATCGGTGGGATAAGCCTGGGCTTCAGCAACTTCTTTATGTTATCACTGATCGTATTGAAGAATATCAGAACCCTGTTGAGCTTCAAAGCCCCCACCGTTGAACCCGCCGCTCCCCCGAAAATCATCAGAACAATAAGCACAGACTTGGAGTAATCGCCCCATCCGGTCAGGTTCTGCACCTGGAATCCTGAACACGTTATGCCCGAGACCGCGTGGAAAACACCTGCCCTCAAGGAATGGAAAGGCAGCAACAGCAAGGTTGCCACAATAATGAGCACTATCAGGGTGAGGGTTTGCGTGTCCTTGAGCGCTTTTTTCCTGTCCCCCGCGATCAATTGATAGTGCATGAAAAAGGAAACGGCCCCCAGCACCATTATGAGCATCATGACAACCTCTATCCCGAAAGAGTCGTACAGGCCTATGCTTTCCGGATGCACCCCCATGCCCCCGGTTGCTATCCCCGTCATGGCATAATTGACCGAATCGAACAAAGGCATGCCGACAAGGAAGAGCAAGAAGATGCCGACAATCGTGTAAAAAATGTATATCCACCAGATGGTCTTCAAGGCGTTTATTACATTGGGCTTTATCCTTTCATGCCCCTCGATGATGTACAGGGTGTTGGCGGTCTTGAACAAACCCGACAAAGCAAGGATTACTATGCCTATGCCCCCGACCCATTGCTCTAAACTCCTCCAGAAGAGTATGGATTTGGACGTCCTTTCCAGGTCCAGCAAGCTGAAACCGGTTGTTGTCCAGGCGCTCATTGATTCGAACAGGGCGTCCACAAAAGGGACATTCTCCACGAAAACGAAAGGTATCGTACTTATCAGCGTCACCACCAGCCAGATCATCGCAACCGTGGCCATCCCTTCCTTGAACTTGGTTCCTTGTTCGGTGTAGAATGCCCTTTCAAGGGTAAGCCCCAAGATAAAGGATATCAAAAAGCCAATGAAAAAGTACTGGATAGAATGGTATTCACCGTATATGATTGCAACTATTATAGGGACGAGAAAAACAAATCCGGCGTATTTCAAACAAGTTCCCAGAGACTTCAACACCACTTTCGTTTCCATTCGATTCCCTGCACACTTATTGTTTGCAATTGTTTATAGTATTTAGATGCCCGTTTAATGAAGCTGATGGAAGCATGTATCCTTCGATTTTTGAACCAACCCCAATTAATTTTATCATCGAAAGTAAGCTTAAAAATTTGGCTGTGTAGAAATCATATTTGTTAGGGTGCCTCCCTAACTATTTATTGTACAACGGTTCTGGAAACTTTGAGAGGTTGTGAACTTGATGCTCCTTTTGATTTTTTAGAATAAATGTTTGCTCACATTTCCACTTTTTACACAAAACGTTGACTTTTTACACAGAAGGCACTTTTTACACAAAAACGATTTTTGCTGAAACGCTTATAAAGCTATTAGTTCAAGAAGGGGCAATGGGCGTCTGGAGTTCATTCTCTTTTCGCCTCAATTGGAGGAGATATTATGGGAAATTTCGGCAATCGCGGATCCAGAGGCCCCAGAAGGGATTTTGGTCCGAGAGAAATGCACAAGGCAATCTGCGCGGAATGTAAGAAAGAATGTGAAGTTCCGTTCAAACCGACAGAAGGCAGGCCGGTATATTGCAAAGAATGCTTCGCGAAAAGAAGAGAATTTTAATTAGGCGCGTTCTTTAAACAACAGTAATTGATTTTAGGTTTTTTTACATTTTGGATTTCAGCAAGCAAGAATCAACGTTAAAAACAAAGATTATAATCTCAATTTGCCTTTCTGAAATTCCCTGATTATCATTCTTGCAGCTCTCTGAACGTCAGGCAGTCCGCCCTTTTTCAATAAATGCGCTTTTAGGGCAATTTTTTCAATGGTCTCACTGTGATCATCTTCGGGGCCAACTCCGAAATATTTCTCAATGACACCTGGATATTTTTTCATTACGTTTTCCAAGGCGTCGACCGGGTCTTTAACTCTATCGAAATCGGTTGAGCCTATGAGGAGATGTTTCAATCTATCCCTTTCACCATACGGAATAACACCAGGAGTATCGATTAAAAGTATTCTTTTTTCAGTCCGAATAAATTTTTCCGATTTCGTGTGTCCTGAAATTATGCTTGTAGAAGCAGATTTTCTCCCCTTCAACATGTTAATGATCGATGATTTACCCACATTGGGATACCCGAGTACACCAACTTTCAAGGAGCAGTTTTTCCCATATTTCCTTTCCCCGATTATGAATATCCTTTCCCTGAGGTTTGATTTTCCACTACGGTTGGTTGCTGACACCAGCACATATGGCCTTGGAATGCTGCTTTCATCGATATTATCCTTCAGGTCGGTCTTGGTAACAGCATAGAAATATGGCTTATTTTGTTTTTTGATTTTTGCGATAATTTCGTCATTTACCGTTTCGTGAATGAATCTCGCATCTAAAACGATTACCAGGATGTCAGACTTTCTAATAGTTGAATTTACTGAATTCCATGATTTTTTCATAATGAACAAACAACAAGAGTAAATAAAAGTGCAACCTAGACTTTCTACACAAACCCCTGACTTTTTACACAGAACGGACTTATCACACAAAGCCGGTTCTATGGCTGTGTAGAAAACATCAATAAGAACAAAGTAATTATTTTGTCAGCTATGTTCATTCTCTCACCAATTCCAGATTTCCCCGGCTGTTTATTGAAATCAGTTATTTCTCTGATTTAAGTTCTTTAGGTCTAGCTTCTATCTAGGTATTTTGATGGTCCTGGCTCTTGGCTTGTTAATTTCGCCCTTAAATCGGATGTATTATAACTGTTAAGTAGGTAATCGTAATGAATTTAAAACTATACACCACTTCTTATTTATGTCAGAAAGTGTCCCAAAAGGCATCGAACTCGGAAAGGTTGGGTATCTTGGCCCAAAACATACTTTTACACACGTAGCAGGCAGGGGTATCGTGGACAGATATTATCCTGGCTCTGAAAATCCTGATTCTCCCCTCGTTGGGATGAAAAACAATCTCGGGGTAATAAAAGCCGTATCCGAAGGGAAAGTGGATTCAGGCGTTGTTACCATCCAAAACCTTTATGGAGGCCGGGTACCTGATGTGGTGGCAGGTCTTTACGAATTTGCCAAATCCCACAATGTGAGAATAGTGGATTCCATCAACGTTCCAATCACGATGTGCATCGGGGGCGTGTGTGATAGTGAAAAAGTAAATAAGGTGGCATCCAAAGATGTGGCATTGCAGCAGTGTTCAAAATATCTTGAACAACATCATCCAAACGCTGAATGGGAATATATCGAAAGCACTGCGAGAGGAATGGAGCTCGTTGCCGCGAGAGAACCCAGATACGAATTTGCAGCAGCTCTTGGTGCAAGGCAAGGATTTGAGGAATTTGGAATCGATATAT
>Ga0315543_1002363_pt1 | contig 18440 bp, 15 predicted proteins | sample SalMarSW160210MG_2_FD_203098 | JGI IMG/M metagenome (GOLD analysis project Ga0315543, IMG submission 203098) | Salt marsh sediment microbial communities from the Plum Island Ecosystem LTER, Massachusetts, United States - Salt Marsh Sediment SW1601-210 ...
GGTGCAGGGCCCGGCACTAGTTAGAGAGATCTCTGCCGACAAGATACCAGTAAAAGCGCGCGAGTGGCTCTTAATTGATCCTCCCAAAGCGCGGGGAGAAACGAGCATCGAGGAAATCTATCGCGAGAAACCAGATCAGTTTGCGACGCACAAGTCCTACTTCATCGGCCAGAATTTACTTGACCTCTCAGGAGCCGATCCGACGCGAATCGAGTTCTTGTGGGAAGAGAAGGAGGCTCCCCTCAAGCGAACACCACTTTACGATGAACACCGAAAACTGGGCGCCAAACTTGTCTCTTTCGCCGGTTGGGAGATGCCGGTGTGGTACAGATCCGTCCTGGAGGAGCATCGTGCCGTACGTGAGAAGGCCGGCCTTTTTGATTTAGGGCACATGGGGGTCTTTGAAGTCTGTGGCGAGTACGCGACCGAGTTTATAAACATCGTCGCCTCAAACTACGCTGCTTGGCTTGAAGATGGAGAATCCCAGTATGCCTATCTACTTGACCCGGATGGCAACGTGATCGATGACATCTTCATCTATCGGCGGGCGAATGATCGCTACCTCGTGGTTGTGAATGCGGTGAACGAGGACAAAGACTGGGAATGGCTGACCGGGTTAAACGAGGGGCGCTATCTGATCGACCAAGAGATCCCCTCGCGTCGTCCCGGGCCCAAGGTGACCCTGCGCAACCTAAAGGCGGAGCAAGGCGTGATCGACCTTGCGCTACAGGGACCGTTAAGCCAGAGGATCCTTGCAAAAGTTGTAGAGAAAAGGGAGATGCTGCTCATTTCATCCCTTGCGCGGACAAAGTTCTGCGAGGTCAAAGCTAAAAATTATCAGATGCTCATCGCCCGCACCGGCTATACCGGTGAGGAGATCGGCTATGAGATCTACTTAAATGGGGCTGCTGCGAGTTGGCTCTGGAGAAGGCTCCTCGAGGTGGGAACGCCGCTCGGCCTTCTTCCCTGTGGCCTTGCCGCGCGCGACTCCACCCGCACGGAAGCGGGACTACCGCTCTATGGGAACGAACTTGCCGGCCCTCATAACATCAACCCTTTCGAGGCCGGGTTTGCCCCTTACGTCAAGCTGCACAAGCCCTACTTCATCGGCCGAAGCTATTGTGTAACAGCCTTGTGCGACCAGAAGCGGGAGGTAGTGCGCTTCGGGGTGGAGGAAGCGGGCACCCGCCCCATTCACGCTGGCGCCGCAGTGATCGACCGAAACGGCGCATACCTTGGCCGAGTGACAAGCTGCGTCAGCCTCGGTGAGTCCCAGGTCGGCCTTGCTCTGCTCGACAAGCTTGGTGTAATGCCAGGAACGCCGATCACCATCCTCAATCCACCGCGACAAGACGAAGCCGGGAAACCCTCGGCCGACCTTTCGAAGGGCGACCGTGTTGCCGTGCCGATCCCAGGGACAATCATCCTCCGCTTCCCTTAAGATAGTGGCCATGCCGGAAGCTGGCGGGGAGTGACTTGAGGGACCCCTTATTGGACTACTTTTGGACTCGTGCCTACGCGGTACAGAGAAGCTTGGTACGCCTTAGTGGACTACTTAGGAACTTAGGGACAGTTTGAGATACGGTGACACCTGGCATCCTTATTGGACGAGTTTTGAACTTTGAGAGGTCTCGGTACAGGGAAGGCTAGTACCCCCTGGTGGACTACTTTCGAACTCGCGGTTTCGAAGGTCGCCATCCCGATCGAGCCAACGCCCGATAGGCAGCGAGGTTTCTCTGTTGCAGGGAGCCCCCGTTCATGAGAGATCAGGTGTCGCCCGTATCGCCCGTCTAGCTTCTGACAGTCGCTACAAACTCACGCAACAGCTCGAGATCCTTCTGTCTGCCACCACCGGGCTGCTCAACGCCAGACTGCACGTCGACCCCCCACGGCCGGAATCGCTCGATCCACCAACGCACGTTCTCTGCTCGGAGGCCCCCAGCAATCAGGAAGGGTTCTGACCCCACAAGCGATACAGCACGCTCCATGTCCACTGCCGCCGCGGTCCTTTCACTGCCACCGCGTATCGAGCTGTCCAACAGCAGAAGATCGACAACTCCAGCAACTGCCTGAAGCCGCGAGACACCAGACCTGCTAACCTCCACAACACCGATGAGGCCAGGCTCCATACCCCTCTCCCGCAGTTCCGCTCTCAGTCGGAGTATCGCTTCAGGACTCCAGTTGGCGTGCAGCTGGATGTAGCTCCACTCGCCCCCAGCCGTCATGTCGATGATCGTCGGGATATCCTGCTGCCGTGTGACGAGAACACACTTGCACTTCGGCCGTGTTACGTCACGGATCTCGCGGAACACCGCCAACTGCTCGACTGTGGGCGGATGCCAGATGCAGTGAAGCCCAATCATGTCGACGCCCAGCGCCGCACAGGATGAGGCAACCTCCGGCGTTCGTACATCACAGATCTTGATCACGGTCATGCTGTCAGTCCTGAAGGGACAGCCTGAACCCACTGAAGTCGCTGACGCCGAGAGAATAGAGCGAGAGATACTGGAATCCACCCACATGGGCGATCTCCGTGTCGGGAGTCCCATCAGTCTGCATGTTCTGGAGCATGAAGTAAGCCGCAACCACGAAAACCTTGGGGCCGAAGGGCGCGACTAGGATCATCCTTGAGTGCTCCTCGAGTCCGGTAGTTCGTCTAGCCTCATCCTCAATGCGACGCTCCAGCTTGTTCAACCCGTCCTTGAGCGAGAAGTAGTACACCACGTCCACATCTCGCTGTTCCATCAGGAACTGGTTGGCTCTCATTGTTGCTAGCGATGTGTGGTAGTCACTCCCGCTCACGGAGATGAAGGCGGTAACTGAACTGCTGACGTGAGCTCGAACTCCATCATAGAGTAGTTTCCCCTCATACCCTTGAAGACTAGGAAATACGAATGCTGACACATGTTCCGAACGGGACTGATGGATTGGGCAGCCCGAGAACAGGCCTGTGACCTGGCCGACGTTCTGGGCGTACCGAAGTGCGGCGTACTTCTTAGGAGAGGTGTATACGAAGAAGACCGAGGTCTGCTGAGGCGCATCCGCGGAGGATACGATGCGCTGTATACCCTCACATACGGAGAATAACACGCGCTTGGGCATGCACGAAATGTCAACGACGAGGTTATGAGGTTCTCCCGGAAAGCACTCGGGCAACTGACTGAGAGCATTTAGCACTTCCCTATTGTTGAAGTCATTGGGATAGGCGATGACGTTTCGTCGCCAACCGGGGTAGCGTTCGAGCTGACCCTTCAGTCTTCCGAAGTGAGTAACCTTGAGCTGCTCGAGCAGTTCGACACGCGTCGAAGTACCTTGTGGCCAGAGTAGCTGGGTGAAGACACGCGAAGGATCAATCGAGTGCGAGGAGCAAGCATCGAGGAACCACTCCAGGAACCCGACTGAGCGTTCTTCGTAGTTCGGCGCAGCGAGCAGTACCGTCGGCCTGTTCACGCAGAGATCGACCAGTTCTTCGACTCCGATTACTTCGAATCGCGCTCGCATCAATCGGCCCCTCCTAGTCTCGCAAGCACTTGCGGAGCCGCGTCAACAGCCGCGTCCGTCAGTTCTTCGCCTACTCCCCTCGCCTGAGATGTCCGTGACATGATCCGAGGGAACGGGCCCTCATAGACTCCTGCCCGCGCGTACCAGAGAATAGGAAGGGAGTTGGTGGGGCAGTTGGGGGTAACGATAGTCCACCCTCCTGCCTTGAAGCCCAACGCCATGTCGTCGCCGCTCTTTGCGAGCGTTGGCAACAACAGCTCGTCCTTCGCGAAGCTCTCCTGGCTCGCAAGCCACCGTGACAACCGGACGATTCCCTCCAAGGTCTCCTTCCCACCAAAAAGAGTACACTCTTCGTTGTCGGGCGCAACGCGGAACTGCTCGTCGAAGTACAGAGCAAACGTGACTTCCAATCCTTCGGGCAAGTACTCCGCTGCGGTTGAAGTGAAGACCTGCGCGACGGGAATCAATGTTGGCGTACCGAGATCTGCATAAGCAGGAATCAGCCTCTGACATCGTGTCAGGTCCGATTCGAGGGAGGTTCCACTGAGGACGTTGTCGGTCAGTACGAGCCAGTACCGCTTGCTGAAGGCCAACCGGATTTCCCTCGCCTCACTGCCCTTAGGAGAATCCGATTCGGCGAGAAGCAGAAGACACCTGGCCAGCTCCTCAATCGACTGGAGCCGGGAGAAGCGGTCTGTATCAAGCCGCCCCTCAACTCGGTTCTCATGAAGGAAATCGCGAATGAGCCCGCTCGGATCCACCTCAAGAAGATGACAGTTCTCAATCAGGTCGTGCACACTAGTATCCTGACGCTGGGCGGTTTTCTCCGCGAGGAAGCTCCAAGACTCGCGCAGGAGCGTGCCCGGCAGGTACACAACGTTGGCGAAGACTGCCAAAGCGAACTCACTGAACTCTCGTGGAAGCGATGTGAGACTCCGTGTTACCCGCGTGGCCAACGGAAAACCCTTGGCTGGGCCGTAGGGCCACCGAGATTCCATGTGCTCAAGGAAATGGAGCTTCGCAACGATGTCTTCGGCGTCTATGAACCCCGGATCAAGCTCCAAGCTCTTGTCAGTCATTCCTCCTCCTCAGTCGAAGAGCGTAGGATGCCGAGTCCCGATAAGGCTGATCAGCTCGGAGAAGTCGTCGATAACGTGAGTCGGTTCAATGCTCAATCCTGCCTCCTTCTCGACCGCCCTTTCCGATTCCGTCCAAGGCGTTATTCGCCGAAGAGTGTCGAGGTTGTCCTCGCGGGGTCGGGTTCCGTAGCGAGCCCAGATGTCTTGAACCTTAGCAGCTTGCGCTACGGCAATATCCTTGAATAGGCTGTCTCCAACCATGAACGTGGTTTCACGAGCAAGGGAGAAATCCGCGAGCACTTCATTGACAACCGCCAGGTTTGGCTTCAACTCGCTGCTCGCAAGCCGAACTCGCTTGCTAATGGAGGATTTCACAGGCGAGCGATCGTCGAACCACTGATCCTGGTGCCACGTATAGAGACCAGAGAAGTACTTCTCGACACCAAGGATCCTCAGCCGAAAGCAGACCCAACGCTCTAGGGCGTCTGAAAGACCGATGACTACGATCCTCTCATCTTGAGCCCACTCCAGTACCCCGCGCACATGGGGAAACAGGTGTAGGTTGTGCTTGTAGGTGATCGAGAACACCTTGTTGGTTAGCGAGGCAACGTCCTGCTTTCTCTCGTTGGGGATTCGGTGCCTGTTCCAGAGCTTCAGCTCCTCAACAGCCTTCGGATATTCCACCGTTCCGTGCAGCCTGTATACGCTGCCGAAATCGGCAAGGATCTCGTCTTCGCCCAATTGAAGTTCGTCTGAAAGCTTGTGGATGATCGCGCGGAAGCTAGGGAGGAAGGCATCGATCCAGTTGTAAACTGTATTGTCGAGGTCGAGTATTAGCCCACGCTTCATCGGCTACGCTCCCAGCCACAGGACGTACGGTTCCACAAGCTCTGCTCTGTATGCCAGTCTTGCCAGATGGGACGATGCAGGACCGTAGTTCCTGCGTACGAACGCCTTGTTCACACGGAATCGGAGATGCTTGCTAAGCCGCTCGCCATCGTTCTTCCCCCCGACAACCTGATAGCTGTCGAGCAGGATGTCATGATCCAGCCGGCAGAGATCCCGACATACGAATGCATACTCCGCTCCCTGAAGCTGCACTGGAGCGTTGAACTCCTCATAGGCGTTGCTGTCCCTTGAAAAGCATTTGATCCCACCAATTGGCGAGCTGTACGGGCTCACCGTCTCGAGGAGTAGCAGGTCAGGGGGAGTGGGTTGTTGCGAGAGCACATACTGGACAAACCTCACGACTCTCTTCGGATGACACAGTGTGCCGGAGTAGCCCCAGTAGTGAACTCCATGCATGGCTTCCTCTTCGTGCTTCGTCTCTACGATCTCAGCAAGTGACATTCCGGAGTGAGGTCCGACCTTCATAACGATCCCGAATGAAGGCAGGGCGAAACCGGTTGCAGTGCAGCGATCGCCGTGATCCAATCCGTCTCGCTCTGACATTTTCACTGGATCAGATTCCTGGGGGACCGGCACAATGGCTTGTGGACTGCGTCCGGGATAGCCCAGCGGGTTGCCTGACCGGAGGCCAGGTGGGTGTGGCGATGGAAGCGCGGGTTGCGGAAACCGTAATCGCTGTGGGGTCGAGGCAGTCTGTGCCATCAAGGCGGCAAGTGGTAAGACACTTGAGCGCGCAGCTGGCAGTCTCACCAGTCGTTCCCGCTTGGCTGTCGGGTAATGGCCAGCGGGCAGAGCCATACAGCAATTGCAGTGCGAACCTCTACGAAACTCCGGCGCTCGCAGCCAGCTCCAGCTCCATCTCCGCATCTGTTCCCCCATGCTGACATCTGTACTCGCTCACAACAGCTTACAGCCGTGAAGCTGCTCAATCAAATCCATCACTCATGCCTGACGAGGCACGCCAACGTGACGTGTCGGACCCGCAACAAATGAAGGCTATTGTTGCGAGAATAGAGCCCTGGGGAAACCCGCGTGGTAAGGTTAAGAACGCCACGTACTAGACTAAGCTCGGGACCACCCAACAAGGGCTCACGGTTGCAGCGTGGAATGTTTATGACTATACTGAAGGCAACTATGTCAAATCTAGCTACCTGTGCTCTTTGCTTAGTGAAGAAGCCGCTTATGGAGAGCCATATAATCCCTGCCGCTTTGTATCGTCTAGTGCAAAAGGGACCCACCCCTGATTCGGTTCATCAGGACCCAGTTGTGGTCAGTAACGGAGCAGCTATTCAGACGTCACGCCAGTTCAAAGTGAAGCTTCTATGCGAATCCTGCGAGGAACTGCTTAACAAAAAGGGTGAAACACAGGTCATAGCTCAGTGTTTCCGCCAAAGGGGAGTGTTCGAACTACGGAAACAGTTGGAACGAGAGAGCCCATCCCTACACAACGCCGACTCAAAGTGGTACTCGGGATCTGCGCTCGGGTTAGTTGACCCTGAAGTCTATCGCTACTTTGCCATGAGTGTCTTCTTCAAGTCGTCCGTGACAGAGAGATCTGCGGTCGGCCCCAACGAGTACTGCCATGCCCTTGGAAAGAAGTATGAAGAAACCCTAAGACGCTACTTGCTTGACCAGGAGGGATTTCCAAAACAAGCCTTTCTTTGTGTTTTCGTTGATTCTGACACTGATCCAATCGCCGTTCCAATCGCCGTGATTTCCCACCCACTTTGTAAGAGAGAACATGGATACCGTGTCCATGAGTTCCATATTCCAGGCATTCAGTTCAGCATGTTCCTGGGGAACGACGTGAAACCTTCAATTCGTCGTTTGTTTGGAACCTGGAATACCAATGCTATCTTCATACTTGACAAGCTACGGGATAGACAAGTCTTTCCAAAACTCGTCCACATGGCTAAGAAGACAACACCGAAGGGAAAACTCGCAAAGGGTTCTGAGTAGAGCCTTCCCATTCTGGCGTGAATACGGAGCCGTGTTTTGTACTTAGCACAATCGTACCAAGAACCTCCGAACGAAAGTTCTAGATATAGTGAGACCTTTGGTGTGCAATCCAAGCAACGCGAGAACCCGACTGCATTTGGCGTAGCTAGCGTCGCATTCGATGTAGACGTCGATCACCACGAAACAACTGCATATCCCTTTAGAGAAGCGGGGATGTGCGGTGCAATGTCCTTGCACTGAGATGTGTCTGCTTGCTAGACTTACCAGAGCAATCGTGCAGATGCGGTGTGCATGGAGGTAAGCGATGTCAAATGATGCCAACAAGCCGGACAAAGGAACGAAGTTTCCGAAGACAGTTACGCTAAGTCTTGATGATGCTGAATTCCTCAAGCACCTCGCCGGTGCCACAGGGAGTGAGTCCCCTCTGGAACTCATGAATCTGGCAATTGGTACATTGGAATGGGTGGTGCAAAGCCGAAAGGCGGGCAAGAAGATCTATGCAACAAGTGGGGCCGTGCCTGCCGATGAGGATGTGCAGGAGTTGATTGTCGAGGTAGTCGATGCCGCAGAAGAGGAGTAGCGAGCCAGTCACCTACTACAAGACGCTCGAGGCGACGGTCAAAGCTACTGGGGCCATGCAGAAAGTGCGGCTCACACCGGACAAGTCAGGCCCCCTTGATGAACCTAAAAGTCTGACCAAGGCGTTGATGGTGGTTCTCGTCGCGCTGTGTTTCATCACGCTTACCATGGTGACGCTGTTGTTTCTTTCGGGGTTCAATGTAGGAGGGTTCGAGTTGCACCATTCTGTGCTTGTCGCACTTGTTGGGGGTCTCTCCCTTGAATTCGTGGCAGCGATAATCTCTCCTTTGGTGCGCGGCATCAGCCATGTCTATGTTGAGCAGATTCGCGCTGGCCGGTCCTGACTACTCGCCAACACCAGATCCATCAGCCTCGCCTTCTCATGTCGATGGGAGTACCAGTTGGTTTCCATAGAGGGTGGACCGCTGAGCGTTTCGGCTAGTCGAGAAGTCTTGGGTCTCTAAGGATTGCCAGGATTTCTTTCACAATATCGGGGCTCTCAGCACTCGCTGCAGATTCGTATGCCATGACCAGGGCAGGGTAGTACACGTACTTCACCTTGTTTTCCATGTAGAGAGGGGCCCCAACGTACGTCGAATGCATCAGCTCGTCATGTACCTTGCTCCTTGCCCAAGATGGTGCGACAATCACAAGCTTCCCAGCGACATCTGAATCGAGATCAAGTAAGAACTTGAACCTGTCGAGCGCCGGAATGATTACAGGCGTGTTCTCAACTTCGAAAGCGAACTGCGGTCTGCCCATACCGTCAAACCAGATCACGTCAATCTGGATAATGCGCCGGTACTGCTTATCCGACAACCGACTCTTCTGGATTGGAAAAGTAGTGAGGCTCAGGTTCTTGAACTCCGTTCGTCGGTACGACTCCGTCTGCTCGTTCTTCCCTATCCAGACCGAGTATCTTGCGGCCTTACCCAACACCGCAAGACGGTAGATCATGTCATTGTGACCGATCTCGTGTTCATCTTCGGGCATTGGAAGACGGGGGATTGCATATGACCCGGTGCTTCTCGAACGCACTCTCAGATCGAGAGCGATCTCGGCCTCGTCGGCATGAGCTCCCAATGGAGTCCATCAGCTGATTGGGCTATAGCCTTCAGCTCGTTCAGTATGGTTTGGCGTGCAGGAGTCTCACCATTCACTAGCTTAGGCATAACATTGAGGATTATGTCGTCGAACGTTGCAGCATAGCCCTCACGGCTACACTTCCGTAAGTAGTCACCCAAGTAGAAACGGATACGCTCTGGTAGTGGAATGAAGGCACCGAGTTTCCTGTTCTCTTTCAGGTACCATCGACCGTCCACGGTGCTGTATCTGAACTCGTCCTTCAGAAGAGGCGTGACATCCTCGTATTTATCTTTCAACTCGCCAAGGAGACCGTTCTCAAGAAGTACTGGGATCAGTTCCTGGTATACCTCCTCTGTCGATGCACTCCCATTCCTTACTATCACGAGCTCTACTGTGTTCTTGACCAGTGAGACAGCATCCCTTCCCAGAGCTGACACTGCGATTGCCCTTGGGCTCCGAGCCTTCCTGAAATTGAGGATTAACTCCCCTGACAGTACCGTAAGCGGATTCTTCCGCTTGTGAAGCGACGGCATGTAGGAAGGCTGAACACAGGTATTAACGTACTCGAATCCAACGCTCTCAGCTGCGATGCGTATTGCATCCCAGTATGCTGGATCCTTGTGTGAGAAAACGATGCTGAACCATCTATCTGCTTTGAGAACCCTGTAGATCTGGTCAATGGACTGGCTGAGAAGGTCTTCATACTCGCTCTTTGACTTACCGAGATCGCCACCTTCGATTATCTCAGCCTTCCTATCTGATCGGGTGACTTCCAACTGCAGCCATGAAGTCCACATCACGGAAAGATCTAAGTAGGCGATGTGGCTCCCATATGGTGGGTCAGTGAAGACATAGTCGACTGTGGATTCGGGAACGTGAGCAGTGAGCTCAGCAGCGGATCCCTTGATGATTTCGCAATTCCCCTCATAGAAGTCAGCGATCTCAAGATTGGTCTCTTCCTTGGCCTTGCACAACCACCTGAACTTCTGTTCGAACTCGTCCCACACGTTCAATTCGACTGGCTCGGAAGGGATCCAGTAGCGGTAGACGGCAAAGATGCCGCTGTTCCCACGACTTGCTTTTCTACCACGTGTAGAGCTGAAAGTGCGGTTGCATTTGTTGAGAGCAGCCGAAAACGCAAGGAGAAGTAGATCTCGTGCCACTGGGGTATTCAATGCAGCGATTGAGTTACGGATAGTTGCCAGCGCGATCAGCTGTCTGTGTGTGAAAAGCTCCTCGACAAACTTGAACCGCCCCGGGATTGCCGGAGAGTTCAATTCTTGAGAGGATGGAGTCATGACAAGAACAAGCAGGTATTCCCCAGAGGTGCGGGAGCGGGCGGTGCGGATGGTGCTAGAGCACGAGCGTGATCACAACTCCCAGTGGTCGGCGATCGTGTCGATCGCGAGCAAGATTGGTTGCTCCGCGGAGACGCTTCGGAAGTGGGTACGTCGGACCGAAGTCGACACGGGTCGTCGCGGAGGCCTGACAAGCGATGAGCGGGCCCGGATGAAGGAACTTGAGCGGGAGAACCGTGAGCTTCGGCGGGCGAACGAGATCCTTCGCAAGGCGTCGGCTTTTTTCGCCCAAGCGGAGCTCGACCGGAGACCGAAGCGATGACGTCGTTCGTCGATGAGCATCGAGAGGCCTACGGGGTCGAGCCGATCTGCGCGGTGCTGCCGATCGCCCCATCGACCTACTACGAGCAGAAGGCTCGCCAGGCCGATCCCTCGCGGCTACCGGAGCGTGCCCGTCGCGACGCCGTCCTGTGTGAGGAGATCGAGCGGGTATGGCGTGAGAACCGCCGACTCTACGGAGCACGCAAGGTCTGGCGTCAGCTCCGCCGAGAGGGGATCGAGACAGCCCGCTGCACGGTGGAGCGGTTGATGGGACAGTTGGGCCTCGCGGGGGTCGTTCGGGGCCGGAAGCCCCGGACGACAATCCCCGACGAGGCGGCGGCGCATCCGGCGGACTTGGTGCAACGTAACTTCACGGCCACCCGGCCGAACCAGCTGTGGGTGGCAGATCTGACCTACGTGGCGACCTGGGCGGGCTTCGTGTACGTCGCGTTCGTCATCGACGTGTTTTCGCGGATGATTGTAGGCTGGCGTGTGTCGCGATCGCTGCGCAGCGACTTGGCCCTCGACGCGCTGGAGCAGGCTCTCTACGCTCGTCCCGACACCGAGCGTCTCGTGCACCACAGCGACCAGGGAGTGCAGTACCTGTCCATACGTTACACGGAACGATTAGCTGAAGCAGGCATCGAGCCCTCGGTGGGCAGCGTCGGCGACTCGTACGACAACGCGCTTGCGGAAACGATCATCGGCTTGTACAAAACGGAGGTGATTCATCGGCTTGGACCTTGGCGCAACGTTGATCACGTCGAATTCGAGACCCTTGACTGGGTGGACTGGTTCAAGAACCGGCGGCTGCTTGAGCCGATCGGGAACATTCCACCCGCCGAGTTTGAGGAGTTATACTACCAGAGTCAGGAGGTTCCGGTCATGGTGGCCGGACTCACGTAACACAGCCTCCGGAAAAGCCGGGGCGGTTCACTGGCGCAGACTGGGAGTCTGTTGAATTCGGGGATTGTTGAAGATTAGGGACCAGATTTCTCTCGCCAGCGGCCCCCCGAAGTTCTTCGTGAATCCAGCGCCTGTAAGAAGGACTCTGTCGTTCTCTGTCATGCCCGCTAAGCCTCCCTGTCAGCAAGCAGCAGCCGTGTGCTCGTGACCTACCTGTGGGATCTGATTTTCCATGGGCAGAGCGCAGTCGATTGAGAGACAGCGTTCCGCTTAGCGATTATACTGGGAATTGGCCTGTCGGTTGCAAGGGTAGTGTCCCAAGCCATAAGGGCCAAGAAAAAGTAGAATCGGGACAGCGCTTGTCTGAACCGCCTTAGGTGGTGCCACAAAGAGTGAGAGAGCTTCAAGACCTTCACAGCAAAAGATCGCTCTTGTAGCGAAAGATCAGGCAGGGTCCTTCGCTACACAGTTGCACTTGTGTTGAGTCAACACTTAAAAAGCCTGTCTGATAATGCTGACAAGCCGGACGGAGAACTGGGAGTCTGAGTTTTCTCGAACGTAGGTACGAACTTAAGCGGCAGGAACATATCGAGAGAGTGGCTTTGACGGATCGCTCCCTTTCTTCTACGATCTCGTACGAGGGATGATAATATTCAGTGAAGAGTAGGAGGTCTTATGTCCCCGAAGAGATCAAAGAAGACCGAGGCCAAGCCCTACGAGCACACCGAATCCGCTAGTCCAATGCGGCCGGAGGTGGGCACGCAGGCGTCGTTCAAGAAGAAGAAGCCGCCAGTCACCTACCGTTACGACTCCTCGCTGGCTCCAGAGATGATGTGGGACGAGAAGAACCCGGCCCGCGAGCAGGGCGAGGCGCTGATCCGGCAGATTCTGGAGGCCGACAGCGTTGAGCAGGCCAGGGACGCCGCCGAAAAGCTCAAGCGCATGAGCGCGCCTTTCCTGAACTGGGCGGGCAAGGCCGAGCGGGCGGAGTTCACCGTTCCGACGCTTCCCCTGTTTATCCACGAACGGCTGTCGACCAAGGCGATCATCGAAACTCTCAAGGCTCACAAGGCCGACAAGCAGATCGACTTGCCGCTCCTGTTTGCCGATCCGCAACACAGCATCCGCGACCAGGTTCTGCGCGCCTACGAGCACCAGGACAAGTGGGTCAACCGGCTGATCCTCGGCGACTCGCTCACCGTGATGAACTCCTTGCTGCGCTACGAGTCCCTGGGCGGGCAGGTGCAGATGATCTATATGGACCCGCCCTACGGTGTGAAGTTTGGCTCCAACTTCCAACCATTCGTCCGTAGCCGCGACGTCAAGCACAACGATGATGACCACCTGACACGTGAACCTGAGATGGTAAAGGCGTACCGCGACACGTGGGAGCTGGGGGTGCATAGCTACCTGAGCTACATGCGCGACAGGCTTCTGCTCGCTCGCGAGTTGCTGCACCGGTCGGGGTCCATCTTTGTACAGATCAGCGATGAGAACCTGCACCACGTGCGCGAGCTGATGGATGAGGTGTTCGGTGAGGGGAATATGGTCGCTGTTATTCCCTTTGTGACAACCACTGGACGTGGGGCGAGGTTGATTGACAACATTGTCGATTTCATCGTGTGGTACGCAAAAGAGATGCAGCACACGAAGTTCCATACCCTTTTCGAGCCCATTCCAAAGGACCAGGTGGATAGGTACTGGGTTTGGGTAGAGCTTCCCAGTGGAGAAGCGATCCGCCTCACACCTTCACAGCTCAAAGGAACTGAATTGGCACCAGAAGGTAAGAGGTTTTTGTTGCGTGATCTCACTTCTCAGGGGGCCTCTGAAAAGGGACAATTTGAATACATTCACAACAAGCGTAGCTTCCTCCCTCCCCCGAACAGACACTGGAGTACAACCAAGGAGGGAATGGGCCGCCTTGCCGAACAGAATCGCTTGTTTGTCTTTGGGCCGCAGTTAAGGGGCAAGCGTTACCTCAGTGACTTCCCTGTTTCTGCTATCAATAACCTTTGGACAGACACTCAGATGGGCAGTTTCGTAGGCGAGAAGCTCTACGTTGTCCAGACAAACAGGAAGGTAATTGAGCGCTGCATACTCATGACCACCGATCCAGGTGACCTTGTCTTGGACCCAACGTGTGGCTCGGGTACGACCGCTTACGTAGCGGAGCAGTGGGGCCGACGGTGGATCACCATCGACGTGTCGCGCGTTCCGCTGGCCCTGGCACGGCAGCGGCTGCTGACGGCCACGTTCCCCTGGTACGAGCTGCGCGAGGAAGGTCGCGGCCCGGCCAGCGGTTTTATCTACAAACGCAGACAGAACAAAAAGGGAGAAGAGGTCGGCGGCATCGTCCCGCACATCACCCTCAAGTCCATCGCCAACGACATCCCAGCAGACGAGGAAGTTCTCGTGGACCGGCCCGAGCAGATCAGCGGCATCACCCGCGTGACCGGCCCGTTCGTGGTGGAGGCAACGATACCGACGCCGGTGGACTGGGAGGGCAACGGTGTGGAGGACTCCGGTGTCGCCGAGGAGCACGCGGACCACGTGAGCCGTATGCTGGAGGTGCTGCGGTTGTCGCCGGTGCTGCACGTGGGCGGCGGCAAGACCGTGAAGGTTAAGAAGGTGCGCCCACCGGCCAAGACTCTAAACCTCTCGGCCGAGGCTGTGACTGACGATGGCGATGAAGAGCCAGTGGCCTTCGTCTTCGGCCCGGAGAACGGCGCGGTGAGCGAGAACCTAATTTACCACGCGGCGATGGAGGCCCGTGCCAAGCAGTATACCCACCTGTACGTGATCGGCTTCGCCATCCAGCCCGACGCGCGCAAGTACATCGAGGATTGCGAGGCCATTGCGGGCGTACCCGCCACCTACGTACAGGCCACGCCCGACCTGCTGATGGGCGACCTGCTCAAGAACATGCGCTCAAGCCAGATATTCTCCGTCTGCGGCCTGCCGGAGATACGCATCCACAAGGCCGCCAAGGGCAAGGAGAACAAGGGCAAGCTCCAGGTGGAGTTGCTGGGTCTTGACCTGTTCGACCCGACCACGATGGAGGCCGATCACCGCGAGGGCAACGACGTACCGGCATGGTTCCTGGACACCAACTACAACGGGACCTGCTTCCACGTGAACCAGGCGTTCTTCCCGCGCACCGGCGCGTGGAACAGCATCAAGAAGGCGCTTAAGGGTCAATATGAGGAAGGCGTGTGGGACCACCTCGCGGGCACAACCAGTGCGCCCTTCGAGCCCGGCGACACCGGCCAGATCGCCGTGAAGGTGATCGACGACCGGGGCAATGAGCTAATCGTGATCAAATCGGTGACGGAGGTCGAGGGATGAAGAACTACGAGGTCCCGACCCCGATCATCAACTCGCCCTTTGAGGAGCCCAGGGAGTACTGGTACCTCCGCGAGGACCAGCCGCCGGAGTTGCGGCCCGGTCGGCGGCCGCCGGTTGTCTACCCGCCCTCCGAGCAGAGAGAGCCCTGGGACCTCTCCGACGGGATGCTCAAACCCGCCGAGGATTTCCCCGGTGGCTACCGTATGGAGCTGGTCCACCTGATCCGCGAGCGGGTGAAGGAGTGGCGCGAGCAGGGCTACCCCGGCGTTACGCGTACGACCCTGGACCTGCTGCGCCACTGGCGGCGCTCAGACCGCGAACAGCGCCTGTTCTTCGCCCAAGTGGAAGCAGCGGAGACGATCATCTTCCTACACGAGGCGCGGTCGGATTTCCGGCAGGGCCTGCGCATCCCTCGGGACGAGCCGAGCGAGGACCGCGTACAGAACGGCTACGGCGGCTTCCGGCGCTACGCCTGTAAACTGGCCACCGGCGGCGGCAAGACGACAGTCATGGGTATGTTGGCCGCTTGGTCGATCCTCAACAAGGTCGCCGACCGGCGCAGCAAGACTTACTCGGACGTGGTCCTGGTCGTGTGCCCGAACATCACCATCAAGAACCGCCTCCAGGAGCTGGACCCAAAAGAAGGCGAGGCGAGCCTGTATCGCACGCGGGACCTTGTGCCCGGCCACCTGATGCCCCAGCTCGCCCAGGCCAAAGTGATCATCACCAACTGGCACGTGTTTGAGCGTAAGACTTCGCAGGAAGCGCGGGTGGTCCGGTCCGGCATCCGCGAAGTCCGGCGCGAGACGATACATATTGGCAAGGAGAACACCACTCTCCGGGGTAAGCGGTACCTAACGGATAAGACGTACCGCAAGCAGGTCACTCTGGGGCAACTCAGGCCGATCCCAGGCTCTGAGGTGCTGGAAGAGGGCAACCTTAAGTCGGTGGACGTGGAACGCGAGGTCTACGTAGAGAGCAACGGGGCTCTGGTGAACAGGGCCCTGGGCCGCGAGGTGGGCAGCAAGGAAAACATCCTGGTCTTCAACGACGAAGCGCACCACGCCTACCGCATCCACCCGGAAACAGACGATGACCAGATAGACCTGCTCGACGAGGAACGGGCCGAGGAGTATATCAAGGAGGCGACGATCTGGATCGATGGGCTGGATCGGGTGCACAAGCTCCGGCGCATCAACTTTTGTCTGGACCTGTCGGCCACGCCGTTTTTTCTGGGACGCGTGGGCCGGGAAACGAACAAGCCCTTCCCGTGGGTAGTGACCGACTTCGGGCTGATCGAGGCGATTGAGTCCGGCCTGACCAAGATTCCGCAGCTCGCCACGCGGGACACGACCGGCGCGGACGTGCCAGTCTACTTCAACATCTGGGAGTGGGTGCTGAAACAGCTCACTCCAGCAGAGCGCGGCGGCAAGAAGCGTGACCCGAAGCCCGAGGCCGTGCTGAAATACGTCAATATTCCAATCACCATGATGGCCCAGCACTGGGAACAGACCCGCGATAAGTGGGAGGCCGAGAGCGAGGACCCCAGGCCGCCAGTATTCATCATCGTCTGCAAGAACACCCGGATCGCCAAGGTTGTCTACCAGTGGATGGCCGAGGGCGTCAACCCGAAGGGGATCGCGCCGTTTAAGGTGAAGGCGCTAAAGAATCAGAACGGCGTCCTCAACACAATCCGTGTCGACAGTAAGGTCGTCAGCGAGACCGACAGCGGCGAGGCCAAGGACGACGAGACGCGCTGGATGCGTCTGACCCTCGATACCGTCGGTCGGCAGGATTGGCCGCGTGACCGGATGGGCCGCCCGCTGTACCCGGAGGGCTTCGAGGAGCTGGCGACGAAGCTGAAGCACCCGCTGCATCCGCCAGGCCGGGACGTGCGCTGCATCGTCAGCGTCGGTATGCTCACCGAGGGATGGGACTGCCACACCGTTACACACATCATCGGCCTGCGACCCTTCATGTCACAGCTCCTGTGCGAACAGGTCGTCGGGCGGGGTCTGCGCCGGGCCAGCTACGAGCCAGACAAGAGCGGAATGTTCGGTGAAGAGGTCAGCAAGATTCTCGGCGTCCCCTTCGAGGTAATCCCGTACAAGGCGTCCGAGGAAGCACCGCCTCAGCCGCCGGTCAAGCGGCACCACGTATATGCCATTCCGCAGCGGAAGGACGAGTTTGAGATCACGTTCCCGCGTGTGGAGGGCTACACCCAGGCGATCCGCAACCGGATCGCCGTGGACTGGGACAGCATCTCGACGCTCGTCATCGACCCTATGAACATCCCGCCGGAGGTGGAGGTCAAGGCGGGCATCCCGGACAACCGGGGTCGGATGAGCCTGCTAGGGCCTGGCAAGGTCGAGAACGTCGAGTTGGAGCGCGACAAGTTGCGGCTCCAGGAGGTCATCTTCGACATTGCACAGAACCTAGTACGCCTGTACGACCAGCAGGAGCAGACAACGATTCCACCACACGTATTGTTCCCACAGCTCATCCAGGTGGTGCGAACCTACCTGGACACAAAGGTCCGGGCCTATTCGCCCAGCGATATGCGAGACGTGGCGTTCTCGCCGTACTTCGGGTACGTGGTGGAGCGCCTGGTCGAAGCCATCCATCCCGATGCCTCGCAGGGCGAACCGCCGGAGGTGCCTATCTACGAGGCCAGCCGCGGCCCTGGATCGACTTCTGAGATAGATTTCTGGACCGGCAAGCCTGTCCGGGAGACGACCAAGAGCCACCTCAATGCCGTGGTCGCTGATACGGCGAAGTGGGAGCAGTCGGCAGCGTACTTCATCGACAAGCACGACAAGGTGCAGGCGTTTGTGAAGAACGAGCGGCTGGGGTTCGCCATCCCTTACCTGCACAACGATCAGATGCACGAGTACGTGCCGGACTTCATCATCCGACTGAAGGCCGAAGATGAGCAGTATCTGATCCTGGAGACCAAGGGCTACGACCCATTGGCCGAGGTCAAGAAGCAAGCCGCCGAGCGCTGGGTCGCCGCTGTGAATGCTGACGGCAATCACGGGCGCTGGCAGTACGCGATAGCGTTCAAACCGACTGAGGTCCAAGAGAAGATCAATCAAGCAGCGACTGCGCCCAAACACTAGGGTTCAAAGCGAGTACCTGCGGGGCGCAGACGGTTCACCCCGAGTGATAGTCCCGTATTACGCCTGGAGGGACTCGAACCCCCAACCCCCGGTTCCGAAGACCGATGCTCTATCCAGTTGAGCTACAGGCGCGTATTACAGAGATTAAAGTGGGAGGAGCGACGGGACTCGAACCCGCGACCCCTGGGACCACAACCCAGTGCGCTAACCAACTGCGCCACGCTCCCCATGTACTTACGCCCGGGAGGATTCGAACCTCCGGCCGACGGCTTAGAAGGCCGTTGCTCTGTCCACTGAGCTACGGGCGCATCTTCACCAGAGCGGAAGACGGGGATCGA
>Ga0315543_1002364_pt1 | contig 18429 bp, 14 predicted proteins | sample SalMarSW160210MG_2_FD_203098 | JGI IMG/M metagenome (GOLD analysis project Ga0315543, IMG submission 203098) | Salt marsh sediment microbial communities from the Plum Island Ecosystem LTER, Massachusetts, United States - Salt Marsh Sediment SW1601-210 ...
TGCTCTCCTATCAACGATAATTCCCTGGTCATCAACGGTGCAGAAATTACCTCGAGCGGCGACATCGCTTTTCTTTAGTGCTAAATCTATCCCAATCGCTTCAGTGATTCCCCTGCCGATATTGTATTTAACGGGGTCGTATCCGAAGAGCGCTAAGTGTCCTGGTGTGCTGCCAGGGGTAATTCCCGGGCTTACCGGGTCGATGAGTCCGCAAACCGATTCCTGGGCTACTTTGTCCAGGTTGGGTTTTTCCGCTGATTCTAACTCTGTCTTGCCAGTTTGGCGTCGAGGCAATCCTCCCACGCCATCTATTACCAGGAACACTATCCTGGATGGAGATGGATGTGAGAGCTTCCTAATATGGTCGAATTCAATCATCTTATTGCATTTTAGCTGTTTAAGTGTGTTATTGACAAGCTTGTTATTAGCGAAATAGTATGTGGAGGTTGGTAGTGTGAACGATGAGTGAGAAGTTAGTCTTGGGAGTGGATATTGGAGGCACTAAAATTGCTGCTGCTGTTGTCACTGAGGAGGGGAAAGTCATCTCTCGGGACTATAGCCCCACCTCTGCTCAAGCTGGTCTCCAGGTCGTGATAGATAGCATATTTACCACCATTGATAGGGCGATTTCTTCAAGCAATGTCGGTCTGTCTCAGCTTTGCGGCATAGGCATCGCTGCGGCGGGCATTATAGATTCTGAAAATGGTAAGGTTATTTTCTCCCCTAACCTTCCTGGCTGGCATGAAGTGCCCCTGGGAGATGCTGTCCACCAAAGGTTTAATGTCTCCACCTATCTGGGAAACGATGCCAGTCTGGCTGCTTTGGGGGAATGGCGCTTTGGGGTGAAGAAGCAAGTTGCTAACCTCATTTACATTACGGTTAGTACCGGCATTGGGGGTGGCATCATTTGCAATGGCAAGCTTTACACCGGCGTCCTCGGAGCTGGAGGCGAGATTGGACATATGACCATAGATGTAAATGGACCACGCTGCAACTGTGGCAATGTAGGATGCTGGGAAACTCTGGCTTCGGGCACCGCTTTAGCTAGAGAAGCAGTAAAGCACATCAAGGAAGGTGCCAGTACCTCTATTGTTGAGTTCGCTGGTGGTGATTTAACCAGAGTCGATGCTAAAGTTGTCTTCGAAGCGGCTAAACAAGGTGATAGGCTGGCTAATGAGCTCATCGCTCGCCTGGGGTATTATCTCGGTGTGGGTCTAACTAATGTGGTCAACATTTTTAACCCCGAGCTAATTTTGATTGGTGGTGGTGTGGCAAAGATGGGTGACCTGTTGCTTGACCCGGCGATAAAGGTAGTTAAAGAACGAGCCTTTACAACATCAGCCACCTCTGTTCGAATCAGGCCTGCGTTGCTCGGAGACGATTCTAGCATACTGGGTGCGGTGGCTTTTGTCCTTGATAACCTGGCTGAAGGTTCAACAATCCATGGAGAGTGAGTGTATGCCATCAGAAGGGGAAAAGTTTGACAGGCCCGAAATTATCAGACCACCAAGTGAGTGGCGAAGCTATTTCTTGCCGCTGACCAGTGGCTGTTCTAACAATACCTGCACCTTTTGTGGTTACTATGGTTCTAAACTCAAAATAAGGAAAGTTGACGAAGTCAAGCAGGAGATTGATGCACTGGCTCTATATATGAAACGCGGCGTCACTCTAGCTTCTATCCCCAATATGGTGTATGAAATAGCCCAATATTGGGACCAGAGAAGGATTTTCGTTCAAGATGGCGATGCTCTAGCTTATCCCTATAAAGGCTTGGTGGAGGTACTGGAGTATCTTAATGAGAAATTTCCCTACCTCGAAAGAATTGGCACTTATGCTACTCCGCAGGATATCTTGCGTCGAAGCCAGGATGGGCTCAACCGATTAAGGGAACTTAAATTAACTATTTTCTATACTGGCCTGGAGAGTGGTGACGATGAAGTGCTGAGGGCTGTTGGCAAAGGGGTAGATTCTCACCAGGTGGTTGACGCTGGGAGGAGGGTTAAGGAGGCCGGGATAACTTTCTCAGTCACGGTTATCCTGGGACTTGGAGGAATCGAAGGGAGCGAGCAGCACTGCTTGGAAACAGCTAGAGTCCTCACCGAGATAGACCCTGAGTATGTTGGAGCGCTAACCTTAACCCTGGTCCCTGGCACTCCACTTTATGAACAATGGCAGGGAGGTGATTTCAATCCTATTTCTCCATTCCAATCCCTTGAGGAACTCAAGATTATCGTGGAGGAATCCCATTTCACCAATTGTTTCTTCAGTTCTATGCATGCCTCAAATTACTTCTCAGTTCGGGGAAGATTGCCGTGGGATAAGCAAAGGATGCTTGAGGAATTGGAAGATATACTTGTGGAAAGAGACCCTTCCCGACTCCGCCCTGAGTTTCTTAGAGGCTTGTAGTGCCCACAATCTTATTGTGGTATATAATGCCTGGCATTAAAGAGATAGGAGGTGATAGCTTATGTCTATCATAAGTGGCAGCGTAGGGCTAGTTGCCGGAATAGCTAGTCTGATTTTCGGCATAATAGTGATGATCTTCCCCAAGATACTCAACTATCTGGTGGGCATTTGGCTTATTCTGGTAGGTATACTGGCAATTATTGCTTACTTCTAACTGGTTGTCCCGAAAAGCACTTTTGAAGGCTGATTTTTATTTAAATTCATCCTTCGCCAAAGACACAAAAATAACTGCCAATACCCCCAGGGTGCCTGATGGGAGAGCGCAGATGGCTCCAGCTAGAGCTAATCCAAAGCTGCTTCTTTTTGCCGCAGCTACACCGCCAACTATAGCTATTATGCCTAATACTAGGAGGCTAACCCCAATAATAACTGCTACAGTTGGGATTGCGCCTATGATGTCAAACAGGTCTCCAAAGTAGGGAAGGCCTGGAAGCCAGAGAGATATATTTAATCCTGATATAGCGGCTATAACTCCGCCGATGATTACCTGGGCAGCCCCCACGGTAATGCTTAAGATTCCCCCGGCACTAAGCAGTCCGCCTCTTTCTCCAGACATTTACCTATTTTTAAAAAGGCAATAGTACAAGCGAGTCTAACCTCCTGTGTGTAAAACAGTCCAAAAGGCAGATGCCACTTGCCTCCTTTCCACGCAGGATTGTAATGGCGTAAAGCCCTGGTGTCAACCAGCTTTAAGGGTTGTTTTTGGGATGATTTATGCTTAAAATAAATCAAACTAAAATTCCCAAAAACCGAAAAATTAGGAGGGCGCGCAATGAAAATCGTTGTTATGGGGGGTGCCGGCGATATGGGAAGTCGTGTGGTTGAAGAGCTGGCACAGGCCGAAGAGGTTGAGCAAGTTACAATCGCGGATCGCAATCTGGAAGCAGCCCGCCAAATTGCAGGCAGGCTCCAGAAGGGAAAAGTCAAAGTAGATATTAAGTCCGTAGATGCCAATGACCACAATGCTCTGGTGGAGACGATGCGCGGTTATGATGTGGCCGCATCTGCCCTGGGTCCTTTCTATCTCTTTGAGGCCAAACTGGTGCGGGCGGCAATTGACGCAGGGGTTAACTATACCAGCATCTGTGACGATTGGCTCGCTGCAGATGAAGTAATCAATCAATTCTCTGAAAAGGCTCGCGAAAAAGGAGTCACGGTCATTAGTGGCCTGGGTGCCAGCCCGGGGCTTTCCAATGTTGGAGTTCGCTATCTTGCCCGGCAGATGGACAAGGTTCGCCGAGCGGATATCAATGTCTATATGCCTTTGAATGCGGGTGGAGGTGAAGCAGTCATCAAACATACCTTATTCATTATGGGGGGGAAAATTCCAATCTGGCGGGGTGGAAAGCGGATGATGGTGCCTGCCTGCAGCGAGGAGCGGGTGGTTGAATTTCCCAGGTTCGGCTCCATCAAGGTCTGGAATATGGGGCATGGCGAGCCGGTGACTGTCCCTCTCTTTATCCCCGGGATAGAGGAAGTCAATTTGTTTATGGGCTTTGGGCGTGGCTCCAACTGGTTAGTGCTGCCCGCAAAGCTGGGATTCTTCGGGGGTAAGCGACGTCAGCGAGCAGCAGCTAAGCTGCTGAATAGCCTCGAACACCTGGCTAAGCCTCAAGAGCCAGGATGGGGGGCGATTCGGATGGATGTCTGGGGTGAGCAAGGCGGTAAAGAGGTGCATGAGGTGGGCTGCGGGATTGCCCAGATGCGGGAATCCACCGGGCTTTCTCTAGCTGTGGGCACTTTGATGCTTGCCCGGAAAGAGATTCTCACCACAGAGGGAGGAGTCTATGGCCCCGAAGCTTGCCTTGATTCAGTCAAATTCTTTACCTATATGAAAGAGCGAGGAATTACGTCATATTCTGACCTTGAGATGAGTAAGCCAATTATTTGAATTGGCAAGGTTTGAGGCCTGTAGAATGTGGAGGTGAAGGCGGGTAAAAGCACATTGGTTGGACTTGGAAGGAAAAATTTTGTAACAGGGCGAGCGTTACAGAAGGGGGAAGTAAATAAAATGATATCGGATGCTGTTAAAAAACAATTAGGACTTCCAGAGGTGGGGCAAGTTGGTTATGTGGTAACCGATGTACCTAGCACAATTACCTACTATAAGGATGCTTTTGGTATAAGCCCCTGGATGTTACTGGATGAGAGGCCTCATCCCTGCATTGAGAGAGGGAAGGAGGTACACCCATTGTTGAGAATAGCGCTGGCATATGAAGATTCAGTCCAGTTGGAGCTTATTCAGGTGATGGAAGGTGAGACTTTCCACCTCAATCAGGTTAAGGAAGGCAAGGAAGAAGCGCATCATCTAGGCTTTATGATCCAGAATATAAATAAGAGGCTCGATGATTGTCATAAGATGGGCATAGAGATATTGCAAAGGGGGACTATAAAAGATAGTGGCCTTACAATAGATTATGCTTATTTAGATACTGTTGACCAGGTGGGCATCATTATTGAGCTTCTGCAGTGGCGGTTAGGTCCGGTGCCTTTGCCCGTAAACAAGCTGGTATTCAATTTTCTCTGTTTGGTGGGGTCCAGGACTTTTCTCAAAGGACGTGTAATCAAGTAATGCGGATATGTGGGGCTTTGGTTGATTAGGATAAGTTTTTTTTAGGAAAACAATTCAATAGCAAGGGAGGTGAGCTATGAGTAAAATTTCCGGAGGCCATTTGGTTGCGAAGTATTTGAGCGAGGTTGAGGGAGTATCGACAGTTTTTTCCATTCCTGGAGGCCATATTGACAGGATATACGACGGATTTCTGGAATATGGGACAAGGCTTATTGCGGTAAGGCATGAGCAGGCTGCAGCAATGATGGCTCATGCCTGGTCCATATTCGCAGGGGAGCCAGGCGTATGTCTGGTAACGGCAGGGCCCGGGTTTACAAATGCGCTGACCGGTGTGGTGAACGCCTATCTTGATAATGTCCCGATAGTTGTGCTTAGTGGCACTGCTCCAGTGAGGGACTGGGAAAAGGGAGCCCTTCAGGAAATGAACCAATTGGACATGATTAAGCCCGTGGTGAAGTGGTGTGACACCTGCTATGACGTAAAGCGGATACCGGAGTATCTTTCAAAAGCATTCAGGTATGCGGTATCGGGCCGCCCTGGTCCGGTGTTTCTGGAATTACCGCCAGATATTCTTAATATAAGCGTTGATGAAGAAGAGGTAGTTTATCCTAAAAGGGGTAGCACGGTACATAAAACACAACCGGATGTTGATTCAATCAAGGAAGCTGCTGCATTAATTAATAAGGCGGAAAAGCCGGTGATAATCGGTGGAAGCGGCGTAGGATTTAGCAAGTGTGACGAAGAACTTTCTGAGTTTGTGGACAAAACGGGTATCCCTTTTGTCCTGCTTGGCAATGGGAGGGGGACTGTTCCCGACGACCATCCATTATCACTATTGGATGGGGGGTTCACAAGCGTGACAATCGCCTTATCTCAGGCAGATCTTGTTATCGTCCTCGGGATTCGATTTAACTGGCTTTTAAGCTTTGGACAGGGTTTTCCCCAGGCAAAGGTTATTCGAGTGGATATTGACCCCACAGAGATAGATAGAAATAGAATTTCGGATATCGGTCTTGTTGGAGATATTGAGCCTATATTAAAGCAGCTAAATGCTGAGGTGGATAAGGAAGATCATAGCAGCTGGGTAAAAGGCGTAAGAGATATGTATTCTCCTTTGATTGCGGATGAGGTCAAGGCGAGGGAGACGGCATCAGAGCCGATACATCCTGGCCGACTTGTAGAGCAGGTGAGGAAGACTACAAGAGACGATGCTATCTATGTAGTCGATGGTGGTGATGCCAGTTACTTTGGATTAGTGGGGCTTAAAGCTAAAGGGAAATCCTCGGTGATAGGAGCGGCCAGTGGGCTCTTGGGGTGCCTTGGAACAGGTGTCCCCTTTGGTATCGCTGCTAAGCTAGCCAGGCCGGAAAAGACTGTGGTGGTGCTAAACGGGGATGGCGCCTTTGGGTTGAATGCCATGGAATTCGATACTGCGGTTCGTTATAATATTCCCTTTGTTTGTGTGATAGTGAATGATCAGGCGTGGGGGATGATCAAGCATGGCCAGGAAATGGCTTATGGTAATGAAAGAGTGGTGGGTTCGGAACTGGGGGTTGTTCACTATGAAAAGGTGGTTGAGGCATTAGGGGGATATGGCGAGCTTGTTACAAGAGACGAGGAGATCATTCCAGCGCTTGAGAGGGCGATTGCCTGTGGCAAGCCAGCCTGCGTAAATGTGCTTACTGATCCTACGGTGACAAGCCCGGCGACCCTGTTATTTGTCGACTCTCTAAAGATGGAGGAATAGAATGAAAGCGTTACAGTTTTTTGTTTCAGTTCCAAGATTTGTCGTATTGAAATCTTTGGGGGCTATAAATAAGAGACTGTTTTATGATGGCCCCCTGGCAACGATAAAGCTCGTTGATGCACCAGAGCCAAACTTGCCTTCCCCAGATTGGGTTAAAATCAAGACCCTTCTTTGTGGCTTTTGTGGAAGTGACCTTAACCTGGTCTTTCTGAAGGAGTCGCCAACATCTACTCCGTTTACATCGTTTCCATGCATAATCGGCCACGAGCTTTCCGGAGAGATTGTTGAGGTTGGCAAGGATGTAAAGGGGTTGAGCACTGGTGACATTGTCACTATCGCTCCTCATCTGGGTTGTGCTACCAGGGGGATAAGTCCTGAATGCAGAAGTTGTAGTATGGGAAGGCCTGGAAATTGTGAAAACTTTGCTAGAGGTAACCTTTCACCGGGCATGTTTACCGGGATCTGTCATGATAGCAACGGTGGTTTCGCCCCATACCTTGTAGCACACAAGACTCAGGTTTTTAAGTTACCAGAAGAGATATCATATGAATCGGGCGCTATGATAGAACCTCTCGCAGTAGCCCTGCAGGCGGTGCTTGATAACAAGCCGGATAAAAACGATAAAGTCCTGGTAATAGGTGGAGGCGTTATCGGCTCTCTTATTGTTCAGTCAATAAGGGGATTGGGTATAGATTGCAATATCACTGTTAGTGAACCTTCACCGTTTCACGCCGAGTTTGTGGCAAAGCTGGGGGCGGATAATCTCATCAGTGATGGAGATATTTTTGACCATACCCGAAGGATAACCGGGGCGGAATCTTATCAACCAATGCTGGGGAAAAAGATATCAATGGGTGGGTTCACAAAGATTTTTGATACTGTAGGAAATTCTGAAACACTGAATAACTGCATGAGGATAATGGCGGCAGGCGGGGTTTTAAGTGTTGTCGGTATTACCAGTGGTGTGAAGCTTGATCCAACGCCTTTATGGCTTAAATTACAGACTTTGCAGGGAGTCTTTTGTTATGGCTATAACACCTTTAATGGAAAAAAGAGGCACACCTTTGAAATAGCTATCGACCTTGTTAAGGAAGGAAAGATTAAACTTGATGATATGGTGACCCATGAATTGCCGTTACAGAGATATAAAAGAATGATTGAACTAAACGCGAACAAAGGAAAGAACAGGGCGATAAAGACGATGGTTTCCTTTGTATGAGCGGCTAGACTATACCGTAAATCACCTGAACCTGGACAGTTATTTCCAGTTCCCCAGGGCTAATCGGAGTGGTACCACCAGCTTCAGGGTAGACATCATAGGAATCCGCACGCACCGGCGAATAGGCAGCACCTTCCGAAATATAAGTTGCTTTGCCCAGTCCAACGTCGGCTAGCTCGGCCAATTGCGTTGCCTTGTTGTTCGCATCTTCCACCGCTTTCGCTCGTGCCTGTTCATAGTACGGAGTCTTATCATCTACATCGAAGCTTATGGCCTGAATTCGGGTAGAATCACCACCAGCCTCGGCTGCAGCATCAATAATAGCACCGGCTTTGTCAATCTCCCTTATCTTGGCAACCACTATATTAGTCACTCGATAGCCAACAATCACCTGCTCATCTCTGTCGCTAATCCATTTCGTGACGGGATAGATGCTGTATCGCTGTGTCTGGATGTCTTTCTCAGCTACACCGTTGTCTTCCAATGCCTGCTGCACTTTATCCATTGCGTCGCTTGCCTGTGTTTGAGCCTCAGCCACGGTATCCGCCTGAACCTCAACACCAAGGCGCAGCGCAGCTATATCAGGGACCACCATCGCTTCACCCTGGCCAGTAACCCATATTCCAGTTTGTTGCTGTGGCGTAACAGAAACGTTAACTCCCTGGGCGCAACCAGCAGCACCGAATGCCAGCACCACTACCAAGAACAAAATCAACCACCAGTTGTTCTTCATCTAGACCTCCTTTCCTCATATTCTATTTAGTCTTTGCCAGGCAAATCAAACTGTCACCGTATTTTAGCTTTCCTCGGTATAATTTACCATGACAGCCTCCGATAAACCTTCAAGCTATCCTCAGCCTCCACCAGGTCTGATCTAGTTCAGATAGATGATGGACACCTGAAAGAAGTCAAAAGGCAAAAATCAAAATGCAAAATGACAGAGCAAAGTTTAGAAATGTAGTGCGAGGCTTTAGCCTCGCGCTGCACGACCCTGAAGGGTCGCACTACAAAATCTGGAGGTGAAGGATTTCCTCGCAATGACGAAGAAGGAAGTTAAACTGTCACCAATCATATGAACGAGTACAAGGTCTTCCATGTGAAGTTGGTTGGGGGTATGATTAAACGAGGGGGTAATTCACCCATGGATGAAGGGCACGAAGAGATAGCTCAGGTTTTTCTTGAGCAATACAATAATACGAAAGGGACACACTACGAATTTGAATATCTGAGAAGGAGTATGTTCAGCATTCCAGAGTATAAATTTCCCGCTTTTAAGATTTATCGGATGGCATTTACGGAGGGAAAGAAACGGACCCCTATCGTTACTGATTTGATGGTTTTGCTGCGTCTTCAAAAACGCTTGATAATAGAAGTGATAGAGCTACATGGGAGGGAAAAAGATGTAAAAGAGGCAGGCTGGTCAAAAATAGTGGAAGCGATTATTGACCCTATAGAGATAAATGCTTTAAGCAGGGTGGTCTGTTCCAGGTATCTCCTGATCGATGGTAGGGGCTTCGGACACATAAGAATATCTGACCCGGAAATCTATAAAAAGCAGCGGCTTCAAAGAAACGAAACGTTAAAAGACGTAGATAAACGAGACCTTTTACAGGCGAGTTTTCCACCGAAACATTGGTTTAGAGAAATATGGCTTTCATATCATGACGAAGAAGGTGTCGTTAGATGCCTTCAAATTTGGTAAATCCCAATCCTCCGATACAGCTTCAAACTATCTTCCTTGCTACCTACCTGTATGTCCCTGGTCTTTATGGCCTGTTCAGCTCATCATTTTCAATGTCCCTGCTGCCCTTTAAGTAGGATTTCTCTATCCATCTACTATAAAGCATTAGCCATATGACAGTGACAACTATGCTAGAAACAGCGAATATCCACCACCAGGCCATTTCGAAAATGAGGCACATTCCCGTTCCCACAAAAAGAATTGTTAGAAGCGACCCCGTTACGAAATCGCCTGGGGTATGTGCACGTGACACTCCCATAAATATAACCCGTGGCTTTCTGCCGCGAATTGTTCCCCATAGAAACCACACCCCTACAATGATTAGAACTATGCCAGTGGCTAGTTTCATCCCTTCGCCTCCCACTGCTTGTTTACACATCTATTATAGAGTAACCTTCCGGCATAGTTCAACACGATTGTCAAAGGTGATGCTCTTTGATGCTTGTTTCCCTTCCCCGGGATGCTAAGAATTTTGTGAACAATGTGAAAGTTGTGAACTTCTTACCCTTGTGTAAAGTGGGCAGTACTGGACTTGAACCAGTGACCTCCTGTGTGTAAGACAGGCGCTCTCACCACTGAGCTAACCGCCCATGATAGCACGCCTGGCGGGATTTGAACCCGCGACCTCAGCCTCCGCAGGGCTGCGCTCTATCCAACTGAGCCACAGGCGCATCGCTACTCCGAAAAGTCCCTCGCTTCGCTCGGTGCACTTTCCGGTGACCCTATACATATTCTATTTTCTGTGCCGAAGGAGGGACTTGAACCCTCACGCCCTTAAGGGCACTACGCCCTGAACGTAGCGCGTCTACCATTCCGCCACTTCGGCTCTTATGGTGGGCAGTACTGGACTTGAACCAGTGACCTCTTGCGTGTGAAGCAAGCGCTCTAACCACTGAGCTAACCGCCCACATTTATAGCTATTCTAATCCCAAAATCCCTATTTGTAAAACCAGCATTGCTCTGGCAGGCGGTACCGAATTTAGTAGCCATCAGCTTTCAGCTGGCCGCTGATTACTGACTGCTGTTTCATATTGTTTAGTATTTCGGATTTAGTATTTAGTGTTTGGTTTTTCTGAGATTGCCGCGCCTTCGGCTCGCAATGACAAGGGTGGTAGGATTGCTACGCCTCGGCTCGTATAGGGGGGATGGACTCTCCCTGCATCTCTGGTTGACTGTCAGCTAAGAAATCAGCGCACTCTCGGGCGATACCCTCGGCATCCAGGTGGTACAGAGAGCGAAGCAAGTCCTGCTCCCCATGAGTTACGAATTCATCGGGGATGCCCAATCGTTTCACCCTGATATCTGATATTCCAGATTTTTGCAGCAGCTCCAGCACCGCAGCACCAAAGCCGCCGCTGAGGACGTTCTCCTCCACGGTGATTATCTTCCCGGTGCGCTTAGCCATCTGTAATATAAGCTCGGCATCGAGCGGCCTGGCAAAGCGAGCGTTAATCACTGAAGCATTAATGCCACGAGAAGCCAAATGCTCTGCTGCCTCCAGAGAAGGGATAACAGTTGTGCCAATTGCTATGATGGCGACATCTTCACCTTGCTTTATTATTTCACCCTTACCTATGGGAAGCTGACGAAACTCGGGGTCTAAGGGAACACCTGAACCGTTCCCCCGGGGGTAGCGAATTACCATAGGGTGTGCTGTGTTCAGGGCAGTGTACAGCAAGTTCTGCAGCTCGCTCTCATCCCCGGGTGCAGAAACAATCATATTGGGTATTAAACCAAGATAGGATAGGTCGAATATCCCCTGGTGCGTCTTGCCATCCTCCCCTACAATGCCGCTGCGGTCCACAGCAAAGACAACCGGCAAGTCGGGAAGACAGACATCGTGAACTATCTGGTCAAAGCCACGCTGCAGGAAGGTGGAATATATCGCTACGATGGGTACAAAGCCCTGAGTAGCTAGCCCGGCAGCCAGAGTAACTGCGTGCTGCTCGGAGATTCCCACGTCGTGGACACGATGAGGAAACTCTCTGGTCAGATGAGATAAGCCGTTGCCGTCGACCATAGCAGCAGTAATCACTACTGACCTGGGGTTATCTTTCAGCAATTTCCCCACTGTTCGGGCAAATACCTCACTATAACCGGGTACTGTTGTCGGAGTCTCGCTGTTCGGGGATAGTCCATGAAAGCGGACGGGATTGTCCTCCGCTGGTTCATAGCCCTTGCCCTTGGTGGTTAGCACATGGATGACGATAGGCTTGTGGTAATCCTTAGCCTGGGTTAGAGCTGTTTCAAGCTCGGGGATGCTATGACCATTTATAGGGCCAAGATAACTAAAGCCAAGCTGCTCCCATATCATGGTGGGCATGATAACCGCTTTGATTCCCTGGTTGAGACGGTGTAGTGTCCAGCGCAGCTTCCTGCCACCAGGCAACAGGCGAAGCAGCCGGGTTGCCCGTTCCCTGGTCTGCTTGTAGCTCCGGCTTGCTCGCAGCATGTTCAACCTCTTGGCTAGCGCCCCCACTGTGGGCGAGATAGACATGCCATTGTCATTGAGCACGACAATGAGTCTGGCACCCAGATGACCTGCATGATTCAATGCCTCATAAGTCATGCCGCAGGTAAGGCAGCCATCGCCGATAACGGCAACTACATGGTGAGCATCACCTGCCATGTCGCGAGCCAGGGCCATGCCCAGGGCGGCAGAGATAGAGTTGCCGGCATGCCCGGCGATGAAGGAATCGTCTGGGCTTTCATTGGGGTCAGGGAAACCAGAAAGCCCGTCATATTGGCGCAGAGTGGGAAATAACTCCTTCCTGCCCGTCAGCAGCTTGTGGACATAGCTCTGATGCCCTACATCCCAGACAATCTTGTCTTTCGGGCTATCAAATACCCGATGCAGAGCGACAGTAAGCTCAACCACACCTAAGTTGGAGGCAAGGTGTCCGCCATTTTCGGTTACTCTGTTTACCAGTAATTCCCTGATCTCAGAGCAAAGTCGTTGCAGCTCACCTTGCTTCAGTGCCTTAACATCACCGGGGCTGTTAACTCTATCCAGTATCTGGGACATCTAGCTTCCAACCGCTCTCTTTGGACGCCACCATCTGAAGAAGAACAGCAGAAGTCCAACAACCACCAGGCCTACCACGATAGTCCACCAATATCGGCTGAGCCACGATGGGGCTAGAGCTGCGACGCTAAACTCTTTAGTTAACCCATCGACAGATATGGTATAGGTACCTGGCTCTTCTTTGGTTACGGTGAAGGTTACTGTGTCTGATGCTAACGGAGCTAAAGTCATCGTTTTTGTCTGCTCCACTGCTCCGTTTATGGTTAGGTTCAATGTATAACTACCCTCGCAGCCGCCGATGTTAGTGGCATTAACAGTGACGAGTACTTCCTGTCCCGGCTCTACTTGTGCACTGCTGAGGTCGAGGCTGGTTACACTGAAGTTCGCTGGGGTCGGAGGAATAGCTGCTCCTCCCATAATGGCAAAGGTGGTGAAATGGCTCGCCGGGGCAGTTACTATGTTATTTTCGGTATCAACCTGGCTGGTTAAGGAGCCCCAGTTTTCAGCGGTTGCATCATAATAGGCGATATAAACATCTTCTTCAGATACATTTTGTGGGACATCATTATCTTCATAGCTCAGAGTGAGACTTAAGGCTGGGTCAAATTTAGCTCCTGCAGGTTGGAATTCATAGGCTGTGCCGATAATGTCATAGTCCTCGGGAACTGGTGGCCAATCAGTTTGCTCGCTTATCGTGATGGTGCTGAGTCTGTTGTCTTCCTTATCAAGGCAGGAGGCATCCTTGTTCAGTGAAATTGTTACTTTGTTATCCACAGAGCTGACCTGTAGTATTTCCAGTAGATTGCCCTGTTCGCTAATATCCCACTCTGAAATGTCTCCGAACACGTTCACTGTGAGGTTATATTCAGCAGGGCCAGGGCCCGCTGTTACTCCAGAGCCACTCAAGGACACTAGCACAGTAGCTTCATCGGGGTCATTTGATGGGATGTAAAGCGTTGCTGACTTAGCTACCGTTGATGTTGGGGTGAAAACCACTTGAAGGGTAGCGGAGCCTCCCGGGATTATAGTCTTGTTCGAGACATTATCGTTCTGGATTGCGAACTGGTCGGCTTTTTCCCCAGTTATTTTTATCGGCCCTACCACTAAGTCGGCATAGCCCACGTTGCGCACAGTAAACGTCTGTGGTGAGCTTGATGAGTCCACGGTAACATCGCGGAAGTTCTTCTCCGCTGGGGTAACTGAGATATCAGGCTTGATTGGTGGTGCCTCTCCTACCTTAAGGTTAAGAACGGTGACATCACCAGACTTAAATGGATAGCTATCTAACCATTCTCCGCCAGCCTGAACATCGTAGCATTGAACTGTGACATTGTTCACATAGAAAGTTAGATTGGTTCCGTCAGTTATATCTCCTTGAACTACAAGCTTAGGGTCAAAACCACCTGGTCCACCATATTTACCAGTCTCGGTAACGGTTATCGGATTGCCTTCAATGCCGGTTGACACGCCTGTGCCCCTTGCCTCCACCACTGCGCGAATTGGCGCTGCCGTACCGTCTATGGTGACACTCCCATAGAAAGCATGAGGCAATACTGGCTGTGCCCAAGATGGAGTAACGGGTATAGCAAGAACCGCGATTGCCATAAGGCAGATGAGCAGAGCAGTAAATAGCTGCGGTAATAACCTCATTCAACAGTCCCCTGTGTTATCATTGCCACCTTTTTTGTTTGTCATTGCGAGCGCAGCGAAGCAATCTCAAGGCCTCTCACCACACAGAATAGTATCCCCCCCTCCTGACTCATTCCGTGTATAATAATGAAAGCCCACCGCAAAAGTAAACACCCAACCTGGGAAACGAAATATTTATTGTATCGGCTTGCCATGGGGACAGAGAAACAATTCCTGTTGTTTCAGCTGCCGCTAAAACGGAAGTGTCTTCCGGCGAAGTTAAGCCCCACGAGCTTCATAAGAGCTGGCTATGCCACACTCCATAATGCTGCGTGATATCACACCAGGTCTCCGTGCTGACCAAAATTGCTTGCCAGCACTGAGGCATCAAGTATATTTATATTTTCGTCACGATTAAAGTCACAATGAGCATTCCAGCCAGGACCACCTTGACTTGAACCAAAAGCACCGACGAGAAAAGAGGCATCAAGTATGTTAATGTGATCGTTGTTGTCGGCATCTCCCTCTCGCGTCATGCCAAAATCAGCCACCGTGGTGTTATCCGCACCCAACGTTACGCTGGTGTTCACCTCGCTCAGGCATGTCCAGTTCTTAATGGAAATATTATACGTGCCAGGGTCAATGCCGGTGATATTGAAATACCCACTACTGTTAGTGGTAACGTTGTCAGTCCTTACTTCACTGCCACCCTGGAAGAACCTCACCACAAAGTCCTCTATCCATTTGCTATCAGGAGGGCCACCCCTTCCCGGGAAGGTAACGTTTCCCTCCAGGGTAGCGGTTACCTCAGCAAAGTTCGCCATGATGGAATAGTTGCCAGTCATGGTGATGTTGGTGGGATTGGTGCTGCCACTGAGGTTTCCACTCCAGTTGACAAAGCTATACCCACTTGCCGCTGTGGCATCGAGAGTTACATTCTCACCACAATTCCACGTTGTGGTGTTGGGATAGCTGGGTGGCGTAACTCCGTTCACCGTGACATTTCCACCACCGCCGGGAGCAACATTTACTGTCAGGTTATAGGTTATCGCACTGAATGTGGCATTAATTGTATGGTTAGCGGTGACATTGGTGAATGTGTAGCTTGGCACAGCACCGACAGGAGAACCATCAACCAGGACATCTTCTATGTCATAGCAAGCGTCAGCAGTGATATTGAATGTCTGGTTAGCGCCACAGTCAACTACCACAGCACCCAAAGGTGAGATATTCCCATTGGCTCCTGCAGTGGCATTGATTATGTAAGTCTTGATGGCAAAGGTGGCATTAATGGTATGGTTAGCGGTGACATTGGTGAATGTATAGTTTGGCACAGCACCGACAGGAGAACCATCAACCAGGACATCGCCTATGTCATAGCAAGCGTCAGCAGTGATATTGAATGTCTGGTTAGCGCCACAGTTAACGCTCACAGCGCCTGGAGGTGAGATATTCCCATTGGCTCCTGCAGTGGCAGTGATGGTGTAAGTTCTGATGGCAAAAGTGGCATTGATGGTATGGTTAGCGGTGACATTGGTGAATGTATAGCTTGGCACAGCACCGACAGGAGAACCATCAACCAGGACATCTTCTATGTCATAGCAAGCGTCAGCAGTGATATTGAATGTCTGGTTAGCGCTACAGTTAACGCTCACAGCACCCGAAGGTGAGATATTCCCATTGGCTCCTGCAGTGGCATTGATGGTAAATGGACCAGGCACAGAACAGGTAGCAGTTACGTTCTTATCAGAATCCATGGTTATGTTGTGAATTTGCGCCCCACCATCTGACCAGCTAACAAATTCACAGCACCCACCAGTGTCATCAGCGCTGACTGTTACATTCTCGCCCTCACTGATCCCTGTGAATGTAAGGTTTCCACCAGCCGGCACTGTGCCGTTCACTGCTCCAGTAACATCTATGGGACAGCAGCCATCCGAGATCACTGTCAGGTTATAGATTGCCCAGAAGTTGGCAGTTACATTCTTATCGGAATCCATGGTTATATTGGTGGGATTGGTGCTGCCACTGAGGTTTCCACTCCAGTTGACGAAGATATACCCATTTGCCGCTGTGGCATTGAGAGTTACATTCTTACCCAAGACCCATGTTGTGGTGTTGGGATAGATGGATGGTGTAACTCCGTTCACCGTGACGTTACCACCAACACTCGGGGTAACATTTACCGTCAGGTTATAGCCAGGCACCGTTAGGTTAAGCACGGTATAGCTGCCTGACTTAAAGGTGAAGTTAGTGGCCCAGGTGCCAGCCACATAAAAGTCAATAATGTCGCCGTTATTGCCGCCTTCCTTCTCAGGTGTCTCTGGGTCGTCTCCCTTGACCTTAAATGCAGGCGACCAGCCATAGGTGTGATTGGCAGCTACTACTGTAGTAAAATTCTCTGTCACGTTCGCTATCCTGGCTATCACCTCAGTTCCCTCAGGTGCAGGGACACTATCAATATAAACGGTGCCCCAAAACTGATGAGGCCACTGTGGCACAGCTGATACCGGCGCTATGTAAGCAGCAACCAGAGTCAGAGCTAGCAGGAGCCCTGAGGCTCCTGCTAGTATCCTGGTGTTCTTGAATTTCCCCAGTCTAATCGGGAACTTCACAATCTATCCTTCTCATGAGGGAAATATCGTCCCCGCTTCATTGATGGCAATCCAATAACCGTAGCCTGGCTGGAGATTATCGCTCTTTGTGACGGTGAAGTATATGTCGGCGGTAGCGTTATAGCCGTAGATTACGTTATATTTGCCATCTATGTCTGCCAGGTACACACTTGCAAGCTTGGGAGTGGTGGACTTGAAGCCTATCAAGTTCCAGCCCTTGACCACATCGTAGGTTGGTGGTGCGTTTGGAGGTACAGGAAGTTCGCTGCCCAGAGCACTTAGATTGAGGGTATCTGCTGCGGTCATGTTTATCCAGTAACCCTTGCCGTCGCGTATCTCAGTAAGGTCAGGGGGACCACCCGGGATATATGATTTCCAGGTGCCGTTAGCAGGGTCGTAGTCTCCCCACACAATGGAGACATTACCGAGGACACTAGCCAGTAAAGTAGCTGGTGTTCGGTTCGCCGGTGGGATGTACAGCATCGGGGAGATGAGGTTCCAGTCCTTGTATAGCGCAATGGTGGTAGTTGCTGCCCCTGGCGTGGTGATGGTGAAGGTGTCGTTGCTGACATCAAAGCCGCTGTGCCCGACCGCATCCGCAGCCACTACCTTGACCAGGCACTGGTTACTGTTGATGTTGGGCACCGTCCAGGGGTAAGCCCCGTCATTCACTTCGCCGGTGGCGATGCTTGTCCAGTTCGCACCACCATCGCTGGAGTACTCCAGGGTAATCACCAGGTTGGCACTTGGCGTCTTGTCATCCGTAGCAGCCCAGGTTATCGAGTGGATTGAGCCTCCTTCCCAGTTTTCAGTACCATTACTAGGACTGTTGACCGTAACTGTCGGAGCAGCGATGTCAGAGGTGATGGTGAAGGCAGCATTGCTGGTATCCGAGCCGCTATTTCCAGCAAGGTCAACCGCGGTAACCTTGACCAGGCAGTTGCTGCTGTCCAGGTTAGGCACATCCCAGGAATAGGTACCATCATTTTCCTCAGACGTATTAATTACCACCCAATTGGTGCCTCCATCGGTAGAGTATTCTATGGTGATAGGATTGGCAACAAGGTCGGGGTCAGTGGCGGTCCAGGTTATGTTGTGGGTAGTGCCGCCTGGCCAGTACTCGGCACCATTGGGGCTGGTGACCGTAACTGTGGGGTTCTGGGTATCAACGCTAAAGGCACCAACCTCTGTTTTCGATACCTGGGTATTGCCAGCGGCATCCTTGGCACCGGAAGCGGTAACGTTGACGCCAGCTACCTCTTCATTGGCATCGGTGATGGTGAAGTTTTCCGTCCAGATTTTTGCTGTTCCATCCCAGGCTCCATCTGCATTACTTGTCCAGGTTCCAGTGGTAGTGGCAAAGCTGATGGTTGGAGCTGGGGTAGCATTCATTGTCTCATTATAGGTAACGGTTA
>Ga0315543_1002366_pt1 | contig 18425 bp, 11 predicted proteins | sample SalMarSW160210MG_2_FD_203098 | JGI IMG/M metagenome (GOLD analysis project Ga0315543, IMG submission 203098) | Salt marsh sediment microbial communities from the Plum Island Ecosystem LTER, Massachusetts, United States - Salt Marsh Sediment SW1601-210 ...
TAACTTTGGGTGAAGCTGGTCGGGCGGCTACGCAAGGCCCGGATCGCGCATGCGGATCTGCAGCACGGCAACGTCCTGCTGGTCCCGGCGGGCAAGGGAGGCCAGCTGGCGCTGAAGCTGATCGACTACGACGGGATGTACGTCCCGGCGCTTGCAGACTATCAGACGGGCGAGTTGGGCCATCCGAGCTACCAGCATCCCCAGCGTCTTCGCGAGGGGATCTACAGTGCGGAGGTGGACCGGTTTTCGCACCTGGCGATCTATTGCGCGGTCCAGGGCCTGGTGGTGGGTGGTCGCACCCTTTGGGAGCGGTTCAACAACGACGACAATCTGTTGTTTCGCGAGACGGACTTCCAGCGGCCCGAGGAGTCGGCCGTATTGCAGGAGTTGTGGAGTCTATCGGACGAGAGGGCGCGCAGCCTGGCGGGCCGCCTGATCCTGGCCACGCAGATGCCGCTGGATCGGGTACCGTGGCTGGACGAGGTGGTCCGCAACGGCACCGTGGCTCCGCTCGGTCCGCAGGAGCAACAGAAGGTCAACGGCTTGCTGGGCAACGGATCCGGCCCGGTGGCGCGGGAACGGCCAGTGGTTGGCCCGGGCGGCACGACTCCCTGGTGGGCCACGGGCGAGACGGCCGAAGGGCTCGACCAACCGGCCGCCGGCCCCTCGACGGACGTTGACGAACTGGCCGGTTGGCCGTCGCAAGTGGAGACCGAGGGAAGTATCGTTCTCCCCCAGCGGGCGCCGCCGCCGCGTAGCCGTACCGGCGAGCTTCTGGCCGCGATCGCCAAGCGTACGGGGCTCTCGGAGCGTGGAGTCCTGGGGATCGGCGGGGTCGCAGCGGCCATGCTGATACTGCTCCTTGGACTAGGCATTTGGCTGCTGTTGCCTTCACGACCGGCAGCTCGGTTGGCTGCGGGGCCGCCGGTCCTCACGCTGCGTGGACACACAGACTGGGTATCCAGCGTAGCCTTCAGCCCGGATGGCTGCCGAGTCGCCAGCGGATCGAACGACAAGACGATCAAGCTCTGGGACGCGGAGACGGGACGCTTGGTCTGCACACTGAGCGGACATACGGACGGTGTGTACAGCGTCGCCTTCAGCCCGGACGGCCGGCGGATCGCCAGCGGATCACGGGATGAGACGATCAGGCTCTGGGACGCGAAGACGGGCCGGCTGGTCGGAACGCTGAGCGGACCCACAGCCTGGGTGCTAAGCGTGGCCTTCAGTCCGGACGGCCGGTGGATCGCCAGCGGGCAAGGGGTCTGGGACGCGGAGACGGGCCGGCTGATCCGCACACTGAGTGGAGGACATCGAGGACCGGTGACCAGCGTGGCCTTCAACCCGGACGGCCGGTGGATCGTTAGCGGATCATGGGACAACTCGATCAAGCTCTGGGATGCGAAGATGGGACGGGAGATCCGCACGCTGCGTGGCCACGGAAACTCGGTGCGAAGTGTGGCTTTCAGTCCCAATGGCCGGTGGATCGCCAGCGCATCGAAGGACAAGACGATCAAGGTCTGGGACGCGCAGACGGGTCGGTTGGTCCGCACACTGCGCGGACACTCAGCCTCGGTAGGCGGCGTGGCTTTCAGTCCTGACGGCCGGCGGATCGCCAGCGGATCGTCTGACAAGACGATCAAGCTCTGGGACGCGCAGACGGGCCGACTGGTCCACACATTAAGTGGACAGGCAGACTCTGTGTCCGCGGTGGCCTTCAGCCCGGACGGCCGGCGGATCGCCAGTGGGTCGGGTGACAACACGGTCAAAGTCTGGAACTTGGCGACGGCCAGTTACTCAGGCCCGAAGATCCCCACACCGCCCGAAGACGCCGGCATCCGCCGACCGCGCACACATGCCAGTGTCGATGCGCCGACAACTGCGCTGGGCCGGTTGCCGCCCATTGAGGCAGTGTCTCCCGTTTGGGTTTCCGTGCATGATCAGAAGGCGATAAACATTGCCGCGGCTAGGGCAAGCACTTTGCAAGGCCTGGCCGAATACAAATGGGATGAACTGCTCGCGGAGTTGCAGGGTCGCGGGAGACACTCGAGTAGAATACGACGGACGCACACGCCCGGAAAATCGGACAACCAGCCGCAATCGCTCGAACTTCCCGAGCGATTTATTCTTACCGGCAACTTGGGGCCCTTGCGGGCCGGCGACAAGAAAAGCGTGATCTACGTGTTGCCAAGCACCAAGCTGGGAGCCGGAATGGAGTTTTCGTCGCATCTGCAACCGCAGCGGCTGATGGGGCTTGCCGCCGCCGTCGAAGTGCCGAGCGATCAGATGCCGCGGTGGATGGCAGACTACAAGATTGGGGATCCTATTCGTGTCGCCGTGAAGCGGCAGACTTGGGGCCAGTCTGACCGGGCGACGGCGCAGCAGCTACTGGGCCACTCGCTACCTCGGCTGGCGAAATACTCTGAGGAGTTCCGGTTTTTCCCGTCCAAGTTGCATGGTCCCCCGAGTGCTTTCTGGTGTTTCATTGGTGAGGGCATCGAGAAGACGAATCGGCCCCATACATGGGTCGATCCGAAGCTGGGACGCGCCGGAAGGCTCGCCAACGCGGAAGCGGTCTTCCGCTCGCCGGGATATCTGTTGCGTAGTGGTTCCGGTGCTCATGGCACATCCGGACGTTTGAGCGGGACCATCCGCCGTGTCACGAGAACGCCGAACAGAAACAGAATCGGCCTAAGCACGATCGGCATCGGTGTAACCGTTTCGGACGGCGCGGAGGAACAAGTCCATGTTTTGGCCCGTTTCGGGCCTGAGTTTTCGTCGGCCAGTTTCATCGACTACCAGTTTGGCGATCGCGTCGAGTTGGCAGTAACCGTCGTCGGGCCGGAGAAACCCTCTGCCGGTTCGACCTATCGCGGCGCCCATGTGCAGCATTCACGCCGGACCGCTGGGCCCGACAACCTCTTACTCTGGTGGGACACTATAGAAGTCAATGCAAGCCAGATCCAGAAGATGGGAGATCCGTCAACCCTGGTCAACAGCACCAGCGCGCGGCGGAAGACGTTTCCCGACACACCTGATACACCGGCCACCGCGAAGTATAACCTTGAGAAGGTATTGGGAAAAGAGGCGGTCTGGACCGGCAAGCTCTACAAGTTGTGTCGTCGTGATGGAGAAACCCACTTGTTGGTTACACGCACGCGCAACATGCTTGGATCGGGTGCTTTTGAGGCTTATACGACCGATCCGGGCTTCTTCGAGAACCTTATCGACTATGTCGACGGATACGCGTCCAAAGCAGACGAAGTATTAATCACGGGCATCGTTACGAAGGGGGATTCGGCTGCTTATCGACTGGGTTCCTACGCGCCTTTGTTGAGGATCAAGCAGGTCGCGCGCGTGGGGGATCCTCGTTCCGTGGCGGTTGTCGGCCAAACGCGATCACCCGACACATTGCGGCAGGAGACCGTCAGAACCGGTTTGGCTAGACTGCTTCGGGACTGGCCTGCCGTGGGTACGGAAGTGAAGTTCCGAGGATTTCTCGGATTCGTTCACTTCTTCTCCGGCAATAAGAACATCGACGTCTATGCGAAGAAGAACGACCTTCGTAACAAAGTCACGGTGCAATTTCCGAATGCGGACAAGAAAGCTTTCGCCGACTACCAACGCAAGGATGAAGTCGAAGTAAGGGCCGTTGTGATGGAAAACTCAAAAAAGCTGAGACTACTCGGGAAATCGATTGCGCGTTTGGCCAACCCGCTTTCCTTGGTTACCGACCAGGGTCGCCGAACACCGGCCCTGGATTTCAGTGAAGAGAAAAGAATCTGGCGGAGAATCCGATACCATCCGGAAAGGAACGCAAAGACCAGGCTGCGCGGCGCGGGGTTCTACGGCGGATACACTCAAGAAGGAACGCACTACAAAATCACCATTAATAAGCTCTTTTTCGGCTACGAGCGTTTGGGTCTGATCTGTGATCGCAACAGCACCAACAAGGAGTTCTTGAACGGATTGCAGGAGGGTGAGGAGGTCCTCTTTGAGTTCTCGCCAGTGGCATCCGGAAAAAGGGACATTGCCCGGGTGTTGTGGATGTCTCGGATTGGCACACCGGACAAGAAAGTCATTTTCTCGTCGGCCAGTGCGCAGCAGTCAAAGGCCGGTGTCGCCCAAACGCCATCACCGGGCACGCCACAACAGGAGGCCGTCAGAACCGACGTGGCTACGCTGCTTCGAAACTGCCCTGCCGTGGGTGCGAAAGTCAGATTCACCGGATACTACGGAGCGTTCTCTTCAAGAAGCAAGGAAATTGACATCTGCGCGTACAGAAACAGTTATCGTGACAAAGTCAAAGTGCGTTTTCTGAATGCAGATGAAAGAGCTTTTGTCGACTATCGGCGTAGAGACCGGGTCGAGGTCATTGCGGTTGTGGCGGATGACTCGAAAGACCCGAAACTGACCGGGAAATCGATCATGCGACCGATGAACCCCCTGTCTTTGGTTACTGACAAAGGCCGTGAAAAGCCGGCCTTCGATTTCAGCAAAGAGAGGAGGATTTGGCAAAGGAGCCGACTCGATCCGACGGCGAAGCCAATAAAGAAGCTGCGAGCTGTGGGGGTTTTCACTGGAGCACATTTCAAAACCGGTGCTCTGATTGTTGTCATTCTGAGCGCAGCGAAGAATCTCGGCTTTCGCGGAGGGGAGATCCTTCGCTTCGCTCAGGATGACCGTTTTGAAATGCCCTCTAGATACATCGACAAAGAAACGAATTGCTTAATCTACATTCAGTAGTTCCAAATTCCATCGAGACCTGGCATTGTCATTCTGAGCGTAGCGAAGAATCTCCTTGGACAATCGAGATCCTTCGCTACGCTCAGGATGACCTGCTGAGGTGTCAGCCAGCCAAACTTGGAACTACTGACATTGATCATCTCTACTACGATCATCACAAGCTGACGCTGGTCTGCAATCTAAGCAGAAGCAGCAGGAAGTTTATGCAAGGACTACGGGAAGGGGAGGAGGTCCTCTTTGAGTTTTCTCCGCTGGCCAGGAATGGCGATGTCGCCAGGGTGTTCTGGATGTCTCGCATTGGCGAGCCTTCCAAGAGAACGAAGTTCTGGTACGCCCACCCTTAGCGGACGCGGTGACGCTCCGGCGGCGGTGGAGGAGTATTGAGGGGGGATCATTCATCTTGGCCGCAACGGGCAGAGTGCTTCAACTCTCTCAGGGAGCAATGGTTGCCACGAGCAGTCGAAAGATATCCCGCGCGGAGACCGACCTCCGCGTGCCGCTGGCAAGCTCTTGCGCGACAGGTACTTCAAATAATCTTGTCCCAGGGACCAGAAGGGCCGGCCGACGGGACGCCAGAGCCGCAAACCGAGCCGAGAAGGCAATGGGTTGTCAATTTCGGCAGCCCGGTGTCTAATACCGTTTCCGCGCGGCACAAAAGGGGGCGACGTGTCATGGCCGGTCGTGGAAACCGGGGACGTTGGGCACCGCCACGGGCCCGCTGAAGTGAAACCGCAGAGTGAAGGACATGAGCGACTTCTTGCTAGAGAACGTGTGGGTCTTGGAGCCCGGCGAAGGAATCGTCGGACGCGCGTTGCGTGTTCGCGGCGATCGGGTCGCGGAGATCATGGCCGACACCGGCGATGACGTGAACGCGGCGGCCATCGACGGCGGTGGTCGCCTGGTAACGCCCGGGCTGGTCGATATCCACACGCATGGGATCGGACATCATGCGTATGAACGCAGCCCGGAGGATCTGCTGCGCGGGACGCAGCAGTTGGGGCAGTATGGAACCACGTGTGTCTTGCCCACGCTCTATCGGGTTTTGGACGAGGATCACCTTTCCGATTTGGCCGCGCTGACCGAGGCGATTCGGCGCGTGGATACCGCGAGTGTGCCCGGGTTTCATTTCGAGGGTCCCTTCCTGGCGCGGCCCGGCGCGGGGGCCGTGACCGTGCCGGGTGACGTGCGACTGCTGGAGCAACTCTACGATGCCGTGGACGAACACGTCGTGGCGGTGTCGATCAGTCCGGATACGCGCGACATCCTGCCGGTGATCCATTGGCTCGTCGAGCACGGGGTTGTCCCGTTCATCACGCACACGCAGGCAGATGTCGAGCAGACCCAAAGGGCTCTTGACGCGGGCGCCCGCCATGCGACCCATTTCTACGACGTCTTCTACCCGCCGGAGGAAACCGACCCCGGCGTGCGGGCGGTCGGGACCGTGGAAGCCATCCTGGCCGACCCTCGCTGCTCGGTTGATTTCATCTGCGATGGGGTGCACGTCCATCCGACGGCGGTTCGGGCGGTTTTGGCCGCCAAGGGTTGGGAGAAACTGGTTTTGATCACGGACTCGAACGTCGGGGCCGGTTTGCCGGACGGTGTCCATGAATCGCCCTGGGGATATCCGATAAAGACTCAAGAAGGCCGTGGGGCAAGAATCCACGATCCGGCGCATCCCAACCATGGCGCGCTGGCCGGAAGTAGTCTGACCATGGATCGCGCAGTCACCAACGCCTTGGCATGGCTCGATCTGCCTGCCGAGCAGGTTTGGGCCATGGCCACCCGGAATCCGGCCCGGCTCTTGGGTCTCGGCAACAAGGGAACCTTGCGTCCGGGAGCCGATGCGGATCTGGTCCTTTGGGACGAGATCGGCGACCGTTATCGAGCCGTTCGTACTTGGGTCGGAGGTCGCTGCGTCTTTCAACAGAAATGAAACGAGCGGTCGATGCGTGAGCTTGCCCGAGAGCACCATCGCCGGTGCCTGGGCCATAGCGCAGCGGTGGCCCAGAATACCGCGCACGACCCATTAGCAACAGGAGCACAACGATGAGCCGGGAATTCACATTTGCGCCGGCCCCTGTCCATCCCTTTCGGGATCGAGAGGTGTGTGAGCGCGTCATGCGGATCAACAAGGAGGACCTGTGCAAACACCCAAACGAGAATCTGAAGATCGGCATCATCGAGGACAATTTCCAGTTGGCGCTGAAATTCATGCTCGATATCCTCAGCGGCATCAAGCAGAGTCTTGAGGAAGGCAAACCACACGTGATCATCCTGGGGGCGCCGAATCCACAATACGCCCTGTTGGCCCAGATGATCAACCAATTGAATATCTCGTGCAAGCACGTCCATACGTTCAACATGGATGAATACGCGGATGAGAAGGGCAACACGGCGCCGCGCGACTACGAAAGAGGGTTTCAGTACTGGATGTGGAAGGATCTCTTCTCGCGTCTGAAGCCCGAGCTGGCCATCCCGGACGCTCAGATCCACTTCCCCAGCACGCAGAACATCAACGACTACAGCCGCATGATCGAAGACGCCGGTGGGGCCGACGTTTGCTACGGGGGCTGTGGATGGAACGGCCACATCGCCTTTTACGAACCGCACCTCGGGGCGCGCTTCGGCGACGATATGGACGCGTTCATGCGGGAGGGTGCCCAAATCGTCGATCTTCACCCGATCACCGTGGCGCAAAACAGCCTGTTCTGCGACGCCGGCGCCTCCGGTGCCTGGCATCGTGTGCCGCCCAAAGCGGCCACGATCGGTCCTCGCGATCTGGCCGCCGCCCGCTTGAACCGTGTTTACCACTGGTTCAGCTACGGCGACGTGTCGTGGCAGCGCTTTATCAGCCGGCTCATGCTTCACGGCCCGGTCACGCCGAGCGTGCCGGGCAGCATCTACCAGGTGATCGGCGGCGAGGTTTGGCTCTCCGGCGACGTGGCCGCCGATATCGACACCCCTTATGTTGCCGAGCGCCGCGTGCAGTACGGGGACATTCGTGATTAATGTGGGTGATGCGCCGGCAGGCAAGCGACCATCAATACCTACACAAAGATCTCCGCCGTGCGTCGAGTGTCCGGATTGAGTACCTGCGCACACACTAGTGCTCTGTCACAATGGTTTTTCAGGGTCGGGTGCCAGCGGTCCCGATATCATCGGGACCGCTGAAAGACAGTATGTGGACAAGGGCGGACAAGCCGCCCATGGCACCCCGAAGTATTCTCGTGACAGAGCACTAGGTAGTCTTCGCCGAGACTCAGTAGACGCCAACGGCCTCAGACCCTACACTGGAGTGATACCGACACGTTGTTGCGTGGGAGACGACCTCCATGGAAGTACTGGACTGGCTGGTGATCGCTGCCTACTTCGGCCTGCTGCTGGCCGTGGCCTGGTGGGTGATTCGCAAGGGCAAGGACACGACCGACGACTATTTCCTGGCGGGCAGGAATCTCGGCTGGTGGGTCGTCGGCGCGTCGATCTTCGCGTCGAACATCGGGTCCGAACACCTGGTGGGCCTGGCCGGGTCCGGGGCGACCGACGGCGTGGCCATGGCCCACTACGAGCTGCACGCCTGGTGCCTGTTAGTCCTCGGCTGGGTGCTTGTGCCCTTCTACACGCGATCCCGGGTCTTCACCATGCCCGAGTTCCTCGAGCGGCGATTCAACCGGGCCAGCCGCTGGGTCCTGTCGCTCATCTCGCTGGTGGCTTACGTCGTGACGAAGATCGCCGTGGGCATCTTCGCCGGAGGCGTCGTCTTCTCCGTGCTGCTGCCCGACGTCCACCTCGGGCCACTCGACAGTTTCTGGCTCGGCTCGATCCTGGTGATCCTGCTCACCGGGCTCTACACCATCCTCGGCGGGCTCCGCGCGGTGGCCTACACCGAATCGCTGCAGGCGCTGGTGCTCATCGTCGGCTCGATCCTGGTGACGATCTTCGGCTTGCAGGCGCTGGGCGGCTGGTCCGAGCTGCGGGCCGTCTGCGGCTCCGAGATGTTCAACCTGTGGAAGCCGCTGGTCCCCGAGGGCGTGACGGCCACCTGGGAGCCGGTCCGCGAATCGGGCCGCATGGCCTGGTACTTCAACGACAACTACCCGTGGCTGAGCATGCTCTTCTGCGCCCCGGTCATCGGGCTGTGGTACTGGTGCACCGACCAGTACATCGTCCAGCGCGCTCTGGGAGCACCCGACGAAACGCAGGCCCGACGAGGGTCGATCTGTGCCGCCGCGCTCAAGCTCCTGCCGGTCTTCATTTTCATTATTCCCGGCATGATCTGTTTCGCCCTGGCCCGCAGCGGTGCGTCGACGGACCTCCAACAGGCGATCCTTGCCCCGGACGGCACGATCATTCGGGAAGAAGCCCAAAAAGCGTTTCCGCTGCTGGTGGCCAACGTGCTGCCGGTGGGGATCCGCGGGCTGGTGGTTGCCGGCCTCTTGGCCGCGCTGATGAGCTCCCTGGCCGGCGTGTTCAACGCCTCGGCGACGCTGTTCACCATGGACTTCTATTCCCGGCTGCGGCCCGGCGTGTCCCAACACCGATTGGTGTGGATCGGCCGAATCGCCACGACGATCATGGTGCTCATCGGGCTGGCGTGGATTCCCGTCATCCAAGGCGGCCGTGGGCTCTACGACTACTTGCAAGGCGTTCAAGCATACCTTGCCCCACCGATTTTCGTCGTCTTCTTCCTGGGCATCTTCGCCAGACGGCTCAACGGCGCCGGCTGTCTGGCCAGCCTGATCGTGGGCTTCCTCTTGGGGCTGTTCCGGCTGGCCGTCGACACGCCCGTCAAGCTGATCGACGGATTTACGTATCCCGAAGGCTCGCTGCTTTGGATCGTCAACAACATGTTCTTCCAATACTACAGCATGCTGATCCTCGCGGTCTGCGTCGTCGTGATGGTCGCGGTGAGCTGCGCGACGTCGAAGCCCGACTACGCCAAGATAAGCGGCCTCACCTATGGCACGACGAGCGACCAGCAGCGCTTCGCGTCCCGCAAGAGCTGGACCACGGCGGACATGGCCGCCTCCGCGCTGGTCCTGGCGGGCATCCTCGCGGCTTATTTGTACTTCCGAGGCTGACGTCCAGATTCCACCAAACTCGGCCGACACTTGGAATAGGAGACCATCTCAAAACCAACCTGTGGCGGCTGGTTTCGCGGGGAACAATGCCGAATCACCTTCATCGGCCAGCCGTCAGTCGAGGATCCGCTTCCATCGCTCGAGATTCCACTGAACCTTCTCGGCCTGCGTCATCTTGGCGAAGTCCGGTTCTTCGCGAGGCCGGCTCGGCGGCTTCGAACCCTGGGCCATCGGCCGACGAGCGGGCGAGCCGCCGTAGCTGGTCGCCCCGCTGCTACGCTTCAGGTCGTCGCCCAAAGAACGATGTGGCGTAATGCCCAGCTGCTGGAGGTCTCCGTGGTATGCACGGACCGCTTCTTCCGGGCCGATCTGGTCGTCGGCGATCGCGCGGAGGTATTTCACGAACGTCAATTGGTGCTCGGCGTTGTTGATCTTGCGGCCGTACAGGGCGACTCTTGCCCCGTGCTTCTTGGCTTCCCAGAGCATGTGAAAGGCGTCATAGGTGGTTCCGGCCGAGCCGCCCAGAATCCCCACCACCAGCGACCGGTCGTAGCCGGCCAGGGCTTCCATCGCGGCGGGGCCGTGGTAGGCGATCTTCAAAAACAACGGACGCCCTCGCGTGGTCACCCCGGCCAACGCCCGTACGATGTGGTCGTTGACGAAGCGCGGCAGGTCCGCCGGCGGATGGTCCCCACAGGCGTTCGGATCGAAGACTTCGAGAAAATGCCGGAATCCTTTGGCCTCCGCCTCCAGACGAAACGCCTTGTAGGCCTCGAGCGTTGCCCGATCCAGATCCGCGTCGTTGTTGAACGTCACGGAATAGAGTCCCAGCTCGGCACCCAGCCGGCGCTGGCCCGGCTCGCACTCGGCCTTGCCGCACATGATGTGGTCGATCGTCGCGGTGCGAAACGGCTGCGACGGCTGGGCCGCGTACCGCCCGCTGCCCGAGGCCAGCCAGATGTCGGTCGTATCGTTGGCGCGGACCGCCGGCGTAACGGCCGAGTTGTCGAAAAACCGCTCCTCGATCGTCAGCACCTCGCTCGAACTGGCGCTCATCAGCATGATGTCGACCAGGCCCTGGGCGACAATCTCGCGCATCAGTTGCCGATACTCGTCCAGGCTCCGGAAGCGGGCCTCGTCGGCGTGGTGTTCCGGGCTGCGACCCGGCGCCGACAGACCGAACGCCATGTCGGCGTCCTTGGCGTCGGCCAGGATGAAGTCCTTGCAGGACGGATCGGCCAGAATTCGGGCAATCTTCCGGTCGAGCGATTTTTCCATCGGTTGGTCTCCGTTGTCCGCCAATCGCGATGCTATAGTATACCCTTTGTCCGTCGACGAGACACGGCAATTCCCGCCCGTTTTGCCGGGTGCCATGGGCGGCTTGTCCGCCCTTGTCTACCTGGCGGGTGCCATGCCCATCCCGGCGCGCCGGGATCGTGGGCATGTGGAAAACGCAAAAAAGACGACATGGCCACGACAAGCGTGAGGGTGTCCGGGAATTCAAGGGATCAGGGTAGCACCGATGATTTTCCGCCAAAGACAGTTGCCTCTTCTCGCGGCTTTTTCGGAAAATCGTCGGTGTTGCGTAGCAACAAGAGGCCCCCGCTGGCGGATTGTCCAACACCTCTTGCTGCGGTGCGGCACCGACGATTTTGCGGTCATGTCTGTCACGGATGGCCGTGTCTGCTCCGCAAAATCATCGGTGCTACCCTCTGGAAATGCCCTATTTTCTCGTGTCCAATTCCCGGACGGCCTCACGACAAGCGTGGCCATGGCACCCAGTTTTCATCACTTCCTCTATTACGCGAACTCATTCAGCCCATGGCCACGACACTCGCGTTTTCGTGTGATTCGAGCGCGGCGGTGAACAGCCGGTGGCTCAGTGCGGCCTGCTCGGGCGTGACACAGCCGGCGAACTTGCCCGGCGTCTCGGCGTGTTGGAGCTCGTGGAGAAACGCGGCCCACATCTGCAGGATGGCATCGGAGAATCCGAACTCAAAAATGCCTCCGGTGATCGTTTCGTAGGTCGTCTCGTGGCCCATGTCGATCTGGCCCCAGACTTGTTCGTTGCCGTCGTATTCGAGCCGTTCGAGTCGCTTTGGATTCTTTGTCGAGAACCGCACCGACGACTTAGTCCCGAGCACTTTCAAGTACCAGGTGTTTTTTTCGCCGGGCGCGATTCTCTGGGTTTTGAGCGTCATCGGAAACGGCTTGGCCGTCAGCGGATCGATCACCTCGCACAACAGCGTGGCGTTGTCCCAGGTCTCGCAAGCCGCCGAGCCACCCTGGCCGTCGGGCCTTTGCTCGACGATGTTGGAAAGGACGGCGCGGACCGTTTGCGGTATCCAGCCGGCACGAAAGGGAACGTGGCAGACGTGCATTCCCAAATCGCCCAGGCATCCGTATCGCCCGTTCAGTTCGACCCTCCGTTTCCAGTTGATCGGCTTGTTCGGATCGAGGTCGCTTGAATGCAGAAAGCCGGCTTCCACTTCGACGAGCCGTCCAAAGGCGGCGTCTTCGATCATCCGGCCGATGCGCTGGACGGCGGGGAAAAAGGGGAACTCGGACGAGCACCGCACGAACACGCCGGGATGTTCTTCGATACACTGCATGATCTTCTGATTGGCCGGCAGGTCGATCCCAAAAGGTTTTTCGCCCATCAGGGCCTTGCCGGCGCGGATTACCGCACAGTAGATCTCCTCGTGCAAATGGTGCGGCACGGCGACGTAGACCACATCGACCTGCTCGTTGGCCAACAGCGACGTGTAGTCGGCGGTGACCTGCCGCAGCGAGGGCAAATGCGCCTGATACCACGAGTGCAACTCGGCGTTGGTGTCGCAGATGGCCACGATCTCCGGCCGGACCTCCATCCGCGGCAGATGTCCCCAGCGCATCGCAGCGCTGGCCAGCTCGCGGCCCATCAGACCACAGCCGATGATGCCAAAACGTACGGTTTTCATTTCTTGGCGTCCTTGTTCTACCATGGGGTCGTGGGGCACGATCGGGACCACATCACTGGGGCACCGCTTCGCTTTGCCCCAGCCACCCGGCGCTTTGCCCCAGCCACCCGGCGCTTTGCCCCAGCCACCCAGCGCTCTGCCCCAGCCACCCCGCGCTTTGCCCCAGCCACCCCGCCGGCATTGTCATTCTGAGCACAGCGAAGAATCTCCTTGGACAATCGAGAACCTTCGCTGCACTCAGGATGACCTGCTGCAGTATCAGCCATCCAAACGCGGGACTACTGAGCCTAAATCCCGTACTGTGGTATCTTCAACAGCGCACCGTCCTCGAGCGCCGACCGATGGGCCACGACGCCGGGGACCGTCATGTTCAGCCCCTGGATAATGTCGATCATCGGCCGACGGTCTGCGAGGATCGCCGTGATGAACTCGTCGGTCAGCGGGCCGTGCGAGCCCCCATGGCCACCTGGCTTGACGCCGGGTGGCAGCGGTGGTCGGGCGGTGGTGGGCAGCTTCTTCACGAGCCCCTCGTACCGGCCGTAGAACGAGCCCTTCTGTCCTCGAATCCGACCCCTCTCGCCGGCGTCACCCGGGGTGTCCCAGCTGACGCCCATCCGCGCCGTGCCGCCTTCGCTGGTGCGCAGCAGGGCGATCTCGGTGCCAAACGGGTTTTTGTACCGGTTGTTTTCCGGCTGAAGCTCCTTCAGGATGCTTGGCATTCCCATGCACGAGACTTCGGTGAAGCTGCCGCCGGTCACGCCCACGTAGTAGGCGGTCGCGTGGGTCGGATAGTATAGCGGCGGCAGCCCCGTGCGCCAGCCCTTGTACGATGCGAGCGAGCCGGCTTTGTAGTGATAGTAGTCCCCCTCGGAGTACACGAGCTTGCCGAACCCGTCGGCGCGGTAGATCTGCCGCATCGCGTAGAGGTCCGGGTGGAAGCACGACGTCTCGAACAACATGTACTTCAACCCGGTCGTCTTGACCACGGCCAGCAGCTTGTCGGCCTGCTCCAGCGAACCGTAAACGGCCGGCACGGCGCAGGCGGCGTGTTTGCCGTGCTTGAGCACTTCGATGCAATGCTGGGCATGGCTCGGGGCGTCGGTGGCCACGAACACGGCCTCGATCGAGTCGTCCTTGACCAACTCTTCGAGCGACGGATACGTCTTCTCGCAGCGGCACTCCTTGGCCAATCGGGCACGGCGGGCCGAAAACAGATCGCTGACGGCCGCCACTTCGACATTGGGATGATCCTGGAAGGCGAACGCGGCGCCGAAACGGCATCGGCCGTAGCCGACGATGCCCACGCGGATCTTTCGATCGGAGACGGGCCGCCAGTCTCGCGAGGCGTTTGGGTCAGTAGGCGCTTCCTCGAAACCCTGGATTACCTTCTTCTCTTTCTTGTCTTGCCCCAGTGCCGAGCCCTGCAAACCGAAAGCGGCGGCACCCAGTCCGATTGTCTGTAAGAACGAACGTCTTGACGTCGAGTTGCTCATCGCAGGTACTCCTTGAAAGTCTTGGAGGCTATCTCGGAACTCCCTTTGGCCTTTGTCTGTCATCCTGAGCGAAGCGAAGGATCTCAAGTCTCGCAGTGTCAAAGAGATCCTTCGCTTCGCTCAGGATGACAACCATGGACTACGTTTTGAGATAATTCCTTAGGATTGTCATTCACGTCAGTGCCTTTTCCGCCGCGGCGATGGCCTCTTCGATGATCTCCAGACCCTTGGCCGCGGCGTCGAAGTCCATCACGATCGGCGGACTCATCCGGAGGATGTGGCCCGCGGGAATCCAGGCCAGCCCATTGCGGAAGGCGTGTTGATAGACGAACTCGCCCGCCTCGGTGAACGGCTCTTTCGTCCCGCGGTCCTTGACCAGCTCGATTCCCATCAGCGCCCCTCGGCAGCGAACGTCGCCGATCATGGGGTGCCGGTCCTTCATCTCGTCGAGGATCTTGGTACAGTGCCGGCCCAGCGCGGCGCAGTATTCGAGCAGGTTTTCCTGCTCGATGACCTCCGTACTCGCCAGCGCGGCGGCGCAGGCCATCGGGTTGCCGCCGTAGCTGCTCGAGGCGGAGATCTTCTCAAAGCTCTCTTTGTGCGGCTCGCGCACGGCAACGCAGGTTACCGGGAATCCGTTGCCAAAACCTTTTCCGAGCGACACGACGTCAGGCACGACGTTCCAGTGCTCCATGCAGAGCCACTTGCCGGTGCGTCCCCAGCCGGTGAGGACCTCGTCGGCCATCAGCAACATTCCTTTTTCATCACAGTATTTCCGCAGCTTCGGAAAGAAGTCGTCCGGCGGCATCACCGAGCCGCCCCAACCCTGGATCGGTTCGAGCACGAAGCCGGCCACGTCGCCCACGGTGGCCTTGTCGATGTATTCATCGTAGAAGGCGATGTAGCGGTCGGTGTCGATCGTGCCGTCCTCCTTCGCCCAGACGGGCCGATACGTGTCGGGCCGGGGAACCATGTGCATGCCGGGAGCACGAACACGGCCATAAACCTGTGAGCGGATCTGCGCCAGTGAAACGGCGCCGTAGGTCTTTCCGTGAAAATCGTAGTAGCAACTGATCATCTCGTTGCGTCCGGTGGCGGCCCGAAGCACGCGCATGCCCGCCTCGACGGCCGTGGTGCCCGAGTCGTAGAACTGAAATCCGGCAAGGTCGCCCGGCAGGATTTCGGCAAGTTTCTCGACCAGCTTGGTTTTGATCGGCGTGGTGAAGTCGTGCGCGTTCATCAATTGCCCGGCGTATTTCGCAATCGCCTCGCTGATCTTGGGATGGCAGTGGCCGAGCGTGGCGACGTAGATGCCGGAGGAGAAATCGATGTAGCGGTTGCCGTCCACGTCCACGAGCGTGCAGCCTTCGCCCGACTGGAAGGCCACCGGAAACAGCTTCACCTGGCCACTGAGCCCCTTGAAATACTTGGTGCACCGCCGGTGGTACTCGTTCGATTCGGGGCCCGGCGGGGGCACGACGATTTCGGGACAACGGCTCAGGTCGACCTTGGCCCAATCGAGTGTGGATCGGCTGATCGTTGACATGTTCAGGTCACTTCGCATGGTTGCTTCCAAGAATCATGGTTAGCTGTCCCCGGCGCGCCGGGGCTCGACGTTTTCAAAAGTGTTTTCCTGGACACCGCGCGGGCGCGGCGGTTGACTTCCGTAGTTTCAAGTTTGGCTGGCTGACACCGCAACAGGTCATCCTGAGCGCAGCGAAGGACCTCGATTGTCCAAGGAGATTCTTCGCTACGCTCAGAATGACAATGCCGGGTCTCAATAGAACTTGAAACTACTAAACTTGGTTTTTCACGAACTTTCACCCTCGAGGTGCTATGATCACCCGGATGTTCAATGCTCGTAGTCGATGGATAAACTCCCGGTCGCATTCTTCGTCGGTGATCAATCCGGCCCATTGGCCGAGTTGCCCAAAACACCGAAGCGTCGTACGCCCAAGCTTGCTGTGATCGGCGACGATATAGACCTGCCGGGCAGAGGCCGTCATCGCAAGCAGCACGGCGGAGTTGTCCGGCGGGTTGGTGAAGACCCGACCGTCGCTGTCAATGGCGTCGGCGCCGAGAAAGGCGAAGTCGGCATGCAAGAGCCCCAGGTTGTTTTCCGTCAGCGAGCCGGTCAAGTCCGGCGAGGCCGGCCGGACGTAGCCGCCGGGCAGCAGCACGTCGATGCCCGGCTCGTGCTGCAGCTCGGCGGCCGCCGGCAGGGAAGTCGTCACGACGGTCAGGCCGCTCGTGCCGCGCAAGTGGCGTGCGATGGCCAGGGTGGTCGTGCTTGCGTCGAGCATGATCGTTTTGCAGCCTCGGGCCAAGTCGACCGCGGCCCGGGCAATGGCCGTTTTGGCCTCGCGGTTCTTGTTCACCCGATCGAGAAAAGCGAACTCAAAAGTCGCGCGCTCACCCAGCGTCGCCCCGCCGTGGGTACGAATCACGCGGCCGTCCTCGGCGAGGCTTTCCAGATCGCGACGGACGGTCATGCCGCTGACGCCCAACTCTCCGGCGAGCTCCCCGACCGAGCACGTGCCGCGCTTTGCGACAAGTGTCCGGATATGGGCGCGACGTGACTGTCGATTCAATTTCGGGTCTGTTTTCATGGCTGCAAACCCCGGGTTGCGGAGATTTGACGGCCGGAGCAGAATGGTCATCTGTGTTCAATATGAACATCCCGAGGGCTTTTGTCAATGGCCTGTGGCCAAGTTATTTATGATTCGCGGCCAATTGACAGCACCCGGTCAGAATGATACGATGTGTTTATTATGAACATGGTCGAGATTGTCCCCGGCCGGCTTCCACACGCCGCGAGGGTGGTCAAGGAGTTGAAATATGGCCTGTGATGGACGAGCGATTCGGCTGGGACGGCTGCTGGGCGACGGGCGCGCGGTGATCATTGCCGCCGACCACGGGATGTTCGACGGCCCGATTCCCGGGATGGAAAATCTTCCGGCAACGGTCGAGAAGATCAATCCGGCCGTCGACGCGGTTCTGCTCGCTCCGGGCATGCTCCGCCATTGCCACCGGATATTTGCCCGGCCGAAACGTCCCTTGGCGGTGGTCCGTCTGAACTGGAACACGGTATACTGCTTTCGTCTTGGCTACACGGAAGCCAAGAGTGTATATTGTTATGATCCGCAAGACGCCCTGCGCGCCGGCATGGACATCGCGTTGGTGTCGTTGACCCTACAGACGGGCGACCAACAGCGCGACGCGGCCAACGTCGAGGTCTTCTCGCGGTTGACCACGGCCTGCCACGCCATGGGGATTCCCGTCATCGGTGAGTATTTCCCGGCCAATGCGGCAGCCATGTCGGCCGGGCAGATGCACGAGGACGTCTTGCTGGGCAGCCGGATCGTTGCGGAACTCGGCGCGGACGCGATCAAGACGTTTTTCACTTGCGAGTTTTCCGCCGTCACCGGCGGTTGTCCTGTTCCGGTGTTTGGCCTGGGCGCTGAGAAGTTGCCCACCCAGCGGGAGGCTTTGGAGTTGGCGGCGCGCGAGGTGGCCGAGGGTGCGGCGGGAGTCGTGTTCGGCCGCAACGCGATTCAGGTGCCCGACCCGGCCTCGTTCCAGGCGGCCCTTTGCGACGTGGTCAAGCACGGCAAGGACGTGGACACCGTGGTGCGGAAGTACAATTTGGAGTAGAAGCGGTTTCAAAACCACGATTGGGGGTGCTTGGGCCATAGCGCAGCGGTGGCCCAGAGTCCAAAAAAACCGGGCCTTCGCTGCGCTCAGACCCGGGCACCCGATTCAGCCAAGTGGTTTTGAAATCGCTTGTAGTGCTGTTCGGCGCGTACGTGCAGACGTGACCGGCGGCACCCGAGGCGGAGGACCCATGGCCGGCCAATCCTTGAAACCACGCGTCGGCATCTTAGCGCTGACGCTCGAATTCTATGAGACGTTGGCGCCGGATCTGCGCCCGGGCCGTGAGCGGTGGCTGCGCGAGGTGGTGTTGCCGGCGTTGGCCCCGGTGGCCGAGGTCCAATTCGCACAGGCCGTCTATCGGGGCGAAAACGTCGACGCCGCGGTCGGCGAGCTTGAAACGGCGGGCGCCGAGGTCTTGTTGGTCGTCTGCCTGACGTATTCTCCCAGCCTGCTTGCCCTGGCGGCGCTTCGGCGAACGAATCTGCCGATCGTGG
>Ga0315543_1002367_pt1 | contig 18407 bp, 9 predicted proteins | sample SalMarSW160210MG_2_FD_203098 | JGI IMG/M metagenome (GOLD analysis project Ga0315543, IMG submission 203098) | Salt marsh sediment microbial communities from the Plum Island Ecosystem LTER, Massachusetts, United States - Salt Marsh Sediment SW1601-210 ...
TCGCTCCATGAGTGAGACATAAGGCATAGAGCGATGCAGACGAACTACAGGGACCATCCCGAAAAAAAGACCCGTCACCACTGAAGCCAGAAACGCGAAGCCAAGAACCCAAAGGTCGATATCAATCTCATCTGCCCTCGGGACAATCCAGAAGACGTGCGTTTTCAGAATACCGATAGTACAGAAGGCAACCAGTACCCCGGTTACGCCGCCTACTAACGCCAGCAACAGACTCTCTGTGAGCATTTGTCGGGCAACGCGGAACGTGCTCGCCCCTAACGCTTGGCGAACCGCAATCTCCTTCTCGCGTGTGGTGGCCCGAGCCAGGACGAGATTCGCTACATTGGCACAGGCAATTAGTAAGACGAACGCAATGGCTCCCTGCAACACCAGCAGATACAGATGCGTATCTCCCACAATATAGCTGGACAAAGACTCCAGTTTCACTCCAACAAAATTGCTGTGTGATTCCGGATAATCTTGGGCGATCCGGGTTGCGATTGTCTTCATTTCCTCTGTGGCTTGAGCTTGAGTGACGCCATGTTTCAGACGGCCAATCACTTCATATGAATATCTATATCGCGGATGGCGCTCTGAGGGCGGTATCCAAAAATCAGTCCCTTTCAAAAGAGGACGCTCAAAATCGCAGGGCAGTACACCCACGACAGTATATCCCACATCGTCGAGTCTAACGGTCCGGCCGAGGATATTCGGATCCTCTCCGAAGTGTCGTTTCCATATTCTATAGCTGAGAACTACAACCTTGTCAGCACCGGGTTGATCTTCTCCTTCAAGAAAAGTCCGGCCAATGCAGGCGTTCACTCCCAAAAGCGGGAAAAAACTTTGCGACACACATGCTCCTTGGAGTCTCTCTGGCTCGCCACCGGTAATGAAATCATTTGATTGAAATGTATAGGCTGCAAGATACTCAAAAGATCGAGACTGCTGACGCCAGTCTTCAAAATCCGGGTACGATGCAGGCCCTATACCTCCGTCATCATAAACAGTTGACAGCCTCACCAGTTGATCCGGATCATAAAACGGCAACGGACGTAACAGCACAGTATTAATCACGCTGAAGATGGCGGTGTTCGCGCCAATGCCCAGCGCCAGCGTCAACACGGCCACGATAGTAAAGCCCGGACTTTTCACCAGCATTCGCAAGCCATATCGAATATCCTGTAGTATTGTCCCCATTATGATACATCCTTCTGAGTATACTCATCCTCTACAATGCGACCATCGAACAGATGAATCGTACGCTCGGAATGGGCCGCATAGCGGGGATCGTGCGTAACCATACAAATTGTGGCACCTGATCGGTGTAGACCTGCTAAAATCTCCATGACGGCCTCACCATTGGTTGAATCAAGATTACCTGTGGGTTCGTCAGCCAACAGTATCGAAGGTTCGCTAACCACAGCTCGTGCAACGGCTACGCGTTGCTGCTGTCCACCGGATAGTTGTGCAGGATAATGCTTCATACGGTGAGCCATGGCCACCTTTTCCAGCGCTGCATGGACCCGAGCCTTGCGTTTGGCCTTGGGCATCTTCTGATACGTTAGTGGCAATTCCACATTCTCATAGACTGTTAAATCGCCGATGAGATTGAAGCTCTGAAAAATAAAGCCAATCTCCCGGTTGCGAATTCGGGCACGTTGGGAGGCGGACAAATTGGCTACAGGAGTGCCGTTGAGCTGGTAGTCACCTTGTGTGGGAGAATCCAACAGACCGAGAATGGATAGCAGTGTGGATTTGCCGCAACCCGAAGGCCCGGCAATTACAAGGTATTCGCCTTTTTGGATTTTCAGGTGGACACCGGATAATGCGTGGGTCTCCACTTCCTCAGTGACAAAGACTTTTTGAAGGTCTTCTACGTGGATCAATATTTCGTTTTTTTGCTTATTCATATTCTTGCTCCTAACAAGTGAAGATTGCCGCGGCCCTTTGGGCCTCGCAACGACATACTATTCTGATTTCTTTATGATTCCTGTGTTCTGTTTATTCATATCTCAACGCCTCCATCGGGTCGACCTTGGCCGCCCGTCGAGCTGGAATGAAACAGGCCAGCAAGGCCACTGCCACAAGCAGCAAAGCCACACCAGCAAAGGTGATCGGGTCTCTTGGAGTGACTCCGAACAGAAGGTGCGCCAAAACACGCGCAAGAGCGAATGCTCCGATAAGCCCAATGGCCACGCCCAGAATAGTGAGCTTCAAGCCTTGCCTCATGACCTGAAGCAATACGTCGTCACGCTGCGCCCCTAACGCCATCCGAATGCCGATCTCTCGCGTGCGCTGGCTCACCCAGTAGGACGCAGTACCATACAAGCCGATGGTGGTAAGCACAAGGGCCAGAGCAGCGAAGAGTCCAAGCAGCAACATGTTGAATCGCCGGCCAGCGACCGTGTCGTCAACAACCTCTTCCATCGTGCGGACCTTGGCGAGAGGCAACCCGGAATCGATGGCCTTGAGTGCCGCGCGAACGCTGCTGATCAAACTGCGCGGATCTCCGCTCGTTCGGATGGCCACCACCATGCTGCTGCCGCCCCAATTCAGCGTAGGTCGGTAGACCTGCGGTCGAGACGGGGCTTCGAGCGAATTGGATTTGACGTCATGAACCACGCCCACGATCTCCCACCAAGGGACTCCAGAATTATTAAGCCGGAGTCGTTTTCCGATGGGATCCTGAGCCGCGAAAAACCGGCGAACTAACGTTTCGTTAACGACGACCCGACGGGCGGCCTCGGAGATCTCTTGGTCGGTAAAAAAGCGGCCCTTGATCAGTGTTATGCCCATGGCTTGGAAGTATCTGCCCCCCACCCTCCGGTCCTCGGTCTGGGTCGCAGTCCGCTCCTCTTCTTTCGGCGGTGGCGCGTCCTCGACTGTGAGCCCGGTCAAGAGTCCCCCTCCACCCATGGGTAACTGAGAGATGGTGCCGACCGCCCGTACGCCCGGCAGGGATTCCAGGCGCTGGCGGAATTGATCGAATAAGGACGCACGTCTCTTTACGTTATCGTTTTCACCGGAGAGTCCCAGCTCGAATGTCAAGACCGAATCCGGCTGGAAACCCGCATCCACGGCCAGGACTGCAGCCAGACTGCGAATCAGCAGACCGGAGCCGACCAGTAATGTCAACGCCAGCGCGATCTGGGTAACGACAAATTTCTCACGCAAGCGAAGCTGGCGGCTACCTGTGATATTCGCGCTACTATTCCTGAGCACTTGCTGCAAGTCGTTCCTGGCTGCCTGAAGCGCCGGAACGAGGCCAATGAGCAAGGCTGCCAGCAGGGCGGCCACCGCAGTGAAAGCAAAGGAAGCCAGGTCGAGTCGGGTTTCCTGTAGTTGCGGGAGATTGGCCGGGCCAAATCTGAGCAATGTTGTAATCGCGAGTTGTGCGAAACTAATGGCAAGCAGGGCGCCCAGGCTGGCGAGCAGCAGGTTTTCCGTCAGCAACTGGCGGACAATACCCACCGGCTCTGCACCCAGGGCGCTGCGAATCGCGATCTCCCTTTGTCGTGCGGTCGCGCGCACGAGCAACAGGCCGGCGATGTTCGCACAAGCGATCAGCAGAACCAGGCCCGCCGCTCCGAACAACATCAACAGAGGTGTGCGTGAAAAGGAAACCATCTGATCCCGGAGAGGCATCAGTTTCACACCCATGCCGCTGTTTTCTGGGAATTGTTTTTCCAGCCGCGTGGCAATCCCGCTCAGTTCCGTCTGCGCGGCTTCCAGGGTAACCCCTGGTTTCAACCGGGCAAGCGCGACGATCGCGCGATTGTTCCGTCCTGCCCAATCCGCGGCGCTCAGCCCAAACGGAACCCATATGTCAATCTTTCGCGCGAACCCGTAACCGGCCGGTAGCTCGGCGCCGCGCGGGAATTGGAATTCGGGCGGCATGACTCCCACTACGGTGTATTTCACGCTGCCGAGCGCGATCATGTGGCCGATGATGGCGTGATCACCACCATATCGCCGTTGCCACAACCCGTAACTGATCACAGCCACTTGGTTCTGGCCCGGGGAATCTTCTTCCTTGGTGAAGGTCCGTCCCAACTTAGGCGCCACACCGAACAGGGAGAAGAAATTATGCGTGATAACAGCGCCTCCCACTCGTTCGGGCGTGTCGCCGTCAGTGAGGCTGTGATCCCCGGGGCGGCAAGCCGCCACCGACTCGAAGGACTGGCTCTGATTCCGCCACTCGGTGACATCATTATAAGTCGGAGGCAATGCCGAGTACCCCATCGTGGCGAACTTGGGATTGGTCACCCACGGGATGAGGATGCGGTTTGCCTCAGAATACGGCAGCGGATGGAGCAATACGGCATTGATCGCGCTGAAGATTGCCGTGTTGGCCCCGATGCCAAGGGCCAGTGTCAGTACAGCCACAATAGTGAAACTCGGATTCTTACCCAATTGCCGAAAACCGTATTTTATGTCGTTTAATAATGTCGTCATTTCATATCTCCATGTTTTTGGTAGTCAGAAGCCGTTGGTCGGTTTACTATTTTTCGATTTTGTTTTGGTTATATTTTCGCAGTTTATTGAGCATTTGCTATATTCGACCGGCCTTTTCCAATAACCTGGCTACTTCAACTTAATCTTATCATGCTCATCCCATTGCGACATATCCGAAAGGATTATTTCATCGCTGGGTGTCAGACCATCTACGATTTCTATCGTACTTACCGAGCTGCGTCCGAACTGGACGCGTGTACGTACTGCGTATTTGCCGTCTTCGATCAGCTTGAATAGCTCTACAGTCGCTTGGCTGGATGCAAAAACCGGCCGGCCTACATATATTATGTCGTTTAAGCGTTCGATTTCTATCACGCCAACTACAGATAAATCCGGCCTGGCTCCATCGGGCAGCTCGCCGTTTAACTTGATATCCACTGTTACATTGCCCTCCATTACCGTCGGATCAATGCGTGATACCTTCCCTGCAACCGTTCCATTATATGTATCTATTTCTGCGGACAGGCCGATGCGTACATCCCGTGCCTGTACTTCCGGGACCTTTAACTGTGCCTTAAGACGTTTTGGATTGGTAATCTTTGCTAAGACCGTGCCAGCAGAGATTGACTGGCCTAATTCTATTTTATCCCTAACAGATGCTAAAACTCCTGATGTACCCGCCCGAACATGTAAAGACTCAATCTGGCTCTTTCTTAGATTAAAGAGTAATTCAGCTTGGTGCAAGGAGGCCTCCAGCTCAGCCAATTGCGCCTGACATGTTTGGTCACGAAACATTGCCAGCCGCTTTTTGTTGATCTCCAGCAATTTTTCCAGCTCTTCTACACGGGCCTTGGAGAGCGATAAATTGAGTTCCGAAATAAGGTCCTCATCAAACTGTTTCTGGTCAACCTGCAGGGTAAGTTTGGCTTCTCTGATATTGGCATCCATTTGAGCCTGATCCGCCTCCATACCCAGCAATTGGTCCTGAAGCTGGGTTTTTCGGGCATCTAATCGAGCTTTTGCTGAGTTCAATTCAGACTGAGCGATCAGCCACTGGAGCTCAAGCTCAGGATTACTCAACTCCAGAATCACGGTATTTGCATCCACTACTGTGCCCGGCTCTACCAGAATCCGCACAACACGGCCACCCACCGTCGCAGGAACGACTAATACATCCTCGGAAACGAGGCTGCCGACACCTCGAACCTGACGCACCATAGGACCCCGCTTGACCGTGTCAATCCAGAGCGTGCGACGATCTACAGAGGGAGCCGCCGGTTCCAAACGCGATAATCCCAGTGTAGTCAATCCCAAAAGACTCAGAATAATGATGATATACAATCCTCGACGAAGCCAACGATTACGCTTAGAATTTTTTCGTGGTATATCCATGCCAAGGACATTAGCAACCGCTGTACCAGGAATAAAAACTTTAGCCGTTTGCACTTAAAGTGAAATAGTCTAAAGTGGGCTACAGTGCCTAAAGTGAGCTAAAATGCCTAAAGTTGTAAGTTATAATTTTAGGCACTTTAGTCACTTAAAACTTTAGGCATTAATTCTGATATGTCCGGATTTGAAAACCATGCGCCCAATTACGAACACTGCTTACGTATATTGGCGAAACATTCAACCTGTGATGCGTGTTTTCTCATTTAGCTTTAACTGTGAGCGATAGGGAGCCACAAACATGCTCGACAGCCATTTCTATTGGGTTTGTTTTCGAGCGTCAGATGCCCCCCATGTGCCTCAGCTATTTGGCGACTCAAGGCCAGACCTATACCCGATCCCTTCGCTTTTGTTGTGAAAAACGGCACAAAGACATCCCTGGAATCATCAAAACCAGGTCCATCATCATCAACCCACACCTGCAAGTACCGGCCTTCAACAAACCATCCGACCACTACCTCACCATCGCCATCAGGTTTGGTTTCCAGGCTGGCCTCCACAGCGTTAGCTACAAGATTAATCAACAGCTGGTCCAGCTGACCTCGGTCTACCTCAATTGTCACATCGGGTCCTGTATAGATGGTGACAGTTACACGCTTCTCAAGGCCGGTCACATGCTGTATCCACGCATATACTTTTACCTTGTCGAATATCGGATCAGGCAATCGTGTAAGTTTTGAATACGACGCAATGAACCGGCCAAGCTCCTCAGAACGTGCGGCTATAATCTCCAATCCTTCCTGTATATCCTCTTGCCCTTGACTTTGGGATGGATCTCGTTTGATCCGTGTTAGAAGAGTTTGCGCAACCGATTGAATGGGTGTGAGAGAGTTATTGATCTCGTGACGTATAATCTTGATCAATCGCTTCCACGCCAGGCGTTCCTCCTCGTGGAGTGTACGTGTCAGGTCAGATAGAAAGATTAGCTGATGCGATACGCCCTTTTCTCGGTAGGTTGTACGGCGCAGCTCCCAACGGCGCATACTTCCTGCAAGTACCAAATCCATGACACGTGGCGTGGCTCCGTCTAAACAGTTTGCAAGTCCCAAACTTTTGGCATGAAGACCAAGTATATCTTTCTCGTTTTTGCCTAAGACCTGTTGGCCGCTATCGTTAACTAAACAGAGTTTACCCTCCTGGTTAAAGCCAAACATGGCGACATCTATCTGTGCCAATGTTTTACGCAGTAAAGCCATAGCTTCCATCGCACCAAAACGCTGATCCTGTAGCGACCTGGTCAGGGCATTAACTTCCCAAATCAGCTCTCCCATGGCGTCTTCACGATTGGCACCGCGAATACGCAGAGAATAATCACCTTCCCGTATCGCCTCCAGAATGTTCGATATCGTACGCAGAGGAAAAACAACTTTGGCTTTAAGGCCGAGAGCAAAACCTACCCATGGCAGGAGTATCAAAACCGTCAACATGATTTGTGTCTGGATGGAGTAATCACTCGTCCACACAAACCACATCGACACTAAGAAACCCACCAAACCGATTGCCAGCAACCGGATTAGGATTTGGCGTTCGAATCTCATTTTATCGAATTTGGTACTTCTCCATGCGTCGATACAATGCACCACGACTGAGCCCAAGGGCTCCGGCGGTTTTACTGATGTCACCGTTAAATCGCGTAAGTGTTTTGCGAATGGCTGAACATTCTATTTCGTCGAGCGTCATATCTCCAAATCGAACTGTTTCATCCACTTTGGATTGCAGACCAAGCTCTTGTGGTTGTATGAGCTTTTCCTGTGTCATCAGAACAGCCCGCTCGATTGTATGATCGAGCTCACGCACATTGCCGGGCCAATTATAGGAGCACAATAACTGCATGGCAGCCATATCAAAGCCGGTAATGGATTTGCGATACTTGGTGACATAACTTCGCAAAAAGTGCGCGGCAAGAATCGGGATGTCATCCTTGCGGTCCCGCAAAGGGGGCACGTGAATCTCAATGGTATTTAGGCGGTAGAGCAAATCCTGGCGAAAACTGCCCTGGCTCACCTCTGCATGCAAGTCTGCGTTGGTCGCAGAGATTACACGTACATCCACGCGACAAGTCTTGGACGATCCAATAGGCTCGAATTGGCCACTCTCAAGAACCCTTAAAAGCTTGGACTGTAGCCTTGCTGGGATAGCAGCAATCTCATCAAGGAACAACGTGCTTTCGTCAGCCAGTTTGAACCGTCCCAAACGGTCAGACTTGGCGTCTGTAAAAGCACCCGCCACGTGTCCGAACAGCTCGCTTTCGAACACGGTCTCCGGGATGCTGGCCGTATTGACGGTAACCATGGTCTTGTTTTTTCTGCCGGATGCTGTATGTAAGGCCTGAGCCACTACACCTTTTCCACTTCCATTTTCGCCGGTGATAAGCACATTAGCATCGGAAGGCCCCACTTTGGCGATGGCTTCTAATATAGGCTGCATCGCGCGCGACCCGGCAATCAGTGATTGAGAGTCCTCGTTCTTGAGGTAGACGATCTCCTGCTCGAGCTGCCTGCTCTTTCTTAGGGCTTGACTAAGTTCGATCTGCGTACGCAAGACCGTCAATAAACGCTCGTTATTCCATGGCTTGGGCATGAAGTCACGGGCCCCTCGACGCATGGCTTCTACAGCCAGCTCGACACTGCTCCAGGCTGTCATCACAACTACGGGAAGCAAACAATCAATCTGCTGAATCCTCGAAAGCACATCGAGACCTTGTTCCCCAGAGGTCTCACCGCGCACGTAGTTGAGATCCATGAGAACAATGTTAAAATCCCGGGACTTGACGGCCTCAATTATTTGGGCTGTAGAAGAGGCCGTCTCAACCTGAAAACCTTCGGGCTTGAGGAGCAAATGCAGTGCCTTCAGCACATCGGGCTGATCATCCGCAATGAGAATCTTAAGTTGACTGGAAGGTTTTTGAGCTTCTGTCACAATCGTCCTCACCTATACCCGTTTTCATGGGGATGAGCTCCCCCCTTGCGAGGGATCCCGCTTCGCAGGAATCCAAAGCAGGAGTCGCTTCTTTTACCCAAGGCTAATGTATTTTCAAGAGTTGTTTATTCCCAAATGCGCACTTCTTTCTATACATATTAAAAGAATCATAAACTATGTTCTTGACTGGGTAAAGGCAAAATTAGGCAGCGGTTGATGTTTAGAACCTATCCAAATAACCCGCTCTATTGCGGCCGGCTGCAAAGCCCGATGCCTGCGTTGTCGGTCAAAAACGTTCTCAACGTGGAGTAAACCACGCCTCCGAGCCTTTTTAGCCTGCCGCCTTGGCCTCGAACTTTTCGCTCGGCCTCATAACGACCCGGTTATTCGGATAGGCTCTTAGTATATCTTAAAGGGAAGTAATCAAACGTCAGTAAAAATGGGACAGGTTAGGGCTTTGGATTAATGGAGACCTTCAAGTGGACCACACAACAATAAATAGCCAAAATTCGAGGCGAATCCATAAATCCGTTCTTAAACATAGCTTATAAAAAACGCGCCCGGCAGGACTCGAACCTGCAACCTTCGGATTCGAAGTCCGTCACTCTATCCGATTGAGCTACGGGCGCGAATCTTCTTAACTTCCTACAATGTAACAACTTGCCAAGACCACTGTCAACCTTTTTGCAACTTGCAGTGCCACAGCTTAAAACTGCGACATGCGAATAGTCAAGTAGATGCAATATGGTTCTTTTACAGCCACTCATCAACCGGCATTTGGTCTACCGCCTGCCGCAAGACAGAGTCCACATTCGTGTATATGCCTTGTTCATCAGATTTGGCGAAGAGTGCCCCGACATTACCCAAGAGATCGCAACGGCCATTGAATCCGTTGGCCACTCTTCATCCTCTCCTGCATCCTTCCAGAGGGAACCTCCAGTAGATCAGGAGAAAGGCCAAGGGATTGGCGGCATCGTGATAGATATCGCCTTTTGCAGTGGTTGATTCCACCGGTTTGGAAAGCCGTCATCCTCTCGATGTCAGTTTTTATTGCTGTCAACTTTTTTTGTCTTTTTGTACGACACATGTCGTTGTTTTCTTGCTGTCTATGTCGAATCCGATATACTTATCCATTGTGAGCCTAAGGTCTTAAGAAATGTATTTTGTAGTATAGGAAAGTAATGTCGAATTCGCTTCCAAAATCATCAGGACGTGTTCTTGTTTCGCAATCTTGTGCACAAAATATAGTAAAGCTATATTCGATCCAGGACTTGGAATGGTTACTACAAAGCTTCATCTTTTTTATTTTTTTCTATCTATACCTCTGGCTCTATGTGGATCCACGACTTATGTATCATGGGGCAGGCATTATTACAAATTTTCCAGCCTTTTACAAAGGCTGGACTTTTTTCCTAACGTTTCTATCATACCCAGGTGGACCTCTCGAATATCTCTCAGCTTTCCTGTCTCAGCTCTTCTATTATTCCTGGGCCGGAGCCCTTGTTGTAACAGTGCAAGCCTGGCTGCTCAGCGTATGTATGGGATATCTGTTGAAAGCTACAAAATTACTGCGAATTCGCTGGCTTTGCTTTATCTTGCCAATTCTTCTGCTTATTCTCTACACCCAGTATGCCTATCACTTTGCCACAACACTGGCATTTTTGACTGCGCTGCTTATTACATGTTTGTACTTAAAGATGACTTTATCACGGACTACGGCTGTCGGCTATCTGAGCACTTTTCTATCTCTGTCCGTAATTCTGTATTATCTTGCCGGTGGAGCATTTCAACTTTTTGCAGTTGTCTGTGCAATTTATGAACTAATTTTCAGGTCTCGGTGGAAGACGAGCCTATTTTATTTGTTATCTGCTGCTGTTATTCCATATGTAGTGGGTCTTCTCATCTTCCGCGTTAGTATTATCGATGCCTTTTGCAACTTGTTACCTTTCTCCTGGAAAATTCTCTATTACGAAACTCGCACAAGAGGAGTGACAATAGTATATCTACTTTATCTGCTTCCACCTTTGACACTTCTTGTATTTGGTCTTTGGCAGATACTCAGGAAAAGACTCCGTTTTGTAAAAAGCCAGAATAACAAAGAACATAGAAAAAATCACCGACTAGCAAAGATATTTTCTTGGTATAGACACTCACCAAAACTCAGATGGATCATTGAGTTACTGCTTTTGCTTGCTATTGCCGGTAGCGCCGCTTTCCTCTCCAGCGACGACAATCTTAAAAGCCAGTTTGAAGTTGATTATTATGCGTACCACAAGATGTGGCCGGAATTGCTCATGTCCGCTCGACGTAATCCCACCAACGCCTTTGTAGTTCACGCAGTCAACAGGGCTCTTTATCACACGGGCCGACTTGGCTATGAGATGTTCTCCTGGCCACAGGATCCCGATTATCTGTTTTTGACTGATCCAGCGTACAAGTGGATTTACTGGCAAAGCGCCGATGTTTATTTGGACATCGGCCTTATCAACATAGCTGAAAATGCGTTTACCGAATGTCTCGAAGGCTTAGGGGATCGTCCTATGGTTCTACAGCGGCTGGCCTTGATAAATATGGTAAAGGGAAATATCGGTTCCGCCCGTGTTTACCTGGGGGCACTTAGTAAGACCTTGTTCCATGCCGACTGGGCCAGAGACTATTTGGCTCGCCTGCGGTCTGACCCAAATCTTTCGACGGATAGTCGGATTCAGTATTTGCGTTCAGTATCTCTGGAAAAGGATTTACCCCCCATTTCCATACACCAAGAAAATTTGCTTTCCTGGCTCCTGGAGAGAAACAGTCAGAACCGTATGGCTTTCGAGTACTTGATGGCATTACATCTTTTGAAAAAGCACCTTAGCATGTTTATCCGCAACATCGACCGTCTGAAAGATTTTGGCTATCTTGAGCTTCCTCGACATTACGAGGAGGCGGCCTTGGTCTATGCAGCCGGCACCGGCAAACGAGTCTATTTGAGAGGTTATAAAACGAACCCTTTGCTGCAGAAGCGGGTCGAGGATTTCAGCCAGATATTACGTAGCTATGGCACAAACAAACGAGCCGCCTATAGTGAGGTGGTGAGCAAATACAGGGATACATATTTCTTCTATTATATGTATGCACCTTCGGGAGCCAAGAGATGATTCAATGGCAAAAGAGCAAAAGGTCGGAAACTGTTCTTATATACATTTGCCGTGCGCTTGCGACTTCTGTTCTTCTTTCTGCCGTTGGTGGCAGCGCAGCAGTTGTTGATCAGTTCAATGTCATTGCTCGACCTGCAAGAATAAGCCCCGACTATAGTGGTGCCGTCATACCGCCCAACATCGCACCGCTTAATTTCTTAGTACAGGAACAGGGCTCACAGTATTTCGTCAGGATATATTCCAATGACGGTGAGCCAATCGAAGTTCACAGCAAAACACCCAAAATTGTTATTCCTAAAAAACGGTGGCGCAAACTGCTTGGTTTGAACAGGGGTGCACAGCTAAGTTTTGATATTTATGTCAAACCGCAGGCTCTGTCATCTGGTGCAAAAGTCCATACCCAGAGGTGGCAGCGTTTTGATCCAATCACTAATAGAATAGCCAACGAAGATATCGACGGTTTTCTGGTGTATAGAAGGATTCGGCCGGGACATAGCACGTGGAGAAATATGGGCATCTACGAGCGCAACCTGCACAGCTTTGATGAATCACTTGTACTTAATAACAGATATTTCAAGCACGGCTGCCTGAACTGTCACACGTTTTGCAACAACCGTACGGACAGGATGCTGATCGGTATCCGTAGTCAGGTATACGGCAGTTCCGCTTTGTTTGTTGACGACGACGCGGTCAGCAAGATAGGAACGAAGTTCAGCTATACATCTTGGCATCCAAGCGGCCGAGTAGCGGCATATTCTATAAACAATGTGGTACTTTTTTATCATTCTGCTGCCAGCGAGGTCCGTGATGTCATGGATCTTGATTCATCGCTGGCCTATTACCTTGTTGACTCAAAGACGGTGAAGACCTCGCCTAATCTTGCCAAAAAGGATCGGCTTGAAACGTATCCTACGTGGTCCGCTGATGGCCGTTATCTTTACTTTTGTAGTGCCCCGTTGACGTGGGAGGAACGTACTGTAATCCCTGAGCAATATGAGAAGATCAAGTACGACCTTGTCCGCATACCTTACAGCCTTGAGCGTGATGAGTGGGGTGAGCTGGAGACTGTGCTCTCAGCAGACAAAACAGGTCTATCGATTCTTCTGCCCCGGCTCAGCCCCTGCGGGAGATGGCTGTTGTTCACTATGTGCGATTACGGTTGCTTTCCGGTTTATCGCCAGAGCAGCGATCTTTACATAATGGACCTCGAATCTGTAGGACAGACCGGTCGGCACACATATCGCCGGCTGGATATCAACAGCGACAAGAGCGAGTCGTGGCATAGCTGGTCAAGTAACAGCCGGTGGATAGCCTTTAGCAGCAAAAGGAAATATGGCATCTTTACCAGAATTTACCTCAGTTATGTGGACAAGTGTGGCAAAGCATACAAGCCAGTATTGCTGCCGCAGAAAAACCCGACATATTATGACTCTTGTCTTTGGACGTATAGTGTGCCGGAGCTTATCACCGAGCCTGTTCGTGTGAAAAAGGAAAGATTAGGCCGGGTCGTCAGAGACCCTCGAAAGATATATGTTGAAATACCCATCACGATGGCCACGCCAAAGGCCGGTGCACAGCCTTATCACGAGCAGCCCTGGCGGTCAGAGCGCGAATAAGAGCAGCGGTATATCGCGGTCTAAAAAATTTATGATTGATTCTCCATTACGTAATAACTATATATAATTGGGCTTAATTTATCAATGTGCATAGATTTGGGCATGAAAAATATAGTAAAGCATGTAATGTTATGCAATGGATACAAAATAAGGTAAGAAATGACTGTAAATCTGGACACACGCAGCATCGAATCGGATTTAGCTACTGAAATCTATATTTCAGCCACCCCCGAAAAAGATACGCCATTACAAGAACAGGCGCGAGAAATCTTTTCTGGTATCCGCGATATACTCCATTCAACAAAGGCGTACATTCTCCATGAGCGGATTTTTGCTGTTAAGGCAGCATTAGAAAGCCTCTACCAAACACGTACCCAGGAGTATGGTGACCTTGATGATGGAATTTCTCCGAGCTTCTTAGTAGCCAGAGAAGGATTGTCTGGGCCGATTGCCGGTGTGCAGGTCCACGCCATAAACAGTAATAGTAGACCGAAAGCAATCGAGCTGGGAGGAAACCTTTGTGGACGAATTTTTCGCGTGCCCGGCCGCGTATATCTTACACTTTCATGTATATCTGATCAGCAGTACAAGCAGGCCACTGCACAAGCACAGGCTATGATGGAAAAAGCTGAAGCTGCACTCAAACAATTCGACGCCGACTTCCTTTCAGTGCCGCGTACGTGGATGTGGCTGAGGGATATCTTATCTTGGTATGATGAATTCAATCACGTCAGAACTAGCTTTTTCACCGAGCGTGGGCTTATCGGAGCCGGAACCCGCCAATCAATGCCCGCCAGTACCGGCATTGGGCTACGCCCGGCTGATGGCAGCGATTGTTCGATGGACCTGACCGCAGTCCTGGAACCATCGGAATCGATCCGCTTCCTTCCGGCAGTGGGAAAACAACAGTGCGCGCTGGAGTACGGCTCAGCCTTCTCTCGAGCTTCAAAGGCAATTACACCAGCCGGGGAAACCGTATTTGTTTCTGGAACCGCCTCTATCGATGCCGATGGTGCTACTACAAATGTCGGCGATGCATCGGGCCAGATAAATACAACAATAGAGAACGTTCGCGCTGTTCTCAGCGATATGCACTGTAGCGATGAGGACGTGGTGCAAGTGGTCGCCTACTGTAAAACAACCGAGGTCGAAGAGATATTCAACACTTGCAAAGGCGCTCTTCCTTGGCCTTGGCTGACTGTGATTTGCGATATTTGTCGCCCAGACCTGCTATTCGAAATAGAAGCCACCGCCATGCCCAAACAAAGTATATAAGAGCACAATACTTGTGCCAATTTTTGCCAGCGAGTAACACTCCCTATCATCTCCAAGCTAGGATAGCGAAGCCAGTTTTCCATTATCCGAGCGTTCCAGTTTCTTAAAGCAGAATTGCTCAAACGAAGCCCAAGCCACGGGCGTAGGACAGACTTCAGGAAGGACCAGTCTTACCTGCAGTTGCTATACTAAAGACGCAAGAAGTTCGCTTCTCGTATAGTGTTTAATCCGTGATGCTATTGGCGTCAAAAAGTATCAATCGCTACCAGTAAACCACTCCAGATTTCACTTGTTACTCACTTATCAACCACTTGTAACCCTCATTTTTCGCTAAGAAAGCGGCTTTAACCTATTGCGGGAAAGGCACTTATGAGGGCAGGTACGGATTCGAAGTCCGCGATTCTATCCAATTGAGCTACGGGCGCGAGCTTCATCAAGTGTTTTTAATCTAATAAAATACCAGCAAGATTGTCAACTTTTTTAGCAGGTCGACGAAATATATATACTTAATATGCGTCCTTTATTATAGGTTACCTTGGCCGAGTTTAGCCAATTATGTGAATTGGTTCGGATTAAAAAGAACCGTCCACCATAACTCGACTGTCTTTGATCCTAAGGCTCAGGCTGTGAGCAGAGGTTTCGCAATATTGAACAAAAAAGGCAAATAACAGTAGTAATAATCTATCTGCGGCTTATCAGGTATCTAAACGGCAAAGCTATATAAGTAAAATTGATTATATATTCAATAGTACTAATGCAAATAGTGGCTAAAAAAATACCCGCTTTCAGTAAGTTTTTTCTAACTTCAATATTGACAGGGCTTTATGTCATATAATTCTGTGGAACATTAATGCTCCGCATAGCATGACCGTTGACGAAAGAGCTTTTATCCGCTATAATACATTTTTAATGGCAAAATCGACAAAAACAACCGGAAAGAAACGAACAGCTAAAAGTTCATCCAGGCTCGCCGTCGTCAAGCCTAAAAAGGCTTTTCGTAGCTATAATGAAGCTATTAGCTACCTGTTTAATAAGACTGACTACGAGAAGGAAGAGAATCTGCGCTATAACATTACAACGTTCAACCTCGACAGGATGAAAAAGCTACTGTCGCTGGTCGGCAATCCACACAAGAAAATTCAGACTGTCCATATAGCCGGCACAAAAGGAAAGGGCTCGACCGCTACGATGCTGGCCAGGATGCTCGAAGCGAACGGCTATACTGTAGGATTATATACTTCGCCACACGTGGTGCATCTGCATGAGCGGATTGCGGTTAATTCACAAATGATCAGTGAGCGACAAATGCTTGATTTGCTGAACCGCATCTATGCACCGGTTGAGAAATTATCAAAGATCGACCCGCCGACTTTCTTTGAAATTATGACGGCACTGGCCTTTATGCACTTTGTCGATATGAAAGTTGATATCGGAGTGATTGAAACAGGTTTGGGCGGCAGACTGGACAGCACCAACGTCATTAAGCCTAAAGTGATCGGTATAACCAGCCTGAGTATCGACCATAAGCAGCAATTAGGTAACACTATCGACAGCATTGCCAAAGAAAAGGCAGGGATTTTCAAAAGCGGCGTGCCTGCTATTACCGTTGAGCAGGAGCCGGCGGCTATGCGCGTTCTGAAATCAGAAGCTTTGGCGATTAAAACTCCTTTGAGTGTAACCGGCGTAGATATTGATTTTTCATATCGATTTGAAACCTCTCGCGAGCATGGCCCACATACGAGAATATGTCTGACAACGCCAACAAGCAAATTTGAGCATCTACGAGTGCCGTTGCACGGCCGACATCAGGCAATCAACTGCGGCCTGGCTCTTGCTATGCTGGATAAACTTAAAGCAGACGGCTTCAAAATAGATAATGAAAAGGCAACCGAAGGGCTTAATAAGGTAAGACTGGCCGGTAGAATGGAGATGATTTGCGAAGATCCGAGAATTATGGTCGACGCCGCCCATAATGCGGCAAGCATTCGGGCTCTTATACACGCCATAGGCCAAAACATCCCATACGATTCGATGGTGGTAATCTTCGGCTGCAACACCGATAAAGATGTTGAAGGTATGCTGCGAGAGCTGCAATATGGAGCCGACAAAGTGATTTTTACGCGCAGCAACTCAGTCAAAGCTATGTCACCGGAAGTTTTGGCTGATATCTACACAGAAATATGCGGTAAGATGTACCAGACGGCTTTCAGCTTAGGTGAGGCGCTGCGCCTTGCCGGTAGCGCTATCAGCAGAGAAGACCTGATTTGCATTACCGGCAGTTTCTACCTCATCGGCCAGGCCAAAATGCGTTTCAAGCCGAACCTAACATCATAGATTAGTTAATTAGCGAATTCTCTAATTCACTGATTTACTTGCTTCAGAGGTGCCACCGAATGCACCCATATTTATGCGTTTGCCGTTCGGTGACGGTTCAGAGGCCCAGTTTGAATCCGGGTCGCCGGCGAGTGTTACTAATTCAATTCCATCGAGATACTGGTCGGGGCCTGCATCGGCAATCGGCTCATAAGGAGGGCCAAGTGAGAATTCTATCATCAGCTCATTATGCAGGTAGCGGCGATCATTGAATGCTACCTGTGTTCCAATTGTGCCGTCAGCATTTTCTATACCTATAGTATAGAGACCAAGGTAAGCGTCATCAGAGAAACTCTTGAATTGGACGACGATTCTGCCTGATTCGTAAATTATCACTTCTGCATTTACGGAACCGCCAAAACCTATATCGTAGTCAACAAACTGAATAACAGTGTGATTGTCGAACTGCTGATAATAGATTTTCGAGGCATTTGACGGATACATATCCGTCCACATCCAAGCTATTATGTTGTCATATCCATCAGGGGCTGGTATTGGCTTGTTGTCATAAGTTATTGCATTTGCGCCAAAGCTAATCAAGCCATTCGACTGAACATAGAACTGGTTATAAGTATTGCCATAGAAATCAAAATTGAATCCTAACGGGAAGGGCCCAACACATTCCTCTAAAGTGTACTCAAGTCCGGTTATCCTGGTTCCTGTTTCCTGAATATCAATCCAATTATACTCTGGTCCCCAGTTACTGTCGCTGTCAATCCACCAGTATCCGTAGGCGTCAGGCTCACTTCCGATCCTGCAGGTAACAGTAACGGTATCGGGCAGACTTTGGTCTGTTCCATCATTGACAATCAGCTCAAAGACATATTCTCCTTCGATGTCTGGCGTAAAACGGGGTGTCCGGGTATTCGGGTCCAACAGCTCTACACTTGAACCTGAAATCTGAGACCAACTGTAGCTTAGAACATCCCCCACGTCAAGGTCATATGATCCTGAGCCGTCGAGCACTACCTGCTGGCCAGGCTCACAGCTTTGGTCATCACCGGCATCTGCAACAGGAACACGATTACCAACTACTATCATTACACTATCGGGCGCGCTTTTGCTGCTGCCGTCATATACAGTAAGCTCAAATACGTAAACGTCTTCAACAACCGGTACAAAATTAGGCTCCGCAGTATCAGGATTCACAAGGGGCACGTTCGGACCGCTAATCTGCCGCCAC